>FTCU01001477.1_pt1 | contig 37815 bp, 22 predicted proteins | sample 1639521 | NCBI WGS metagenome assembly FTCU01 (sample SAMEA3914864, study PRJEB12502) | metagenome | biome: forest; material: soil | place: USA | collected 2012-03-12 | depth 0.3 m
CAAGTCCTGCCTCGAGCAGTTCCGCACTCACTGGCAATGCCTAGAGAACAACAACCAGCAGCTGTGGCAATGCCGCCCCGCCGAGTGGAAGCTGAACCAATGTGTCTACGAGAACCTGGTGCGTCCGCAAGCCGTCCTCCCAGGTACGAACGCACACTGACCGTGTCCACCTCTTGCAGAACCTCGAGAAGACCATCCCCGACCAGCCCCCCCAGTCAACGCCCGTGCACCTCAGACAAAGGCAAGTATTCGCCCACAAGTGGATTCATCTGTGGGAGAAGCCTTTTGTGGCGAGCCAGTTTGAAGCGCGCCGGTCTGAGGCGGCATCCTCCTCTTCCTCCTCCTGAGGATGTTGCGTTTTTGGGGTTCTTCTACGTCGGGATGGCCGAGCTGTTTCTTACCGCCGAAGTCCGGAGATAGCTGCGGGCGGGTGGTTTTGAGCCGGGATCTGTACATAAAACAAAAGAGAGTTAGACAGGCTCTTCCGGCTATATCATGTCAGTTTCCTTTTTTTGATGATTTTCCTGATATCCTTCTTGGTTTTGGACTGCCTACTCCCTGCTCGGCGTTTACCATCACTCCACGAAAAGTGGCCTCAATGTGGTGAGGAAGCCCTCGACGAGCTCTGGCGAGATGACGGCCTCGGTGAGTCTCGAGACAATGCGCTCGGAAACGTTTCCCCGCCTCGGTCCCAGACAACCGCTTAAGACTCGCCCCAGGTCGTCCTCACTGTCTTAGTTGGTCCCGCATCCAACGTGCTGAGTCTGAGCCACATAAACTGAAGCACGTGTGCACCTCCTTCTGCGAGATCGTTTCGCTCATCACACCCGCCAACTGCTATCCCAACAGGCATACTTCTTTCTGCCCTCTTACGATAGCGATCTACCACCCGTCAGCTTGTTAACTTCATCAAGAGACGACGCGAGTCTTGAAAGGATAAAGCCCTGGTTTTGCGGTCTGCGGTCAGCGGTCAGCAAGCGAGCCAGGCACGGCAGGCCCCCGACACGGCAGGTCTCGGTGTAGCTAGATCTTTGTTCTCACGTTACCTTCCACCGATATGGAGCTGCAGCCTGATGGTTGGTGCCCTGGCCGGACCCAGTTACACATGACATGTGGAGGCGACCTTGTGAGGCAGGATGCGGTTTTCCTGTTTGCCTGGCTCTTTTTCTCCTTGGGCTTTGTGCCCTTCACTTGGACCTCGTTCCACACAAGCCTGGCACCAAGCACAGCTATCAAGGTAATACATGCTACTTGTCTTTTTTATCTCCATGTTTACAGGTTGACTCCGTCACGGTAAAAGAATCGAAAACACGGTGGCCTCCCTTTCTATCAACGTCTAAAGGCTCGTTTCAACCCTCACAGCGCTACGGGAAGCCACAATCTACTCCTGACCAACATTCCGAGATTTCTCGCTCCTGCATACCCAGCCCCGCGATCAAAAATATCTCAGGTCGTCTCGGGTGGAGGCGGATTCAGCCAGTCCTGCTGTGCCCCAATCCAGGCACGTGGTGAACACGGCAGCAGCGCGCGCAACCCGGAGCCAGACAGCTCAGGTGCGCCGTCCAGATGGCTGGTGCTGGGAGGAAATCAGTCACCCACCGTTCAAAACCACAAGGGCGGCGTCCCGAGACCGGTTCTCCTCGGGAGGCAAGCTACGAGCGCCGACCTGTCGTTCGACGCGCGTCGCAGTGGCACATCAATCAGTCAGACGGGAAGAGGGAGGTTGTCAGCTGCCACTGGCGGACTGATCGACCACTCGGGGCCTCGTTGCGCAACCCATCCAGCATTGTGCTCAGACAAAGCAGGCCGTCGCATATTTCCCTCCCCGTCCCAATTCGGAGTACGAGTGTATCCACGGTCTAATCAGATTTCCACGCCGTTGGTGTAATGTTAGCAGCAGGCGAGCAATCACTCGCCTCGCTCTCACGTGTCGACCTATAGACAGGTCAGCGGTTCCCCAGACCCGGCCCCAGGCCAGGGCGTGACGGGTTACGCAGATCGAAGACAAAGGTTCTACCCTGTTTGAGGCCCGTCATCATGAACAGGCCGAGGCCAGCTGCCCACGGCTCGGCGCGGCCTGCGTAGCCGTGCTCCTCCTCCGAGCTAAGAGAGTTTGCAACGAAGGCATCTCGCATTTCGGCTTGTTGGAAGCAAGGCGGGCCCATCTCATGTCCAGCCGCATGGTCGCTCGCCCCAGGCCGCGAATTGGTCAGCGCGGATACAGACAGGGCCCGGAGGAGTCAAGGGACCACAATCACGACGTCAGGGCCACAGCAGCGGGAATTGGAGAGCCTTCCTTTGAGCTCCCTTCGCCGCCGCCGTTTGCTATCCGCTGTGGTGACTCGTACGACGGTCCTCTCTTCCGTCTGCTAGTCCCTCAATCTCCGGCGCAGTATGCGGCATATCGCGGTGTAACCTGTGGATTTTCAGGTTGCTCGCCCGACATGGTGCTGGAGGCCCCAATGTTTAATTTCTCGTCTACATATTATGTAGTTTCGGGTGGGTGGGTCGACCGAACGGCGGCGTCGGTGGCCTTAAGGTTAATAGCACGGAGTATGAATGTGGAGATCTGATCTGGCCCGGCCAAGCAGGCTCGGAATTTGAAGATCTCGGAACGGACGGGCGGATCAGCGGTCGAATCGACGCTAGTCAATGCGAGTGTGTCTCGTTTCTTGGTCTTCAAAACACTCCTGAAAGATGTGTTTTGTTTGCCCATATTCTGTTTGTTTGCCGGATTCCTGGGTTACTTGCTTTCCAATGGCCTTCGCCCTCGGACCCAAGTTGCGTTGGTTGCATTCCACCCTGCCAGGTGCGTTCCCAGTCTCATGTCTGGGCCTTGCTGTTGCTGCTTGGGCCTTGTAGAACCCCGCCATGATCTCCACCCAGGTTCCAGGACGGTGGAAACCGAGGGATGAGGTCCAGATCAAGAGATTCCAAGAGCCGGGCCGGATACAGCGACGGCAGTCAGCGGATAGCGCGACGGCGGCGTGGCCAGCCGGTCCTCGGGAAGAAGCCGCCCCCACCGACAACAAAAGCCGGTGCATGGCGTTCGCTTCGGAAACCCACAGCTGCCGTCAAATACCGAGCGAGGGGCGAAAAGGGGCCCATCCGGCCCCTGTTGTCGGGCGTTCTCGAACAGGATATTTTTCCAGTTTTACATGGCGAAGAAGACACGGCTGGTCGATACGACGACAGTGGAAGAAGTTTCAGCCTCCAGGCTCGAATGACTATGACGATGGTCAAAAAAGGTCCTAGCAGTATACACATTGAATCTCGAGCTTTGCCTTGCTGTTCAGCCTTCTCCATCAGGGCCAACACAGGATTCTGAATTCCGCATTGATGGATGAAATTTGGACGATTCTTCGAGGTTCGGCGCTGCACGCCAAGCTCGGAATCGGCGGGGACAAGTCTGGTCCCCACCCAAGGCTAGCGCGTTTCAGAAGACGCTGGGTCCTGGTTGGCCAGCTGTTTTGCCTTCAAACAGAACGGCGGGGTGCAGGAAAACAATTCAGACTGGACACATGCAGAAACAGCCGCCAAGAAACGATTCAGGAACCTGCCGCGAGCCATTGCCATAGTTTGCCATGAATCCAGTGTAATGAACATAATCTTGAGTTCCAGGTTTTGTTCCAAGGGCCAGTTTTTACCTCCAACATTGCCCTTCCTCCCTCCGTTGGTGACATCGTTGAAACCGGCGTTTGGCGGATGGGCAAACCGTCATCCGAACTGGAAGCACGGCCCTGCTTGGAAAGCGAGGACGGAGCCAGCCAATCAATCCGCCCTGCTCATGCAACCCCACCATTGTTCTGCAAGGCACAGGTCCGCGATTGGCTGCAGATCTCAGGGGCAGAAATGCAAGGCAGGGTGGAGACGAAATTTGACGCCGTCCCTTCTGGGCATCGCTGGCGTGGGCCGCGTGGCATGGGATCAAAGGTCGAGAGAAGCGGCCGGTTCAGAAACATGGGGTGGGCTGCGTGTTTTCTCCATCTGCCCTGGAGCCCAATGACCCTGCTTCCGTGGCACCGTCTGAGGAGGTCGGCACGGTCGGGCAACCCCAGGCCAGGGCAGACGGGGCCCGGGACCACGCAACAACTGGACAGCAGCTCTTGCTTGCAAGTCGATTCGTGACGATTCATCCCTCTGCGTGTCACCCGCTGGTGGCCCCGTGTGGTGGTCCCGAGGCAAGCAGCCCGAGTATTAAGCATAACATAGGGTAGGTAGCTGTCCATGCCCTCGACCTGCTCGCACGCCGATGAACTCGTTGCAAAAGTGCTTCCCTCTCGTGATCCTTCTCCAGCGAACAACGCTGCTACTTGACCGCCCCTTAACGTTATTGCGGTAACTAATTTGGAGCCCACCCCCGCATTCGAGTTTGGCCAAAATTGAAGGGGCTCGAGAACCGGGACCGGCTTGCTGGGATTTGGACGGAATTGCTGGGATTTTCGGACCCCCCCTCGACTTCTGGCCTGCTCCTGCTTGGGCCACCCGGTCGTGGATCAGATTGGGCCCCACCTGCTTCCGCCCGCCAGCAACGGCGTTCCTGCCTCCTTTACAAGCCTCACCCTCCCGCCCTCTTTTCCTCACCGCGACCGCCGAGTTCTCGACCGTCGACTCGCACACCTTTTTCGCCTTCCTTTCCACCCACTCCTTTTTTTGAAGTCTTGAGCTTCAGTCCACTCCTTTTTGAACCCTCGCCCGCCTTCGGCTCCCGACGCCCTCCCCATCCATCACCTCTCCGTTCCTTCGCGCGTTTTCCGCATTTTCGCTCCTTGGTAGCAACCACAGCAACAAACCAGCAAACCCAAGCGCTCTTTTCGCTTTTTGGACGGCGGTGCTGTCCCCCTGCGTTTTGAGCGACCCCGTATTCGTGTGGCCAGCCAGCAGCATTCGTGGATCCCACCAAGTCGTGGCAGACATCGAGTAGCATCTTCGGGCCTTCGTTTCCCGTCACTCCTTTCACAGGCACCTGCCCCCCCCCTCCCCGACTCTCGAGTGCGGCAAGAGACTCGACGTCATCTGGATCCAGCCAAGCAGCCCGACCCTGCTGTCTTACCCGACCACCGCGTTTGGGCATAAGATCTCATCACATCCTTGACGGACCCCAAGCAACAGCAGTGCTGCTCTTCCAGCTGGTTCTGAGTACATAAGTTCGGCTTCTCGCCTGACACGATACCAAACCATTTTTAGGTATGTTTGTTTTGTCGGCTTGCGTTGTGCGAAAGACATGGTGGCTCTGTATGCGTCGAGGGTTGGCATTCCAAGGACCGGGAGGAAAGCTTTGTTGTTGTGTTGTGCTGCGTCTTGGACAATGCCCTTTTGTGCTCCGGGCGATGCTTGGCCGTCCCGGCGGACTTGTCAACCCATGACCTCTGTCACCAGGTTACTTGAGGACACTCAATCCCCGAAAGCAGCAGGAGGCGGCATCTCTCGCCTCCCTCACCGCATCATGGGCCAACGCTCCTGTTGATAAAATGCCCGCCGCCATTCCGATACGTCAAAGAACACATGCTAATCACCTCAACAGAAAGCACTCTCACAATGAAGTCTTCAGTGCTTCTCGCCACCTGTGGCGCCATCCTGGCCACCGCCGGCCCAATTCTCCAGGGCCGCCGCCTCTTCACCAAGACCGACGTCGTCGTTCAATATGTCACCGTCACCGTGACCGATGGCGACACTGCCACCGTCTTCGATCGTCCCGGCCCCCGCCCCAAGATCACGCTCACGACAAGCGTCGCCGCGGAGCCCTCTACCACCTCGGAGGCTCCCGCTCCCCCTCCTCCTGCTTCCACCTCCGAGCCGGTTGCCCAGGCCGCTCCCGTGCCCACCGCTGAACCGTCTCCTGAGCCCGCCCCGGCTGTTGAATCGCCGGCACCCGTTGTTCAGGCCGCTCAGCCCTCGTCGGATCCCGCTCCTGCTCCCGTCACTACCGCCCAGGCCGCGGCCGCGCAGCCCACCGACTACATCAGCACCGCTCTTTACCACCACAACATCCACCGTTTCAACCACTCCGCCAGCGCCCTCGAGTGGAGCGATGAGCATGCCGGGTTTGCCCAGACCCTCGCCGACACATGCAACTTTGCCCACGACACGTAAGTTTGCCAGGGGTGGTGTTGGAAGCCATGGTTATTAACAGCCCGTATAGGAGCATTGGTGGCGGCGGTTATGGCCAGAACCTCGCCATGTGGGGTTCCAGCGGTGATCCTGAGTCCTTCGGCGCCACTGGGTCGGTCGCCCGTGCGGCGAGCAACGGCTGGTACAACAACGAATTGGGGCTCTTCCCCTCGAGCGATTACGGCAAGGCTTCTCCGGACATGTCCAACTTTGAGAAGTGGGGCCACTACTCGCAGCTCGTCTGGAAGGGCACCCAGAAGGTTGGATGCGCCACCAAGTTCTGCGCACCGGGCACCATGTCGAGCTTCGGCTCGTGGTATACCGTCTGCAACTACTACCCTGCTGGTATGTTTTCTTTGCCACCCATGTTTTGTTTGTACCTCCGCTGACTTTTGCCCCTCTCCAGGCAATATGGGCGGAGCCTACGCCGGCAATGTCCTGCCTCCCCAGGGCCAGGCTACCGTCAAGGCGGCCGAGCCCAAGCGCTAAACAAGCCATCTGCCAGGGCGTGATGGCATTGATCTGCCGGCCCAACCCAGAGGCGGCCGTTTTGGTTTCGATTCATGTAGTGTATCTACTCGTACACAGATCTTTTTCTCGACAAGATCGAGATTTTTGCAATGGCTTTTTCTGCATCTTGACGCGAGCAACGTTCTCTCGACGGCACCATCCAGCACGACAGGTTACATAATTCGGCCACATATGACGACAAGGCATTTCTGGACGACGACATGAGATCTGGCATTTACGACAAGTTCGTCTGGGATATAACGAAAGGACTCTTGGAGCGGCTGCCTCGCTCTTCGCTTCGTTTGGGTCAGGCATGATCCCTTCTGGGTCTGTCTGTTGCCCGTTTGGTTTTGTGAGCATTCAGTTTTGTAACGAGTTACCTCGACTCATCTTCACTTCTCGCTCTGGCAAGCATCAAGGGATTCATGACAAGCCGGCCGCCGCTGCCCCTTTGCCACTTTTGCCCTGAACTCCGGCGCAAGCGGGAAGGGTATGTGTTTGTTCATAGTCAAGCATAGCCATGGAGTTTCGTGTGTCTTGGGTACTTTGTCACCGCCGTAGAAATTGGTGGACTTGGGCCGTCCCGAACCGTGTTATTGCAGCCCCGTGATACCCGAGGGCGAAAATCGGCCCTCCCGTCAAAGCTTGGTCCTTCGCCGGGCGGGCCGCTGCAGGGTCTGGAACTAGACACGACGATGGGGGCCAGGTTCTGTGCTGCGTAACCCCGGGTCGGTCTGAAACAAGGACGCCCAAGGCCGGGCCAACACGGTTGTGGATCCCGCCACGAGCCACAAGAAGAGACCAAAGTAGATGCGAGAATGCGGCACGAGAATGGGGGCTCCCGTTTCTCGTCTCGTCTTTGCTCAGTGTGCCACCGGTCACGGTACACGCGCTGACTTGCCCGTGTTGCATGTGCTGTGGCAGGGTTATTCTGGGGAAGCGGGAGGAAGAGGCGTGGTTGGGTGACGGGATTCTTCCGACCTTTGTGTATGGCGGGGGGCTTTCCTACAGCACCTTACCTCTGTAGATTGGTCAGAACATCAAAGTCATTCCCTCTAGTACGCACACGCATGGTACCCGGCTGCCAGAAAGATGGGCCGAGACCGGCAAATAGACGACGCAACATGCCAGCACTACCTTCCTACTATGTATACAAGACAGCTCCTCAGATATCCCCGCCGTACGGCCGCTGCAAGCAATCTGCTCACAACCGGAGGTCGCGGCTAGGGACAGGTTACAAGGGACTAATACGTTCAAGGGCCGGGATGTCTGCCCAGTGCCGTCAGTGTTGAGATGCAACGGTCACAGCGTGAAGGTGCTCGGTCTTCTGTTGTTCTCTTTGATTTTCGTCTCTGCCGCCCATTTCATACTCTTTATTCTTTACTCGTTATTTCTCCGACGTCAGAACTACCTTACTCAACCGACAATGTCTGTCAGGTACACTTTGATAGTTTGCCGTTATGATCAGTAGCTCTCTAACACACCTAATGTGGGTGCGGGTAATCTCGTTGAGTTCAAGCAAAATAGAACGTTACTAGAAGAAAAGATGGGCAATGGTCATTCACGACGTGCAGAACGGAACCGGGAGGATGTACCGAACATGCTTGTGGTTTGGAAAGCATGCTGCCGTCAGTGTCATGTACAGCCCTCGGACAGTGCATGACTTCCAGTTGATCGCGTCCTGCAGAAAGCGAGCATGAACCTTTGCATGACCTGCCCCCGGATTAAGCTTTTGCACTTTAGATACCTACATGCCTGTCTTGCAAACGGGAGGGGACAAGAGAGCGTATTGCACGAGAGGCTGAAGTTTGAACAAGATGAGGAGAGGTTCTTATAGTAAGCATTGATCGTGTAGGTCTCCCCTGAATTTGAGACGGAGAGTCAACAACCGTTATTTACCTACAACTATTCAAAGGTTGGTCTAAGCTGTCATCGGGTGCCTAGCGTACCAAGGCAGCCTCGAGAACTGTAGCTCCATGCACGACGGTATACTTAGACAGCGAGTCAAGGCGGCGACTCTGGGCGGTTCCCCAGTCGCCGAATAACGAGAACGAGCTTACGTGCGAGGCCATGATCACGTAGACCACTACGAAAGGCCGGAGGCGTGACGATCAATGAGAGGGCAACTCAAGAGGAATGAAGGAGTGATGCCTGGCTGAATGGGCGTAAAAGGAGAGTCGATCCCTCCAAAGATCCCTCCAAAGACGCATCCATAGCGCCTAAGCTCGCACAACTCCTGAGCTGCGAGTACGACGAGCTGTTTGGCATGGCCTTCACTTCCTCGCCTCTCTAGGTGGGCGTGCGCCTGGATACCGGATGGGACAACACCGCCGAGCTGGTCTCAGCCGACGAGAGGGAGCAGGTAGACACACAATGGAGTTTCTGCCAAGTGAATTCCAGACTGCGCGGACTGAGACCGCTATTGCACGCCACATCCAAGGAAGGGCAGCCGCAGCAGTGGACGCCCCCGAACGGCATATATACCGACCTTAGCAATTGCTGCCATCCGGACGACAGCGACCTCCACAGCAGCCCGGTGCAGGGCGCTACGGGAAACAGCTGGCTGATCGCGGCCTTGATGAGCGTGGCCCGGGCCCGGCCGTCTAGCATCCAGCACTGCGTCGACCGCCGGGTATGCAACAGAGAGAACGGGCTCAGCGAGAGCTCTCTCAGCATCATGCTCTATAGCAAGGGCGGCGAGAAGGACGCCCCAACAGCCACCGTCACGGTGGACCGCGAGCTTCCTGTGCACCAGTCGTCCTCGCGCCTCATCGAGTGCCGGCCGAGCTTCATCAACCGGGCCCACGCCACCACACAGAGATGGAGGGAAGGACGACGTCTGGCCGGCGCCCAAGGTGGCCTGGACGTACGCCTGGCACAACCGCTACCGCACGTGCACACTCGTTGCCAACATGGCCTACTCGGTGCTCGGGCGAACATCGCGACGTCGCCCTCGCCGTCATCACAGAGCAGCATCGAGCAGTATCTGATTCTGCGGCACCCGTGGGGCGTGACGGAGCCCGTGGTCGAGGCCGAGGGGCTCGAGACTGAGGACGGTGGGAGGCCGCTGAGCCAGTGTCATGGTGTGGTGTTGCATAACTACGGGCTGGATGCTGACTTTTGGCCGCCTGTTGAGTTGACGGATTGGGCGGGAGTGTTTGCCATAGAGGCAGGCGTGTTTCGGAACTGTTTTGCTCGGGTGGGCATGACGAAGTAAGCTCTCCCTCCCTCAGTCTTTGGGTTGTTACTTGGTCTGTTGGGGCGCAATGCATTGACACGGACAATCAAGAAGGGCTCCAGAGAGGGCTGGGATGATGTCGCAGAAGTCGGAGGATAGCATCAACCTGAGAGTAGGAGTTAGTAGGGTGTTGAGCTGGCGTCCTGGTTTGGGTTTGGTATTCTAAGCTGGCTTGAAATTGAACACGGAATGGTTTTTGACGAATCATTTTGCAATGCACGGGCTCGAGTTGACACTGCAAGGCGGCGGATGCATGACTCCTCCGCTCCTCCGGAATGTTAATGTCTTGAATCCATGAGCCCCTCCGCCCCTGAGCCCCTTTCGGCTGAACATTTCGTCAACACAAGACCTTGCTTCTCAAACAGCTGTCATTAAAAAATAACCGATGTTGACAAGACAGAGATGAGAGGAAAGACAATTCCGGGGACTGAAGACTGAGAATATTCTACAACGCCCAGAGATGAGAAGGAGTGGGAGAAGGGGAAAGTGAAAAAAAAAAGATGAGAAGTCCCCTCGACCGGAATCGAGCCGGTGACCTTTCGGTATCGATAAACGCATTTACAGCCGAACGTGATAGCCAACTACACCACAAGGGGATTTGATTCGTTGGCGTGCTCTGACGTCAAGTAAGCCCTTAAAGGCAAGCGCCCCACCTCAGACGAGACTCTTTGTGTCCCCCAGACACAGACCACAAGTCTCACATCAGAACTGTATTTCAACCACGCACACTTGAGTCTCAAAATGAGCGTGAATGTTGGGTTATGGCTGTGTTCGAGCGCCTCTCCGTTGTGTATTTTACATATATTACAGGCAAACACTGTATTCCTTTCCTTTTACAGAGGGGTTTCCCACACGAAGATTGAGGCTCATTTGACACCTTGCGACTCTGGATGTTTCCCGGAAGGGTGACATCGACATCAGCACGTGGAAAGAGCGGATGGATCATCTCCAGCACGTGGCGCCAAAGATGGCTGCAAAAATGCCCAAACTGGCGAGAGCTGTGGACCCCCACGAAGATAACGCCCGCTACCAGCGAACCCCGTTCAATTCATCAATCTCCCCAATCTCTCGGATGGAGGGCCCGAGATAATATTGGACTTCTCGGGACGTCAACGTCATTTACCTCCGTACCGCCGGCGAAGTTAGGACTCAAGGGGGGCGTGTTGAAGGGTTTGGAACAAGGCGAACTGCCGGGCCAGGAGCTGCCCTGCGGCTGTTCGTTGATCTACAGTGCTGTGTAGAGTCTAGCAAGTCATTCGTACACCACTCCAATACTGCCATGGACACAGGAAGACAGGCATCTGGGAGGTCGAATTGGCAAAGCAGTGCTTGATGATCAATGGCGGCCTTTCCGTGGTCTGGGCCGAGTGTCGTTGGGTGTAATAGCACTGTGTTAAGAGGCGATTTCAGGGGCAGCTTGGCGCCATCTGGACCCCGTCAACGCCAGCTAGCGTACTACTTGTATGCAGATAACGTTGGTATGCACGGGGCAGTCTCTTCCAGAGCGCGCGCGCGGCTGAAGGCATCACATCGGGCTTTCATTTCATCGCACAGCGTCATCACAGGCGCTGACCGGAAACAGAAAGCGCTATCGAGACGCTCGAGGCAATGGTGGAAATGACCAGCACACAAACCTGCGGACCCCTGCGGAACCCCCTGTGCGCTCGTGGGACAGTTATTGGCCCGAGCACCGGGCGGTCTGTCCAAGTCTTCCAGGCCTAGCCTGATCCGGCAGCGGCCCAGCCCTGGCGGGCCACCGGTGACTGCAGGTACGCGCTCCAGCCACAATCCCCCTCCCCTGTTTGGTGTTGGGCTGCAGAGGAGCTGAAAAATACGTGATGGTCCAGGCGTGACGTTCTGCGATACCGAAGTACCATGTAACGTTATTCGTACCGGCGGATCGCTGACAGCGCTGAGGGCCAGATCCGGGAGGAACGGCAAGCGAGGCCCAGCGCTTGCTCCACCGCCCGGCTCCAATGCGACCGACTGCCAGGTTTCGCAGCATCGCCAAGCCCAGATCCTGGGACCCTGGGACCCTGGCTCGAGCCTGGGACGACCCCGGGACGGCGACAGGATTTTGTTGGAGTTGGGTTCCGTTTGCTGGAGCTTTCAGCTGGCGCTCAACATGCCCGCCCAGCTGGTGGCGTGGGTGGGCCTGGCCTGCGCTGGGACTGATTCCGTCTTGCAGGGCGTGCTGGATGCAACACTTCGTCCTCAGTTCATCCCACCCTCACGCACCACCAGGGCCGGGTCTTTGCTTGGAGCCGTCTCTCGTTTTCTGATCACAATCGTTGTTGCTGTTCGGTCGTGGCTGTCTGAGGCGACATCATCACTCCTCGCTCCCCGACATTCGTTGAACACTCACCCGAGCGACCCCCCCGCGGTGCCCATTGCGTGGGAATACACCCGACTGCGCTACTCCAGGAGCAAAAGTTGACCCTTGACGCCAACAGACCCCCAGTGGCCTGTCTCTCTCTCTCTGCCTTGCCTTCTGTGCTGCTGGCTCCACGACTTGGTCCGACGCAGCAGAAGCAGCTTCATCTGATCGAGCATCGTGCTTCTGATCCCGGCGGCCCGCTCCCCGCCCTCTGATAATGGACCAACACGACTATTTCGGCCGCTCGGCCGCCGGCATGCCTTCGGTCGCCTCCACCGCCGCCGCGACTCCGCAACGCCCCGGCACACCAACCGATTCCGCCGGCCGCAACCCCTTCTCTGACGGCGTCGAGTCGCAGGCCTCGCACCGCTCCTCGGGCGGGAACAACGGCAACGGCAATCCCTTTGCCAGCCCCTCGGGCTCGCGCCCCGCCAGCAGCTTCGACTCGGCCTCGGCCCTGGGCCGTTTCGATGGCGGCCAACGCTACTTCCACTCGCGCCGCGTCCGCAAGGGCGAGGTCGAAAAGCCGTGGACTAAGCAGGTCGACCCCAAGGAGAAATGGGTCACTATCCTGCCCGTCATCGGCATCGTCATCGGCCTGGCTATCTCGGGCTTCCTGGTCTGGGACGGCATCCGCAGCGTCGTCAAGCACACCTACTGCCCGGTGCTGGACGAGACATTCTCCAACGGCCTCGACTCCAACGTGTGGACCAAGGAGGTGCAGGTGAACGGATTCGGGTGAGTTGGCGTCCCTTGGAGGAGAGAGAAGTGGGGAGGCAGCGCAGGGACTGACAGATCACCCAGTAACGGCGAGTTCGAGATGACCACCCCGGGCGAGGACAACGTTTTCATCCAGAACGGCAACCTCGTCATCAAGGCGACCCCGCAGGACGACGCCCTGATGCAGAAGGACTACAAGATCGACCTCCTCAAGGACGGCACCTGCACGTCCACCTCTCCCGACGCGTGCATCGCCTACACCAACATCACTTCCGGCAACGCCTCCATCGTCCCGCCCGTCTTGTCGGGCCGCATCCACACGCGCAAGGGCGCCACGATCAAGTACGGCCGCGTCGAGGTCACGGCCAAGCTCCCCGCTGGCGACTGGCTGTGGCCCGCCATCTGGCTGATGCCCGTCGACTCGGTCTACGGCGCCTGGCCGCAATCCGGCGAGATCGACATTATGGAGTCGCGCGGCAACAACTACACGTACCCGCAGGGCGGCAACAACATCATCTCGTCGGCCCTCCACTGGGGCCCCAACCCGGCCAACGACGCCTGGTGGCGCACCAACGTCAAGCGCCAGGCCCTGCACACCACCTACTCGGCTGGCTTCAACACGTTCGGCCTCGAGTGGTCGCAGAAGTACATCTTCACCTATGTCAACTCGCGTCTGCTGCAGGTGCTCTACACCAACTTCGACTCGCCCCTGTGGCAGCGCGGCAACTTCCCGCCGCAGGACAGCAACGGCACCAGGCTCGAGGACACGTGGGGCAAGACGGGCCGCTACCAGACGCCCTTTGACCAGGAGTTCTACCTGATTCTGAACCTGGCCGTCGGCGGCACCAACGGCTGGTTCGAGGACAATGTCAATGGCAAGCCGTGGCTCGATGCCTCGCCGAATGCCCGCAAGGACTTCTGGCAGGCCAAGGACCGCTGGTTCCCGACCTGGACGCAGCCCCAGCTGGAGGTGAGCAAGGTCGTGATGCTGCAGCAGTGTGATGGCAACGAGAACGCTTAGGGTGGGTGCTCGTGAGGATCTCTTGGATTGCGGTTTCTGATCCGTGTGCTGTCTTGTGTCTTGGCGACGGTGTTTGGGGACTATAGATTGGTCTTTTTTGGGTAATGTTTATTTCCTGTTGGATATCTGCCAGTCATTCTCCGGGTTGTGGCTTGACCCCTTTTTTACACACGTGGTGTTCTGTGCCTCGCAATACACGACAATAACGTTCATGACACTTGAAAACACGCAAACACGCCGTGGGATGAGAAGCCCAAACCAAATCGCGCTTGGTGCCGCTGGGCCAGTCGCCTCCTGAAACGCACTACGGCACCGGTTCCCCTATTTTCTGCCGCCTCCGTCGTGGGCTCGAGCGGCAGCCGTGTTCATGACCCAGTACGGAGTACACAGTCCGCACACTTCGGGACACGCTGGGTCACCCCTCGCCTGAGGCTGCCGAGGCCGAGGATTGCCACCAACAACGGGCTGCAGCTCTCCTGCCGGATTGGCGAGAATTTGACCGTGACCGAGACGGGAATGCCATGCGAACTTTGGCATGTCGTAACCCCACGGCTCCGTTCGTTGTGAAAAAACTGTTCGGTACAGAGCGCAGCTTGAGTGAGCGTTTGGAAAACGAGCCCAAAACCAGGCACGACACACAGACGGACATGCATCCCCTCCCTCGCCTCCCGGGGCCGGGAGAACCGGCCCAGAACGTGCGGATCATCAACCCACTTCGCGAGCGCTCCACTCTCGAACTTTTCCGCTGGGTCTTGTCCAGGGGCTGTTGGGAGCTGAGAGGCTGCAGGGTGCGTGTCGTGATATCGACTTTTTCTCCCCTCTCGATTGACAATTGACAGCACAGCCCTGCATCACAATGCTACCTCCTCCACCCAGCTCCAAGGGTTGCATCATGCGGGATTCAGCGCCTGATAAGACGGCTGGTTCAGCGCGCTGATGCAAAACCAATCTTTACGCAGCGCTGCGCCGAAGCACTCAGAACCGCCGGCCCTGACGGCGTGGAAAAGCGGACAAACGGAGTCGATTGACGTTGCTTGCTGAGCACAGGCGGTGAATGTGAGACAGACGGCGGCGACATGACGGGCGCTTGTCTCAGCGACTGCCGACACAAGGCTTCCCAGCCTCACCACCTGGCACGACGCCCCGTTATCACGAGCTGCCTCTGACCGAGATATCCGTGGACTGGCCGTTGAGGCTGCCAGCGCAGCATCGCAAACGCTGCAGGCCCCCAATCATGCATTTTCCCTCGTCGTCGTCCACCATTCACAGCAGATCCGCGCCAAACCTTGGAAATGGGTGGGGCTCTCGTGCTGCTGCAGACACACTATTTTTGGACTTCCCGGTGTGCCAATCCTCGTATTCCTTTTTTTCGTGGCCAAAAACCCGCCGTGACTGGCCGGGTGCTGCCCAATCCCACATCTCAGTGCGGGTTTCAACATGCCCATTCCTCGCCATGGGACTTTGACTTGAGTTCGTCGTGGTGAAGCGCCCGGGTCCAGCGCCCGTCCGGTTTTCTGTATTCTGTACTAACGTTACAGGGTAGTTATCGTGGAGTGTATCGATTTCCGTCACGATGGCTGAGAAACGGGCGGGGCCTCATCCTTCCCACGACGCAAGGGCTGCAGCGCACTATTGTCTCCTTGCGGTTCAGGGGGTGCAGGTGGTTCCACCAGGGCGGCTTGGATCGCGATGGAGTATCGAAAATGGCGAGCGAATCGGGCCAAGGACGGAGCGAAGCCGCCTGCACCCCTGCCGCTTTAAGAGACTTTGTCGCAGAGCTGGGCCTTGGTGTGAGCTGATGTACCCACCGCCTGGGAATAAAAAATCCAATAGCGCCCGACCACTTCCGGACTGGAACAGCCTCAGCTCCGTTTGCGTCCCTGTTTCTCGCCTTATCGGGTCAGCCCTGGCCGGCCGGCCACGGCGAGAAGTGTCCAGACACTGGTTTCTCCGGGCCAGGTCGAGAGGGAAGACATAAGTTATTAGTCGACGCAAAAAAGCCCGCGGGGGCGAGTACATACTACCCTGCTCTGAATTCTGTACTATGTGAATAGTAGGTAGTAGTGCGTGCAACCTGACATTGAAGTTCACCTTAGGGGAGTACTCCGTACATGAATGAGTTTCTGCTCACACCCTAACAAAGTCTGCGGCAAAAATTGGAGGCTGGCTCCTTTCGTTCCCCTGATAAGGCCCGGTGTTAGTGGGGGGCTGCAGGCTGCAGGTGCAGCTGGGCTGGGCTGGGCTGGGCCGCAACTCGGTGAATCGGCGGTACCAGAACTTTCGCCAGAACACCATCTTCAAGTGACGTTCCAAATAAGGTTATCGTTTCTGTTGACGCGGCTGCTCGAACAACGGCAGCAGCGGGGCCAACGAGGGCGTGCCAAAGGCAATTGTACTGTGTGTATCCAGTCCATTGAGCGCAAACCGATAACGTTGACGCCAAAATGCCCAATCGGCAGGAATCTGGCCCGGCCAAACTTGAACCGCCACACCAACGCCATCGGCGCCATGCAGCCATGGAATTTCCCTTGCCGCCAACAAGTCACAACGGTGGTGTGGTGTACTATGTAACGAACGTATTGCTGACGGTATTCCGCAACGGTATCGCGACATGACAGCCGCATCACACGCCCGCGTTGATCGGAGATGAGCTTCTCGACCTCCAGAGCGCGACAGCACAGAGGATGGGCATCTCTCGAACACCTCGACGTCGCGGGATTACTGTGTAGTGTGTACCACGTCTGGCACACAGTATTCTGTAGGGCGGCATCAGAGGGCTGCCAGGTTATTTCACGATACCGTTTCAATGTCAACTGTTTACCCACAGCAGCCGTCGTTGCTCGTTGTGCGACCCGAGCGGAGCGTGGTGCTGGACAAACCGGGAATCCGGCTTTCCCGCTAGTAATCACTGACACGGACCGGTCGTCCCCCTGAACCCTGCCTCCAACCCACCCGGCCAAGCCACCAGGGGTCCTCGCCAAGCACCACATGGGCTGGGACCCTCACCAGCCAGGGCAGGGCATCTAGAACCAATCGCCAGGGCACAGCCAGCACCACGGATCCCAGCGTTGCGCTGCTTGCCCACGCTTTTGACCTTCCCCCTCCCCTGTCGCCCACTCCCGCCTTGCTCCCTCCAAGGTTCTGACGATCAACAACACTCGTTCCCACTTCCCACGAGCTCGGGATCTGTCTTGTCTGCGCGCGAGGTCTCTGCCGCGAGCTCCCTTTTCCCTCCCGAGGAAGCTTGCTTGACCGCGCCACGCCACCGCAGACGGACGCAGACGAGCTTGCCTAGGTCGACGTCTATCCAACACTGGCAACTCGCCTCCGCCGTCGACCATTCTCCCCAGAGCCCCCTTCTACACCACGGCTCCGATCCCGAGTCTCGGCGCCCTCTCGCTATCCTTGGCTTAAAGCCGTCCGTTCGCTACCTGCGCTTTGCCCTCTTGAGGATTTCACGCTCGCTCGACGGACTCACTCACGGAGACGACCTACTTGGCCGTCAACGGAACTCGAGAACCAGCCTACATAATTTGTGACCATCGCACAGCATAGCATACTTCCGCCAGCGTGCCACCCGGCCATCACCAGACCAGGTACGACTCCGGATATGGCAGTTCCCCAAGAGCCTGGGTCCACGGCGTCCAGAAACTCGCCTGTCTCAAACTCTTGCGTGTGGCATTGCGGCCGCTGACATGAATCCTGCAGGAAAATAAGCGACGGTATCGACCGTCAGTGTGCCTGGAGCGTCGAACGAGACACCCGCATTGTCTCTGACGGCAAGGATCTAATCACAGTTCGAATAAAGCCCAAAGCTGGGCTGTCGCCGCCATGGGGATTGGCAGTTACTTCAAGGCCGACAAGGCACCGGTGAAGTCAGAGCCCACGCCGACATCGCCGCCACAAAGCAATGCACGACACCACCAGCAACCATCCACGTCGGGGAATTTGACGCCGTCACTCCGGCCGGGTTCCGAACTCGTCCCTCCCTCCCCCAGACATGGCTCCCGCCCCCAGTCCGTCTCGGGGCGCTCCGTGAGGTCAACGGGAAGCTCCATCTTCCTGGACGACATCAAGCACGAGGTCATGGTCAACTATCTCTACCAGCAACAGTGCTCGCACTTGTGGGTGTCGGATGGCAGCGGCGAGATTGAGGGTGTTCTGCTGCGCAAGGCGAGGGGCCAGTACATGGCCTGCCCGCCCCAGCTCGGCACCTCGCCCTTCGCACAGGCCTGCTCCGCGCTCAATGTTCAGGTACGCCTCACTAAGCTTCGGGTCTCCGCTGGGAAGCAGATGCGCTGACGCTCTCCAGTGTGCCATGACGGTCAACTCCAGAGTCATCAAGACCTTTCTGCAGTGGTCGCCAGACGCCGTCGATGTCCCGCTCATGAACGGGCTGCGCGTGCAGATTCTGCCCACCATCGACGACATTCCCCGCGCACGGAAGCACCAATTCGCCGCTTTTGTCGCCTCCGAAGGCCTGCTCGTCGTCTGGGATGACGAGGCCCTGCACCTGATCCAGCGCGCCAAGGCCATCGAGTCGGAGCTGATGGAGCTGGTCTGGAAGGCTGGCATCGAGGACGACGGCGACGAGAAGGGCCCCGCTCCCGAAGAACCCGAGGTGGACGAGGAGAGCGGCGAGCTCAAGCCGGAAAAGCGCCCGGTGCATCTGCTGAACACATATCTTGTCAGCATCACCCTCGTCTTGGTCACCGTCTCGCTTGGTGCCGCCTTCCGGCAGCTGTCCATCGAGGTATCGGTCGACGGCAGCTACTTGCGCCTCGCCCTCGTCGCTCTGTTCCCCGTCCAGATCTTCTTCACGCTCTTCTTCGCCCAGGTCATCGTCGGTTGCTTGGCCCAGATCTTTGGTCCCATCCGGCAGCTCACCATCAACTCCAAGTTCTTCTCTGCCAGGCCGCCCCCGAGGTTGCGGTCTTCGGTCCTGCCCCACGTCACGGTCCAGTGCCCTGTCTACAAGGAGGGTCTCAATGGTGTCATTGCCCCGACGGTCAAGTCGATCAAGCAGGCCATGTCCACGTACGAGCTGCAGGGAGGGTCCGCCAACATGTTCATCAACGACGATGGTCTGCAGCTCATCTCGGAGGAGGACCGCCGCGCCCGTATCGAGTTCTACGCCGACCACAGCATCGGCTGGGTCGCCCGCCCCAAACACGGCGAGAACGGCTTCCTGCGCCGCGGCAAGTTCAAGAAGGCGTCCAACATGAACTTCGGCCTCATGATTTCGTGCATCGTCGAGGAGAAGCTAGCCGCCATCCAACGGCCGCCCGATTGGTCGCAGCACGATGAGGCCCAGGCATACGAGCGCGCTCTGAAGGAGACTCTCGAGGCCGACGGCCGCGCCTGGGCCGACGGTAACATTCGTATTGGTGACTACATCGTGCTGATCGACTCGGACACGCGTGTGCCCTCCGACTGCCTGTTGGATGCCGTCTCCGAGATGGAGCTCTCGCCCGACGTCGGTATCATGCAGTTCTCGTCCGGTGTCATGCAAGTCGTCCACACCTACTTCGAGAACGGCATCACCTTCTTCACCAACCTCATCTACAGCGCCATTCGATACACCGTCTCCAACGGCGACGTCGCCCCCTTCGTCGGCCACAACGCCATCCTCCGTTGGTCCGCTATCCAGCAGGTCTCGTACGAGGACGAGGACGGCTACGAGAAGTTCTGGTCCGAGAGCCACGTGTCGGAGGATTTCGACATGTCCCTGCGTCTGCAATGCAGCGGCTACATCATCCGTCTGGCCGCCTGGGCCGGCGAGGGCTTCAAGGAGGGCGTGTCGCTCACCGTGTACGATGAGCTGGCCCGTTGGGAAAAGTACGCCTATGGCTGCAACGAGCTGCTCTTCCACCCGATCCGCATGTGGCTCTGGAAGGGCCCCTTCACCCCGCTCTTCCGCCGCTTCCTCTTCTCCAACATCCGCTTCACGTCCAAGATCACCGTTGTCTCGTACATTGGTACCTACTACGCCATCGGCGCCGCCTGGATCATGACGTCCGTCAATTACTTCCTCATGGGCTGGTTCAACGGCTATCTCGACAAGTACTACGTCGACTCGTGGCAGGTGTGGTTCTCCATTCTCATCGTCTTCAACGGTCTCGGCAACGTTGCCCTGGCCGTCATGCGGTACCGTGTCGGTGAGCGTAACATCCTGTACGCGCTGTTTGAGAACTTCAAGTGGACCTTTTTGCTGGCCATCTTCCTCGGTGGCCTGTCGCTGCACGTCTCGCAGGCCCTGCTTGCCCACATGTTCGAGATTGACATGACATGGGGTGCCACGTCCAAGGAAGCCGAGTTTTCGAACTTCTTTATCGAGGTACCCAAGGTGCTGAAGAAGGTACGTTTTCCCCCTTCCCATGGCGCTCTTTTCCCGTCCTAACATGAGTCTGCAGTTCAAATTCTCCATGATCTTCGCCACCCTCTTCATCGTCGGCATGGTCATCCTCGCCGTTGCTCCCTTCATCCCCTACAGCTGGCAAATCACCGACTTCGTTGCCATCCTTCCCATGGCCACCGTCGCTGCCTCTCATCTGCTGCTGCCGCTGGCCCTCAATCCCGCGCTGATGACCTTCTCGTGGTAAACGAGCTTTCTCCCACATGATGTAAATATGGCCAGCCCACGGGAGAACTCTGTCTATTCCCCCTTTTAGAAATCGGTTTTTTTTTTTTTTTCTTTTTTTTTTTTTCTGCCCCGAGTCCATCACGGGACAACGTCTCACACTCATGTCACGACTTTTCTATTTTTATTTTTCAACTACCACTTAAGTGTCTAGTCACGTTTTGGATACATAGAAATAAGGCGGGAAACCGGGTGCTTGTTGGAGTTAGTTACTGCAAGGAAATATTGGTAATTGTCTAAGTGCGTTGCGCTCGGCGGCTCTCGTGCTGGTGTAGCTGTCTTTCTGCAGCTTGAAACAATTGAACACCCTCGTGGAACAGTCGCCCTTGCTGGTAGTGTCTGATGAGGCTGGAGACACTTGCTCCAATCCCGTGCCTTTCACACAAGACATCTGAGTCAGTGACTTGAAGCTTTTGGTAGTACGCGAGTCGTGACTGTGAGTGGGAGGGGAGAACGGGGCTTGGGAATGAAGCGCAGGGCAAGGAAGACTCTGGGTGGCAGGTGGAAGAAGCACTCGTCAATATCGGGGCGGTCCGTTGGTGGGACGATCAAAGTCTACATCGGCCCTTGACGCCTTGGTGGGCGTGGAGGGCCACTCCCACAGAGCTCAGTGACAACCACCACAATGTCATCATTACCACTCACAAATGAGACCAATAGGCCAAGTTTAACCGCCACAACAGGAACAAGAAGCTCATAGCCTTCTTTCTATTACCTCAGACTGTACCAGAACGCCTCTATACCCGTTTCTATACCATGCACTTTTCCAACCCGATCCCACGCACATCATCAAAACTCTAAGCTCTACCAACAAGCACCGGTATCTCGCTCATCGCTCGTTGGCCAAGACAAGCCACACAAAACAGCCTCCCCGTTCAATGGTCTTGAAAAGTAACCGAAAAACAACATACCCAGCCGAATCCAGCAAATGAATCAAGCTCAATCAGCCTCGTCGTCCGTATCCAGCGGCTTGGGCGTGCCCTTGGGGCTATTCAGCCACTCGATATGCCTCAACCTCCTCCGGACCTCCTTCTCCTTCAGTTCCTTCTTGGTCATCTTCTTTTTCTTCTTGGCGCGGAAGGCCATGCTCTCGCCTGTGACGCCATTGTCCTCGGCGCCGCTGTTCACGGCGCTGCTCACGGCGCTGGAGCTCGGCACGGGGGAGTTCAGGCCGCTCGTGATGGCCGACGCCGGCTTGCTGCTGTCCTCGAACCGATCGGCGGCGGCGGTCGACGTGAACCGGCTGGCAACACGGCCGTCGACGACGTGCCACTGCTCGGAGGCGAGAGCGCCGACAAACTCTTCGTTGTGGGAAATCATGACAACGCCGCCCCTGAAGTCGCGGATGGCGACGGCTAGGCCGCCGAGAGAGTCGCGGTCCAAGAAGTTGGTCGGCTCGTCGAGGACAAGCAGATGTGGGTTGTTCCACATGGCGCCGGCGATGACGACCTTGACTTTTTGGCCGCCCGACAGCGAGCCGATCTCGTTGTGGTTGGCGATTTCCGGGTCCAGGCCCAGGTCCTCGAAATGCTTCGAGATGACCGACGGCTGGAGCTCGCGGTAGCCGAGGCCCTCGCGCGAGGCTTCGTGATCGTCAAACTCCTGGACGAGCTTGGCGAAACCGAGGTCGAGGAGGGTCTCGCGCGAGATTTGGTTGTTGTGCTTGGGTAGGAAGCCTCGCCATTTTCTGTGGAGAAGTTAGCGCCAGGGGCCCGCGAATTGGGGGTAGACTTGGGAGAAGAGAGACTACATACACTTCGTATTGGAAGGTCTTCTTGTACTTTTGCCGACCAACCAGCGACTCGATCTGGCGTTTTCCCTTGCCATCGCCGACGTCGATGAACTTGTCCATCTGCTCCCGGTCCTGATCGGACAGGATGCGCGTCTGCTTCATGTGCACTTCGCGGTCGTCGCCGTGGGCGTAGCGCCACTGGAGATACTGGTTGGGTGTCTTCTCAAGATGCATTTCGACGTGCTCGAGCGCGTGCTGCTTGATGTATCCGATACGCAGGTTGGGGTGCTTCTCGACTTTGCCAACCGACGGGATCGCCTCGCCAGTCAGGAGCTTGATGAGGGTCGACTTGCCGGCACCGTTGGGGCCGATGATGGCCACGCGCGACGACAGCGTGAGCTGGCAAGAGACGTCGCTCAACGAAGGCTTGGGCGCCTTGGGGTAAGTGTACGAGACGTTGCTCATGCGGATGATGGCACGGGTTACTGACTTGACGCCCGAGAGGATGCCTGGAGGAGGGAACTTGAACTGGACGTTTGAAGCCGACAGGGTGTAGTAGCTCTTGGCCTCCGGGCGGACCTGGACAAAGGCGGCCAGGTTGCCCTTGTAATGGCCCAGCTTCTTATTCGGCTCGTAGTGGTAGATATCGGTAGTCACCTCGTCGAGGAAGCCGGAGTCGTGGGAGACAATCAAGCTCGTGATATCGGGGTGGGTCTTGAGATAGTTCTCGAGCCACTTGATGTTTGCCACGTCGAGATGATTGGTAGGTTCGTCCAGTAGCAGGACGTCGGCTCTCTGCAGCATGGCACGAGCGAGCGCAAGCTTCATCTTCCACCCGCCTGACAGCGAGCCGACCTTGTGGGACTGGCGGCCATCGGGGCCGGACGTGAAGCCGACCTCTTCCAAGACAGCCGAGATTCTCTCCTTGCCTTCCTTGGCGATGGTCGGATCTTTGGAGACGAACTCGAGGATGCTGATATCGGCGTCCTCGCCCTGGTTGTGCTCCACATAGCAGGTCCGTAGAATATCCTGGGATGGGAAGCCCTCTAGCTTGCCACTCGCAATGCTCTTCATCAGCGTCGACTTGCCGGCACCGTTCCTGCCACAGAGGCCATAGCGATGGCCCTTGAGCAATCTCAGGTTGGTGTGAGACAGCAGAAGCATGCCGCCATAGGCGAGCGAGAAGTCGGCGTTTACAATCTCGATCTCTCCGTCGTCCTCCTTCTCCGGAACGCCATATTTGCGGTGGTCTTCCTCGACGTAGAACTTTTGGATCGACGCGGCGATCGCCTCGGCCGCGGGTGTCAGCGACTGGAGGTACGGGGTAATCCTAGCGGGGATGCGGCCCAGCTGGCGGTGGTTGACATCTTCGCTGACCATCTCGGCAACGTACGGGCGCGCTAGGTTATACGTGTTCACGTCGCCGGCCAGACCGCCGTTCTTCTTGATCTCGGAGTCGAGAACCTTGGCGACGTCGTCAACGGTGGTCCGCTCAACGACGGCCGTCTTCTCGTCGCCCATGGCCTTGTCCATCACACCCAGGGCGCGTGTTGCCAGCTCGCGCACTTCAGGGAGCGACGCCCGGCCAACCACGCTCTTGACGCCGGGCTGGAGCTTCGGCAAAAAGGTGCGGGCCTCGATGGGGTCGTGGACGAGCTTGGTGAGGTTCTCGGTGATGACGACGGTCTGCCGGAGGACTTCCTGGGGGGTGGAGGGATTGTTGAGGGAGCGCTCCAGGAAAGGGGTGAGCAGAGCGAGGGCGGGCGACGTCACGATGGCGACGAAAGTGGTCTGCGAAAGGGCGTGGATGGCCTTCTGCAGGGCCTCGGCCGAGGGGTGGTGCATGGTCTCGATGAGAAGGGGGATGCGAGGGGTGACGTCGTCGTTGGAGAGCAGGGTCGTGATAGAGCCCATGGTTTTGACCGCCTGCTTCTCCACCTCGGCTTTCATGTCAAGCATGGCGTTCTCAACGATGGGGATGAGCCCGGCGAGCTTGGCACCCATGGCCTCGCGCAGCAGGTCCTGCTCCTGGGCCTGCTCCTTGGTGGTCCCAATGGTGATTTGGGCCTTGTCGGCCATCTTCTGCATCAGCTTCAGGGCGCCGACCACACCTTGCCACTTCCCGCCGGCGTTCTTGATGTACTCGACGAGGGCAGGCAGAAGACCGGCCACCATGGCCTCGGGGCTGAGGCCAGCGACGAGGGCATCGATGCCGTACTGGGCCGCGTCGCGAACGACGGAGCCCTTGTCAGCCAGGGCGTCGAGGGCGCAAGCGAGCACGCCGCCATCCTGGAGGAGGAAAACAACCTCGCTGACGGGCTGGGGCGCGGGGAAGCGCTCGAAGAGGGCTCCGAGGAGGTTCTGGGCGCTCTCGCGCCGGAGGCCGCTCTTCTTGTCGGCGGCGGCCTTCTTGACCTCGGCGAGGATGCCGTAGTAGTGCAGACCGGCGACGCCAACCGAGTTGAGGAGCAGTTCGCAGAGACCGTAGCAGGCGTCGATGGAAGCGGACGACGTCTTGGCGGTGAAGATGGTGTTGAGCAGAGACGAGACCTCGGCCTGGGTCGGGGGCGGGGCAGCGCCGGCGGGCGCTTTGATGGGCACCGTCATGGTCGGCGGCGACACAGGATGCGGCATAATCTGCTGGGTGGCCCGAGAGTTGCGCAGAAGGAGGGGGGTTGCGCGAACAAACGTAAAAACACCCTTGGGCCCTTTTGCGCAGCAGCGAGCGAACCGAGGGGATCGGGTCGGGTGCTGATGGGGCGCGGAATTTGTGGTTGGTACTGGCAATCGCCGCCCGCAATGGAAAATTGCCCCGCGTCCTTTTGGGGGATTTTTTTTTTTCAGGGCAGTTATCGGCGGGAGGAATTGCTTATCAGGCTCCCTCCCACACCCAGACCCACAGACCAGGCTCGAGCCAGGACCCCCAATGAGGGGCATGTGGACCAGCACGTTTCTGGGTGGCGGACCCCGACAGTGCGAGCGGACCCTTGTCGGGGATGAAAGTCCGCCCGGCACCTAAAGTTAAAGTTACAGTGCGGAGTCCCTGTGTTGACCGACCTCCTGCTCCATCTTGCCGTCCTCCCGTCTTCGTGTCTTGTCAAGAGCCACTTCGAAGTGGCAGGATGGCTGCATCAATGCGACGTCTTACGCAGCGGCTGTCTTTTGCATCGCCTAAGGTTATGTGACCACGGTCCGATACTTGAGCCCGGCATCCGAATCGACGCCCAATCGAGTCCGGATGGGTTTGGGGGCCGGAGGTTGTCGAGGCCCGGTGCAGTGTGGACAAAGCAACAGCAGGCCGCCACGCGCGCACGCACACAGACCAAGCCACAACATAGCAGCGAGGAGGAGAACAATGGAAGTGTTCTGCGACGACGCTGTCTATATTTTGTCATCGGATGAGCTCGAGACCTGGCCGATTTCTTTTGGCAGGCAGGGTCGCGGACCGCTGGCTCTGCCCTCCACTGCGCATACCCGCCGCCCACGATCTGCACGACCACGTCCTCAATCTACCAATTGCTTGGAGATATATTCCGCGGGGTCTCCCGCCAGGAAGGGGCAAACGCCGGCTCCCAAAAGGCCGGGACGGCATTGGGCCGGGCGTGGATGTCGAGGTACTTATTACCAACGCGTGGCCCAGCTGTCCAGTGCGGTCCGAGCCTCTTTCTGGATCTAGACCCGTGTCTCCGGGTCATCCACCGTGCGGGAACAAGGGAGGGTCAACCGATCAGCTTGGGTATGCAGCTCTACGGCGTGTGGCTGGAAGGATTCTCGGATGCCGCCGCGGGCCCAAGGCAACCCTGGCTCCGCCCCCCTTGACCCAGAGCCGCTTTGTGCGACAATTGCGGTAAGGCGAGTCGTTTGGGCCTTTCTTTGGCACCGCGACGCGGGAACCGGTCAGTTTCGTTTGAATTTCCCAAGAAAGCTCTTGGGGAAATCTTGAGCTCTGGTGTGGGCCGGGCTTGGGGACCCAGTGGCACACCACTCCACCAGATCTTTTGCAACCCTTAGGCTCGCGATTGTGGACAGGACCAAGAGTGACGGTCGGTTCTTGGCGTTACTCAGGCACCTGTTATAGTCACCGGATATGGGATGGGGCCATAATCAATACCACACGAGCCTCAACCTTTGTGGTCACCAGCAGCACGTTGGCCCAGCAATCCGTCAAGGAGTAAATGACCTCGGGAAACACCATACACTAGCCACATCATCATTCTAACACGGCCGAACGCCAACTTATGTGAAGGAAGAATGAAAAGAAACGAGAACCGGAGCTTTCCCATCTCAAACCCATCCGTTTCATGCCAGCGGCCCAGCGCCCACCCAGCAGCCCAGCTCCCCTGTGGGAGTATGTTGGATTCCGTCACTTCCATAGTTGGAACCCCATCGTCTCTCTCTAATCTCGCGCTCTCTCTTGATTTGTTCCGCTAAGCATGTGGCCTTCAGGGGGTAGAAGGGGGGGTCGGATTGTTTGGGGGCGGCGTCGGACGGACCGGCCCAGGGCGCGGGTTCGGGGGCGGGGTGGGCGGCTTCGGAGGGTCTGGGAGACCGTACGGCTTCCCCGGAAAGATGGGATGTGAATGGATGGGCTGCGCCAGGCTCAACCCGTCGTTCTCGTTGTCGTGGGTAACCGGGCCGTCGTCCATTGGGCACAACTCGTCGGGGTTCAGTCCCGAGCGGAAACAGGGAGGGAACATCTCCATCTTGAGATGGTGATGCATGGCTCGTATCGTTCTCATGGTTCAAATTGTTTGCGTTGTTGACCGAAGGGTGTAAGTGCCCGGAGAGAAAAGAGTTGCGTTCGAGGTCTGGAGCTAGCTGTGATGAGATGAGAGGGGATGTAGCAAACAGCGCTTCACCGGGGGATTTATATCCTTTACCATCATCAAACAGGAGGGCCAGGCCACACAAGAGTCAATCGAGGCCACACCAATCATACGGATACCAGCAGCCCGTCACACAAAGGCCGTGCAACGGTGACTGAGGCCGAGTGTAAGGCGGAGGTACTCGTGTCGCGGTTCCTTCGCGTCTGAGCCAACGGCCAACAAAGCCCACTGTCAAGACGTAGGGGTCCAGGCTGGATCTGATGGGGTTACTCGGACTCGTGGGGACCTGGGATGCTGCGGCGAGGGTGATGGCGATGCCGGCCGCCGGAGCCCACAAAGAAGGCCCGTCATTGGAAGACATGTGAGCATCGGCCACGGGGCCTTTGGTTACGCCGTGACGTCGGAAGAGGAACTTTGGGGGCGCCGGATCCCTCCGAGGTGGAAGGGAACAAGAGAACAAGATCAGCACCACCAGCGTGTTGAAGCTGGATGGGATTTTTGGTGTGCGGCGTGACGAGGCTATGCCGCGCGTGGTTCCGCTGTTGCCTGTGACCTCGTGAACTGGTTGGAATGGTGGTATATCAAAAGATACATTGCACGCTCTGCAAGTAAGCAGACGCGGCAAGGAACAAGGACTGGCGGTGATGTGATCTGTGAGGGTATGCGGGACATGGACGCCAAGGTCCGGTAGGAAAGCGGCCCGGTAGCCAGGTGGACGGTTCTGTGTAACCGCGGGCTCACCGATTTACCCACGAGGTGCTGCCGTGGGCAGAGGGATAGAGAGCATACCCGCCAAGGTCAAAACCCAGCTTCGTATCTTGAGCGAGTCACCTGTGTGTGCGTTCTTTGGGAGGCCGGAGTGGCTCAGCCTGACGAGCGCCCCTCTCGTTGCTTGCAGCTCGCGTTTGGGGGCTGCCAGATCTCCAAATGGGCCGATCTAAGACGGCCGTGTTCCGCTCGCAGAAGAAACAGAGAGTGATGGGGGCTTGTTGCATTGGTCCCCGCCCATGCAGCCAATACCAGGGGCTGACGGCAGTGCTTGGCGAGTGATGTCAGTCAGAACGTGGGCGCAAGCTTGTCAGCTGCGAGTCATCGATCAGGGGGGCGGCGGTATGAAACCCTCACCGACGAGAAAATTAGGTTGTATGTTCTATTCCGAGATATCATCAGTTCACTCTCAACCTGCGGAGCAGGGCTTCTTTTCCTTCCTGCCCGTGCCTCGACCGCCCTGAAATCGGACCTAGACGAATCACCCTCTCCAGCTTGGATCTCGCCCCCGCAAACACCATCTGAAAATATGGCCCTGTTTGTGGAGAGGGGAACAATGCTCGAGACAAGCAGGCCCAGGCCCTCATCGCAGTCTAAATTGGAGTTGTTTATTGGTCGAAACCTGCGAAGCCATCCTTGCAAACCGAACCCAGGCGGTTTCCACTCCCTGTCTCTCCTTAAACACCGCCGTTAGCATGGAACTTGTGCTTCGTGTCGTCAAGCATGGTGGGCCTGTTGGTAACCATAATCAATGCCAATCCGGCGTCAATAACGGGACCATGATTACCTGACTGGGGAAGAAAAGCTCACCTAGATTTCCCATCACGCTCTTCACACAGACCCAGAAGGCGGCTGTGTCGGGAAAAGTTGATACAATCAACCCAGCTCCATCTCAGTCGTTGTTTTTGGAAGCATTACCGACACTCCAGAGAACCCACGATCCAGGCGCCGTGTTTGAGGGTGAGAGACGCAGCGGTTTGCCTCAAAGGAAAACGGGGGCCCACACAGAGCGTTTCGTTGAAGGCGCTCAAGGAGGGATCCGGGATAGCTTGTCTTGTCGGCAAGACTCTGTAGCCGAGCCTGTCCGCTTCCAGCAAGGTTTCGTTGCCCGAATCTTAGATCCGTATCGAGGCGATGGGCAGGTTGCAGCGTTGGTTGTTGCTGGTCTTTGCTCCAGTGCTGAGGACGGTGGCAGTGACGTCTCTCTGCAACGGTCGTCAGCATGCAGTTCTTAGCCCGTCAGCTGCCCTGACCGCACGTGAACATCTTGGCACCGGAATTCTCGAGCCTGTGTGTAACATGGCGTTTAATTGACGCCGGGCTGATTTGTATGTAGCTGTCAGGCCCTTGGTGGGGGCCAGAAGGATTTGGGCCCCGACCCGGCCACAAGAATCACAGGGCCCGTCTCATTTTCTTCTGCTGGTGTTGCCGTCCAAGTATGGGAAGGCAGGAGTAGCCTCGGCAAGCTGAGATGGCCCAGCGAGCCTAGACAGCGTCCGGTTGGATGCGAGAATTGTTAAATGCTTTGTAGGTCAGACATGGAGGGTCATCTGGGATAAGGGGGAACTGGAGTAAACACGTTCATCCTCTGTTGACGACAACCGGCCAGGTTAGCGGCAGGATTGTTCGTCATCTAAACCCATGAGCCCGAGCAACGCCGGATGCTGAAACGGAAACCACAAGTGCCAGGAAAGCCGCTGCCCCTTTGCCTTTCCTTTTTGGTTACCAGCCAAACCCAAACGCCAACCGTTCCCGATGGTTCCCACATATCTCAAAGTTTTCCCTGACTCCTTCACCTCCGCTCCCGACTGCGGCTTCGGCTGCGTCTGTCGTGACTGTCGTAGCTATCGCGGCTGGGGCTTCTGCGCCTGCCGTAGTTGCGGCTGCCCCTGCGATCCCGGGCGCCGCGGCCCGGTGGTGTCCGGGAGCGCGACCTCGACGAATAGGATGCCGACCTTGAGCGATACCTGCGCGTGCCGCTGGGTGCCGGCGAACGGGAGCGAGACACGGAGCGGGGGCGGTAGTTGTCGGAGCGGTGGCCATAGCGGCCTGAGCCGCCTCCAGCGGGCGACCTCCAGCCTCGGCTGCCTTGCGGGCCGCCACCCGAGGGCCCCAGGACAGGCCGGACGTTCGCCGGGGGGCCGCGGGGGCCGCGACGGGCCAGTGGGGGAGAAGGCGAAACTTTGCGCCTGGGAAGGACGATCGACACGTGGATTATGCCGCCGTCGAGTTGCGCCTCATGCATGTGGGTGATGGCGGACTGGGCATCAGCCTCGGTGAAGTAGAGAATGTAGGCGGTCCCGCGGTTCGTGCCGGCTGCATCAGACGGGTTGTCAGCAGAGTTCTGAGAGAGAAAGCAGAGCGCCAGCTGAGGTTCGGCCCACATTGTCTATTGACGGGGAGGTCCAGATCATCGATGTCGCCGTATTGGCCGAAAATCTCGTACAGGTGTTCCTCGTTGACGTTCTTGGTCAGGCGCTCGACGACAATCTGCGACGTTTCCCAGTTAGCCAATGGGCCGGGACGGTTGAGCTCGGCCTGCGCTCCGGGGATGGCTTGCCTTGGTGGACTTGATCTGGGGGCTCCCGCTGCGAGAGCGGCTGCGTGAGCGGCTGTCGCTCCGGTCGCGAGAGAGGCTGCGGTCGGGTGTGCGACTCGTGCTACGACCGCGGCTGCGGCTGCGGCTGCGGCTCTGGTATCCACCATTCCGTGCTGGAGAACGGCTGGCACCGTCTCTATCATGGGAGCGGCGGCGATCCATCGAGGGCGACCGAGAGTGCCGTGAGCGTGATGGGGAACGCGACCGCGAGTGGTCGAGTGACGAGTCCATGGTGGCACAGGCAGCCCGCAGTGTGGGCGAAGCTGATGGTTGCCACGGGCAAAGAGGCAGATTCGGTTGCTCAGCTTGAGTGGCTCCAAGCAGTCGCCAGCGCGGTCGCTGAACACGCGGCGCGCTAGGCACCTGATTGGACGGAGATGCCTCCCGCCCCACCTGCCCGTTTTCACTTCTCAATGGGTTCTAGTTGCATCATTCGAGGTCTTGGCTTCGCTCTTCAGCACCCCTCGACTGACTCCTCTCAGAACATCAAACTCAAGGTTGGATTGATCGCAGCACTCATTCTTCTTGGCGGGGGGTGGGGGGTCGGAGTACTCCGAACAGGATTTTACTTTGCAATTCTCTTCTCTCTCCCTGGCTGCCGCCGCTATTCTCTATTCCGTTCTGATGCTCAGCGGTCCTGTGACCCGACCATTGGTGGGCTTCGCATTTGACGTCATGTCTTCGTTGATCACCACCAACATGCACGGCGGACGAAAAGCAGGTTTCACGAGCCACACCGGTGACACCGGTGATGATGGATGGCGGCATGGGATGGTACTCAAATAGGGGCCGTCTTCTCTCTGGAAAATCACCGACCATCATTCACATTGTCCACCAAACTCATATCATCCACCGAACCTGAACTTTTCCCAAAGTACCTTACATTGGCTCGAACAACAAAAACACAACGACACAACACCATGGGTCTCTTCTCTCGTCACGCCGAGCCAGCACCTCAGCGCCAACCGGTGTATGAGGAACCCCCTGCGAAACAGGGCCTTTTCTCTCGCCGCGCCGAACCGGTGCCCCACCACCAACCGGCATACGAGGAGCCTCCCGTGAAGCAGGGACTCTTCTCTCGTCACGCCGAGCCTGCTCCTCAGCAGCAGCCCGTCTATGACGAGCCGGCCAGGAAACACGGTCTCTTTGGGAGCCGTCACCACTCCCCCAACCGGGCAACCTCAACCGCCACCCGCAGCACGCGGAGCAGTGTCAGCACGACATCTCCCGACCGGCGCAGCGGCCTGCTCCACCGAAGTTTTGGCAACGGCAACAATGATGACATGGATCCCAGCATCATTCAAGCCCGGGAGCGCGTCCTCGGCGCCGAGAACGCCGAACGAGAGGCTGATCGCGCCCTGATGGCTGCCCGGGAGAGTACGCGCGAAGCCCGTCAACATGTGCGGAAGCTCGAGCTGGAAGCCCAAGAGGATGCCCGCAAGGCAAAGCTGAAAGCAAAATACGCCCAGGAGGTCTCTAAGAGGGGCAAGCAGCTTGGGCGTAAGTGGCCCAAATGTCATGGTACCCATCTCAGTTACTAACCCGGTGACAGGACACGACTACTGAGCTATGCAACACAACAATAATTATTCAACTCTCCGGCAAACACGACCTCGACGAATACACGGGTGGAAGATATCTTAGCGTGGCTTGACAATCTGTTTCTTTTCTAGTATTGTATCAACAATGTATGACCAAGCAATATATCAAATGTTGACATCTCTCATCTGGTGCCGATCGCCGAAATTGTCAATATCCCAGTGCAATAGAGTAGCCCAGCCCCCCCACCTCCCCGTTTACTTTGCTTGTCAAAGTCTGGGTAGAAGTCCAGTCCATAGACCTGATACTTGCAATCCCAAGAGCACAACCCCCAGCACCAGCATCCCAACCACTCTCCCCAGCCCACCTCCCTAAGAAAATCCAGCAGCAGCGGCGCCGTTCCCATGCGGATGCGGAACGTGACGTACACAAGTGTAACGCTTCCCCGTCCACCCCTCCATCGTTAGGTAGTGGTCGGAGTTGACGTCAAAGTGGCATGAGGCAGAGGCGCACTCTCGGAGTTCAATGAGGATTTGCTTGTCTGCACGGGATGGATGAGCATGGGCAAAGAAACCACTACATTCTGCTGCCACTGGCTTCTTATTGGATTTAAACATCCTTGCAGAGGGTCAAGCAACAGCCCCGCATCACAACTTCAAAATCACCAAGATTAGACCACAAAACGCCGAAAGAAGATACCCGAGCCAGCCCGCTCATTCCTATTCTTCCCCTGCGAATCTTGCCCATTTCCCTCTGTACGTCATCAAGAAGGAAGAAGCTGGGAGCTTCGTTCCACTCTCTCCGTCAGTGCCCGCAAACCCGGGCTATCAGTCCACCCACCAACTCATGAACAAGCCGCCATCGTCCCAGCCACCACAGCGACAGCAATCCCAACGGTTTCCCAGGCCTGCAATGCAGACACACTCCCCACCCCACTGTGCTTGCCGCCGCCTGTGAAGCACGGCAGCCCCTCCTTCATACACTCGCGCCATCCATTGTGATCCTGGTCTCCGGGCGCCTGAGTTGCTGTGGCAGGGTCTTGAGTATCAGTTCGGGGGGTTGCGGTAAGCAGTAGCACGTGGTCTGTCCTGAGCGGGTTTGCGGTGGACAACGTTATATCGGGTGGTGACTGGGTTTTGCCCCCGGTGTAGGTCGAAGAGAGGGACGGATCGTATGGAGGTCCGGCATCCGTGTTGACATTGGCGCTGGTTGCGGCCACCCCGACGGCTCCCACAAGGGCCGAGACGGCATAGGAAAGGCAAACCATCTTGAAGTGCAGTAACAGAGCTGTTGGCCAGGTGCTAGAATAGTCGTTATGCTGCTGTCCAGAAGAGCAAGCGATGTCCAGCTGCTCTTTGGGGAAAGATTTGGCGATGGCAAGATAGAGCTGCAGCCTGGTAGTCAAGGAGAGTTTTCCACAGATGCTGGAGAGACATGGTCGAGAGGGGGCAGATGGCGGCCTTATACTGCGCAGCTCAAGGAGAGGGCCATGGGCCATGACCGCCAACAGGGCGTGCGACCCGAGCCAGGTCGCCATATGATCGGAGAATGCTGTGTTTTGAAGTTTTGACAATGCCGCCATCACATGACAATGCATCCATCAGCCAAGTGATCTTCGTTATCCTCGCTGTTCTTGGGCGGAGATACCAAACGCCGGAGAAAAGAGGGTTTTGAAGAGGCAAGTTTGGCATGGTGCGATGCCGCAGCATAACCAGCGCTTCCCGCACTCTCCAGGGGTTCCGTAAAAAGAGAGGCCGATAGCCCCCGAGTTAAAATAAACGCTTTAGCAGCACTGCTGCTACCTTTCTCCGACATGGCGAAGCCGAAGGTAGCTTCCTGTTGTTGCAACGAGCTTGGGAGACCATGGGATGGCAGAAGCCGCACAGCCAACAGCGAGGGGAGCCGGGTTTTAAGCATTTGTGCTTTGTTCTACGGGCCGAAGCCACGAGGTTCTCTAGGAGGGGTCACGCGAGACCTGCATGGTGTCAAAGAGCATGGACTGCACGTGTCACTTGGTCATTGTGGAAGCCGACGCTTGCCGAGACCAGAACGGATGCCATTCCCAATCGAAGTCGGGCAAGCCCACGTACCTGGCAATGTGAATTGTTTATGGAGATGTTAAGATCATGAGCGCCAGGAAATTTGCTTCATGTGGTCTCTCGCCGAGCTGTTAGCATCGGCATGCAGTCTTGGAGCGTTAGATAGGTACTGCGCAAAACCTGCATGCCAAAGTAGGTATGCGTCTAAGCGGACATGCCTTCTCCTATCTCGACTGTCCCATGAGATGACAAAAGCCAGTGTGCTGCTTCGAGTTTTTTCCGACTGTGCCGTGCGCCTAGTCATGGGCGAGTAACTCAAAGACAATGCCAACTCAGCAGAGCTTGCTGGCGCGCTGGTTGCCGCGGGGTTGGTAGCCATCATGGGCTGGTGTGGCATCGCTGGCATGGGCAGCGTTTTTGGGTGGTCCTGGTTCTGGAACTGGAAAATTGAGTTGGATTGGGAGCCTGGAACTGATGCCGGTGACGACCTAGGCCAAGTTGAGAGTTCCCGTACCTTACTTGCTCCGCGCAATCGGACCTGGGGGCGGACCTGGGGGAAGGAGCGTACTTTCCCCCGTGGCCTCCGTCCCCCGCCAGCCAGCTCGACCTGTTTGTTTACTTTCCCCCTCCTCCCTCCATCATCGAGACTTTAAGCTTCTGCCATCAGTTGAACAACCTGGAATTTAACAGACGAAGACTGCATCGTGGGCAGAGGATCCCCATCATCACTTTCGTTGCATAGCCGGTTTGGACAACGGAACGACACGACACTTCAATCTTCATCTTCTCGTGGGCCAGTTTTCCCACTCTTTCTTCGTCTACAGCAATCGGGTGTCTTCGGTCACTCGTCACTACCCCAAGCCCGCATCGCGCACCTCGGTCAACAATGATGAAGTTTCTGTTCGTCCTTTGGCTGGCCGTGGCCTCTGTCGCCTGGGCGGCCTACTGGATGGAGGATCTCCACCGCCAGGGCATTGCGCCCTTCCACCCGGTGAAAAGCTACCAAGTCTTCAGAAACGTGAAGATGTGGGGAGCTGTTGGAGATGGAGGCAAGCATGCCAACCCCCGAATGAGAAATCTTGGCTGACTCTGCTGTCCAGTTGCCGACGACACGGCCGCCATTAATGCGGCCATCAGCGACGGCAGTCGCTGCGGTGGCCCTGGTTGCGCTGGATCGACCACGACACCGGCCATTGTTTACTTCCCTCCCGGCACTTACCTCATCACCGCCCCGATTGTCAGCTTCTACTACACCCAGATCATTGGAGATCCCACCGCCATGCCCGTCATCATGGCCTCGCCAGACTTTCCGGCAGAGGCGATTGCTCTTCTGGATGCCGACCCCTACATGAACACTGGCAGTATGTAACCCAGGTTGTGCCACCGAGACTCCGCTAATGCAGCCCGGAGCAGGACTCAACTTCCAAGCCACGAACGTGTTTTTCCGTCAGCTTCGCAACCTGGTCTTTGACACCAGGGCCGTTCGTGGAGCGGCCACTGGGATCCACTGGCCATCCTCTCAAGCAACCCTGGTTCAGAACTGTGTGTTCAGGCTGTCATCGCAGCCAGAAGACATCCACACCGGCATCTTCATGGAAGAGGGAAGTGGAGGCATGATGGCCGACCTGGTCTTCCACGGCGGCAAGTACGGCGCCCGGTTTGGTAATCAGCAGTACACGATGCGAAACCTCACCTTCTACGGCTCGGATACCGCCATTGAGCAGATATGGAATTGGGGTTGGACCTACAAGTCACTCAAAATTGTGGGCTCCCGGGTCGGCATCAACATGTCTTCCACTGACGTCGGTTCGGTCACCTTGCTGGACAGCTCGTTCATCAACGTCACCACGGCGTTGATAACCGGCCGAGCCCCGGGAAACACCACTGGTCTCGGCTCTTTGGTGATCCAAAACGTCGAGTACAAGAATGTGCCGACCGTTCTCGAGGGAGCTGATGGAGAGCCTCTCTTGATGGGAGACTCGAACGGGACCGTCTACGACGGTGGTTATGCGAGGGTGAGCTGTCGTCAAGCTCCTTGCCACTGAGTGAACTTGCTGACTTTGCCGCCAGGGTAATACGTATGCCCCGAACGGGCCTTCCTTGCTCGAGGGACGCGACTTTACCTTCTCTCAACCACCTACCCTAAAGCTCGGAGACCGGTACTTCGAGAGGTCGAAGCCGCAGTATGAAGGCTACTCCCACTCCGACTTTATTTCAGCTCGTGACCATCATGCCATGGGTGACGGGAACGCTGATGACACGTATACTCTCAACACGGTCATTCAGGCGGCAGCAAATTCGTCACATATTGCGTTCTTGGATGCCGGATACTACAAAGTCACCGACACCATTTTCATCCCGCCCAACACTCGTCTTGTTGGTGAAGGATTGGCCGCCGTCATCATGGGCGTCGGCAAGAAGTTCTCGGACCCGAACAACCCACGACCTGTGGTGCAGATTGGAAAGCCGGCAGACGTTGGGTTCGTCGAGATGAGCGACATCATTGTGTCAACTCAGGGCCCAACCGCAGGGGCCATCATGATCGAGTACAACCTCAACACACCGGCAGCGGAGAACATGTGCAGCCCGGGAAGCCCGCCTTCCGGTCTTTGGGATGTCCATGTCCGAGTCGGGGGGTTTACAGGATCCCAGCTTCAGGTGGGTGAGTGTCCCACCGCACCAGACAAACCCGACTACGTCAATCCGGCATGCGTTGCTGGGTACATGGGCATGCACATCACTCCAAGCGCCAGGAACTTGTATATGGAGAATAACTGGATTTGGGTGGCGGACCACGACATCGACGACTGGAACTCGACCCAGATCAGCGTGTTTGTGGCGCGGGGGATGCTGGTCCAAGGAAACCGCATTTGGTTGGTCGGAAGCTCCGTCGAGCATCACACTCTGTACCAATACCAGCTGCTCAATGCCTCGGACGTTTGGATGGGCCAGATCCAGACCGAGACGCCCTACTACCAGCCTAGCCCGGCGGCGCCGTACCCCTTCACTCAACCCAACATAACCATCCGGGACCCCAACTTCACAGTCGACTGCCAGACCGATGGGGTCCGCAACTCGCTGGGCTTACAAGGGAACGCACCGTGCGCAATGGCATGGGGCTTGCGCATCCTTGACTCGGAGAACGTGGTGGTGTTTGGGGCTGGCTTGTACAGCTTCTTCAATAATTACAACACGAGCTGCAGCACCGCCAAGGCGGGGGAGAACTGCCAGGCGCGGATCTTTTGGGTCGGGCCGGACAGTAAAGGTGAAGAGGGAATGACGGTGGAGATGTATAACCTCAACACCATCGGCAGTGTGAGCATGGTCACGCGGGGACAATTTGACATGGCGACATGGGACCAGAACCGGGCCACATTCGCGAGCTCGTTGGCGGTGTTCTTAGCGGATGGCAAGGTGGTTATCTGACTGCGGCAGCAAGCAAGCGGCGCATATCTCGGGATATATCATGGCGGGTTGAGGTGTTTGGGTCTTTGATGCCGTGATCTGTCCAGGTCAAAGACTGGTTAGGTATGCCGAGCCGAGGCCGGCCAGATCCTAACAGTTACCGATAGGAGATTCCATTCTCTTGATGTACTGCAAGGCTAACTAGTGACAACTGTCTGGAAAGAATGATCCGGTTTGAACCCAACTCTCTGAGTGTTTTCCCGGGGGGGGGGGGGGGGGGGGGGGGGAAG
>FTCU01000881.1_pt1 | contig 37814 bp, 15 predicted proteins | sample 1639521 | NCBI WGS metagenome assembly FTCU01 (sample SAMEA3914864, study PRJEB12502) | metagenome | biome: forest; material: soil | place: USA | collected 2012-03-12 | depth 0.3 m
GGACAGTTCCCCCATCCTGACTGGGCCAGGATTGCCATCATCAACGCCCACCAGGTCTTCCCAGCGCCTGGACCCCCGGGAGCAAAGCAAAGACCCTCGGGTAATGAGCTTATACCTAACATGGCCCTCGTCTGATCTTCGTCAAAGTCAGCGACAACTTTCTTCAACTTCTCGCCCAGCCGTGCGTCTGGCATGTCGTCCAAGTCGGCCAAATGAGGGAAGCTCTCGCAGAGGTCGACACTTTTTGTCGGCTTCTCGAAATTCATCATGAAACGAAACGCATCTGTTCCTCCCTTGCCTGCCTCGCCGTTGGTCAGCCGGTTAAGGGCTCCCAGCTCTGCCAACATGGTTGTTTCAGAAACCTCGAGCTCAAGTTGGACCCCGACTGCCTTTCCCGAGTCTTGATACAAGGCTCTGGAAGCCGTGCTGCGGTCAAATAGAGGAACCAGACACTCCTCGAAGCCTGCCAGGTCGGACTCCAGAACATCGACCAGTTCGATCGACCTGCTCCAGCTCTCATTCATGCTGATAATTTCGGGACCCCTGCGGCAGAAGCACCATGACGAAAACTTTCTTTTGCGGTTGATGAATCTGAGACGGCACGATTGCCCAATGCCGGGCGCGATTTGTAGATCTTGGTTGAGGTCGACACGGACAATGTAGCCGCGCCAGGGGTATTCAAAACTCGGGGCCATAATGACCCAAGCTGCGAACTCCGCCTGTGCCGAGTTGAAGGTATCGATCTTTTTGACCTGAATTTCGAATTCTTGGGTTGTTGCCAACTCATGGCGAGCTCGGAACTCGGCGGGACTCGAGAATTTGAGAATCGGCGAGGCAGGAGGCGACTCATAGCCGTCCTCCACTGGCGGCATAGGTTGCACGGAGCCGTTCTTCTTCGGTGGCCGCAGCCGGTGTTTAAACCGTCGACGCGCCATTTTTGACGCGGAGGAACCTGGGAAACTGGACGGTTGATCCTGTTTCATTACACGATTAGCCTGATGCAATGGGGGAGACGACTCAGGAATTGCCCAGAGTACTCACAGAAGCCCAGCGCACACAAGCTGCGCCGAGAAGCGTCGGATTGCCGAGGGAGCTTGCTTGAGTAGACCGGGCGGAGGGCACAGACTGATGATCCCAAGTTGAGTGTGGAAGACTGGTTGGGGGAGGGGGCCGTCGAAGGATTGAGAGATCAATGGAGGGAAGGAGGCAGAAAATGCGAACAACTCGTGGTTGGTCAAATTGAGGAAGGAGAATAGAATCAGAACTTTCAACCCGAGAGAAGAAGAAACCTTGACTCGGAATTGGTCCAGTCGCGGCTGTTGGGTATCTTGAAACTGGAAGACTGAAATTATCGAGAAGACCGCAAGTGGAAACGGGCTAGTGGTCGCCTGCCTGGAGTTGGGTTGACAGGAGGCGGTTCAAGGTGGATTCAAGGCAAAAACCCAGAGATCAACAGCGGTAAACCCAATATAAAAAGAAACTCTGAAGAATCAGGCATCAATCCAGGTTGAGAGCCAGGCTGAGCCTTGCTCGCCACTCCGTTCCTTCCTTCCCAGAAAGAATCAACGCCGTTCATGGCTTGAAAGTCTTGCCGGCAGTCGTGTTGGCATGAGAGTTTCTGTCAACTAAACAGCGATTCAGGTTCGTCTCACAGTCTTCATTCTCAAACCAAACGGCCAAATCCGAGAGCTTCAGCTCGTGATCATTGCCTTGAACCACTCGCCCATCGCCGCAACGCCGCTCTTTCCATTCCCCTGCTCGCTCCTACAGCAGCTGAACTTCCACTAATCTGATGTGATACAAAAAAGCAAAGCCGAGGAAGAAACAGCATCGAAATCGCTGGAGCTCTATTTGGTTGTGCTGAAGACTCCGTCAAGCTTGCGCCACCCAGAATCTCTGGCGCCACAAACCTCACCCTCACGCCAGCTGCCGCAACTGAGATAGACACTCCTACGGCTTCGCGGGAATGTCCTAGAACATTTAAAATGGCACGCCAGGCAGCAAGAAACCCCCAAAGTGGTGGACCACTCCTCACTCAGGGGCTTATTTACTTGCCCGCCCCTCCAGTTCCCCGTTGCTAAGCGCAACCACTGACGACCATCCAATCCACACGCTTTGACGGTTTGACGGTCTCTCCCACCCTAACCCTGACTCCTGACCGTCAGCCTGCCTCGTATCCACCTCGCAACCCACAGACATGGAAACCCACCCGGATCACCATCCGCCGAACCAAAAACCCCAAGCTCCGTCACTAGCAAACACCTAGCACAGGCACAAAATCCTCTGTGGCGCAATTGGCTAGCGCGTCTGACTGTTAATCAGGAGGTTGGAAGTTCGAGCCTTCCCGGAGGAGGACGAGTTTGTTGTGACGGGACAGGGGGGGAGAGCACATGTTCTCCTCATCGCCCCTTTTTCTATCTTGTTTTCGTTTCTTTTCTTTTTTTTCAACTTTCACTTCAGAGAAGCACAAGGCGCAGCCGCCAGAGATGGAGGTCGAGAGGAAGGACTCGAGCCAAAGAAAACACGCTGACGATTTCCCACGCAGTACCCTACTGAACTGTGCTGATAAAAAGAAATGTCCCACAACCCATCTACAGCTCTTCGTCTTTCATTACAGTAGAAATATGCACCTTTTTGCGGAAGGAGAACAAGAACTCGGACAACAACACCAAACCCGCTCCAAACAACTTCCTCGCCCCTTCGCTTCATCAACTCGCACATTTCCAAACAACCACACCCCCAACATCTAAAAAATCTTCTCCAACCCATCCCAAACTCCCGGATCCCCATCCGGCCCAGCCTTCTCCCTCCTCTCCCAATACCCCCCATTAAACTTCCAAAACATCTCCCCCGTAATCTCGCACCGGCTCTTGCTGAACCACGCCGGCACAAACTCCTCGCCGCGCGCCTCCCGCACCCGCCGCCGCGCGCGCTGGCCCTCCTCCAGCCGGTTCTTTTCCGTCGCCGCAAAGTCGTACTGGCCCTCCTCCATGGCGCGCTGGTCCGGCCGCAGCCGCGAGTCCGTCGGCGCGATCCAGGGCCGCAGCTTGTCGTCGATGTGGTTGAAGGTCAGGACGAAGGGTGTCAGGTTGAAGGGGATGCCCTGCGGGCGGGGGTTGGCCTGCCAGATGAGGAAGGCGCGGTTGGGGTCGGTGATGCCGTCGGCCGGGTTGTGCAGCGAGTCGGCGGCGGAGCCGGCCGCGGGCTCGTCGACGGTCGCCTCGTAGCCCGGGGTGAAGCGGGCGTAGAGCTTCGAGTTCCAGCGGCCGCCGAGGCTGAAGCGCACGCGGCCGTTGGCATCGACCACCTTGCCCGTGATGACGTAGGCGCTTGAGGCCTTCCAGCCGCGCGCCTTGAACTCGACATGGCAGACCTCGCCCGTCGTCCAGTTCTTGATCTCCATGGGGCCGTAGTTGTCGACCACGGGGTTGCCCGTGATGATACCGACGACCGAGGAGGTGACCTTCTTCCAGGTGTAAAGCTCCTCCTTGCCGCCGTGCGTGGGGCGGAGCTTGAGGAACCACGTGCCGAGAGGGTTGATGTCAAAGGAGCGGCCGTAGAACTTGGACTTGACGGCGGACTCGCCGTAGTAGGTCCACTTGGGGGACTCGGCCCACGCCGCGCCGACGGGCGGGTGGTGGCTGACTTGCTCGATGAAGAAGCGGTAGTTCTTGTCCGGCCTGACGTACTCGAACGTCTCGCCGAGCAGGGGGTTGAAAGGCTTGGCGACGCGCCCAATGGTGGACGCGTATTCGCTGGCGGCGAAGGCGGCCACGTAGAGCAGCCGTTCGATGGAGTCCGCCCGGTCGGCGGCGAGATCCAAGAGGTCGGCATACTCCATGTCCTCACCACAACGGTAGAGGAGGGACGTGGGCTCGTTGAAAGAAACAGGCAACGTCATCTTCGTCATGTCTTTTCCAACCATGGATTTGAGGATGCCCTGGGACCTGGTTAGCATGTGATCTTTGGACTGAGAATTCCGTGAGCTAGCTTACCCAGAGCGAGATCTTCGGTCGGTCATCCGCGTCCATCTTCAGCCGCGAGCGGATACCATTCTCGTAACCCTTGAACGAGCTGCTGATATCGTAGGCATCTGAGATGACGAGCTGCTTCTCTTCTTGAGACCTGGTAAGCTCTGATGGTGGCAACTGCGACACTGCAACCTCGCCAGCGTCGACAGCATCAAAGAATTCTTCCTCGTCAGACTCTGAATCCGAGATGTCGGCAATTTGGGTCATGACTGTCTGGCGCCTCGACAAGCTGATGACAGGCGACCTGACCTCCACAGCCTCGGTTTGCGGTTGCTCGACAGCCTCCTCCTGGTTGGGGGCTTCGGCCGGCTGAGCGGTCGGGGAGAGAGGAGCCTCGCTGCGGCTGAGAATACCATTCTCGACAGCCTCTTTAAGAATGCGCTTCGTCATCCTCCGCTTCAACTCGGCCTCGCCAACCCGAGCCTCGAGCTCCTCCTGCTCCTTGGCAACTTGGGCCATGCTCTCCTCCCACATGCGCCGCATTTCGGACTCGCGGTCTAGACGGTACTGCCAGTACGCGTCGCGATCCTTGGCAATCCGAAGAAGATCACCGACAAGGCCGGTGAGTGAGCGGATGGCGGAGTCATAGGTTGCGAGGGCTTGCGATGTCTTGGGGTCGGACAGGGTGAGCGCTGGGTTTCTGGTCGACTCGGAGAGGAGGGCAGACGTGAGATGGGCGATGGATTCGAGCTGCAATTTGGCTGATTGTGCCGTGATGTTGAACGCGTCCTTGCTGGCTGGCGGGGCATCATGTCCACTAGACCCCTCGCCGTACTCCTCGTCGTCGCCGTCGTCGGCAATAGTCCCACCGTTGCGGTCCGTTTTGTCTGCCTCGGTGGCTGCATCGACAAACTCGTCCTCGTCGTTGATGCTGATTGTGGGGAAGCCACTCTTGCTCGACGCCCGTGCCGAGGAGTGCAACCGTGTGAGTTGGATGCTGCCACGTGACGGTTCGGCAATACTGGCGCTCTCACTCGGTGTCTCGGAGTGGCTATGAGAGTGCTCTGCCTTAGCTTGCTTCAGGAGCTCTGCGTTCCGTACGCGCTGGCGGTCCTCTTCCTTGGCTTGGTCTTTGGTCCATTGGATCGAGTTGTTGAGAGCCCAGAACCAGCGCTTCGCCTCGACCTCGTGGTTCGCCTTGAGCGTGTACTTGACGGAAGACTTGCCGAGAATCTCGAACTTTGTCTTCTCGTCGGGGCTCATGTGCAGCTTGGCGATGCGCATATTAATGGCGCCTCGGCAAGCGGACCCTGCGTCATCCTGGTGCTTGTAGTAGCTTAGAACGCCGTCTTCGAGCACAAACCAGCGCAGCTGGTATCCTTTCCGGTAGTTGGTCCACTTTTTGAGATAGCCCTTCATCTCGCGGGCTTCACGACCGGCGAGCGGGTCACCAGGTGTCGCCGTGGCGGCGCCCTGGGTTGTGGAGCCCAGCACTGCCTTCTCCTGGATGCCCCTCTGGGCCGCCACGGCAGCGGGCGACCGCTTCAGCATCGCGCGTGTGATCTCGTCCTTTGTCGCATCCTGCGGCAGCTTGCCCTTGCGGTCCCGGCGGAAGGGGTCGGCGCCGTGTAGAAGGAGGACCTGGATCAGACGACTGTTCTTGCGGCGGGCAGCTTCGTGCAGCAGGGTACCGCCGGACTGAACTGTGATTGGTTCCGAGACAAACTCGGGACTGTTGATATCCAGCACCGTCTTGAATCGCGGCTCTTCCAGCACTTGCTCCAAGACCTTGAGCTCGCCGTGGAGAATGAGATCTTGAATCTGCCTAACCTTGTCTTCGGCAAACAACGATCTCGAGAGCTGCAACTGTTGGAATATCTCGGGGTTTCGGGCGAGATCGATGGGCAGACGTCCCTGGTGGTTGGCGATGGCGTCGTTGATGTCCTTGTTCTCGAGAAGCAGCCGGACAACCTGCGTCCGGCCTTGCATCGCAGCCACGTGAAGCGGCGTATTGCCGTCCTTGTCCCGCGCATTGATGTCGAGTGAGCCGGCACCGTCAGACAAGACGTACTCGACGACGGGTTGTTCGGCGCACTGGATCGCCAGGTGCAGGATCGTGGTATCCTCGAGGGCGTTGGCCTGCGTCGTGAACGAGGACGTGCTCATGCGCGGGTTGTGGTCGGAGCTCTCGCGAATGGCCTTGGAGATGAAGGCGGTGTCGCCGTTCCGCAGCGCCTCGACGATGCGGAACTTTCTGACGGAGGACTCGAGCGAGGTTCCTTTGTCCGCCATGTTGAGGGACCTTCCACCGGCGATTGACGGCGTATTGGAGGGGACCCGGCCGATGGCGCTCCCGGAAACAGAAAGCTTCGAACTGTGGCCTCTGACGGAGGATTGATGGGAGACACTAATCGACGGGTCGGAGGAGGCAGCCGGCCCGGCGGTCACGGAGGTCGTGATCCCCAAGCCACCCACGGCGGACTGGGCAGACTCGTCGGCGGAGGACATGTCCTCCTCGACTGTCTTTCGTCGTAGCAGAGACAGGGCGGAGGATTTGGTTCGTCGATGCGAACTGCGTGCGCGATGGCGAGTCAGCAGTAGTTCCGATGGTGTGCTGCCCGCTTCGGGAGAACAAACAGCGAGAGCCGGAGCGGGGAGTCCGAGGAGGGAAACCTTGTCAGGCATATTCCCACCCCCGATCCCGCTCCTGCTTCAGCTGTTGTTGAAAGGCATCCCGAGTGCTTTTTCAATATTTGGGCCGCCTACCTCTCCCCCGCGTCAGGCATGGTCCGATACCCAACAACCTCGTGATCGTGAGCGGTCGGCGGTCGGCGGTCGGTAGTGGGCGGTCGAGCGAATATCGGAGACGGGCACGGACGGTATCGGGCAGCACTGCAACTCGCAGCAAGTTGCAGACAGATGCAGGCAACGGATCGCGAATTGGATTGACGAAGGAATGCACAAGCCTAGGGCTGAATCCGTACACTAGGGGGCAGGGTGCGAGGCGGGCAGAGAAGTGGTGGGGAGATGTGGGGATGCTCAGTTTAGCTTAAAGACCAGCTTGCTTGCAACTGCAACATCAGCACCACATCCCTGAGGATCGGAGGAATGACGTTGGCGGTCAGGATCCGCTCTGGGCGCTTGGGCACTGCTGTATGGACGGTTTGATGGCGGGCTGGAATCAATGGAATGCCAACCAATGGATGCAGGCCAACCATCCGCAGCCAGCCTGTGCACGTGAAGGCTAACTACCTCGAGGTGCGCATCTCACCTCTTCCTCACCTCTTGCTCACCTCCTTTCTCACCTTGTTTCTTTCTTCTTTTCTTTCCTCTCTTCTTTGCTTTCCTCTCCTCTTTCCTCTCCCCATTTCCCCACATTTCCTCTTTTTTCCTCACCTTCCTCTACTTCTTTCTCTCATTCTTCCTCCTTATTTTTCTTCTCTTCTCCTCTCCTCGTTCTCGGGCCCGGGTGGCCCTTTGAAACACGGTGCGGCGAGACAAGGCCGTCCGGGAGGGCCAGAAACACTCCAACCGCATGGTTGTAAAAATAGATCAGATAGTTTATTACAGATACTCGTCAGATAGTCAGACAAAGTCTGGCGTGGTCCGGCCAACCTCGGGTAACGGTGTTGGCCCCTGAAATCTCATGAATCAGGAGGTTGTTTCTCGTTGGAACCTGGGTGTCGGGAGTTGGGACATGTTCCAGCTCTAAACCCAGGCTCCCATCCACTCTGAGCCACTGTGCTGCCAACGTGTCGCCGCCGCTGAGCAGCAGGATTAAGTAATCATGCACCCGCCGGTGATCCCGGCGCAGGGGAGCCAGGGGGCGGAATGCGGGGCAAGGAGAGCCTGGCGGGCGCGCTCCAATTGAGGCCCTGGAAGCTGCCCCAGTGCCGACAGAAGCCTCGGTAACACAGCGTGGGGTCGAGGTCACACATGTAATTCATTACCCTGGGCCAGGGCGTGACGGAGTTGTATTTCATGCGTTCGGACATCAAAACCATCGTTGGTTGCATCAGTGAATTACCGAGGACCTTTCTACGGTACTTCAACTCGCCATCGTACTACATAATAAGAACCAACACCAACTCTTGTCTCACATCCTGCTGTTTTGGCATTTTTACACGCCCGCCGCCCCCTGATTGAGACAGACCACATCCGACTCGCGACTCACTCTCACGCCCTCTCATCAGCATCTACAACGCCTCGCGGCACACCCGCCGCCGTACGCCGCCGGACGCCGCACATTGCGTTGGAAACCGTCGAGAAACACAGTGATTCGCCATGTCAATGGGTGACCGCTCGACCCTGCTGAGGACGCCTCCCGACGATCCCAACAAGGCACCCATCGAGAATGCCATCGAGGTGACCGAGCTGGCCGTGCTGGGCCCCGTAAGCCACGAGTTCCACTCATTGAACCACCCATACGCCGCTGAGACCGAGAGAGCTAACCACTGTCTCCCAGAACATCTTCACCAACACCCGCCCGCCGTGGCAGCCCCCCGGAGCCCGCGGCATCTACGGCGGCGCCGTCATCGCCATGTGCATCGCCGCGGCGCAGCGCACCGTGGCCGCCGACTTCCTCCCGCACTCGTGCCACTGCTACTTCCTCCTGGCGGGCCAGGCCGAGCTGCCCATCCTCTTCCACGTCGAGCTGGTCCGCGACGGCCGCTCCTTCGCCACCCGCACCGTGCAGGCCAAGCAGCGCGGCCGCTGCATCTTCACCACCACCGTCTCCTTCGCGCGCGAGTCCTCTTCAAGCAGCGACGACCCCGCCAACGCCGTCCAGCACGCGAGCCCGCTGCCCCGCGGCGCCGACGGCCAGCCGCTGCAGCCGCCGCCCTCCGACTCCACCGGCGCGCCCGACGTGCTCAACCAGGGCCCCTTCGAGGGCGCCAAGATCGAGGTCATCGACCAGCGCGGGACCGGCGACCCGGGGCAGATGGAAACACGGCAGTGGGTGCGGGCGCGCGGCAAGATCGCGGGCGGCACGCCCGCGCACCTCGAGGCGCTGGCCTACATCTCGGACAGCTACTTCATCGGCACCATCACGCGACTGCACAAGCTGTGGCGGTTCCCCTTCAAGGCCGACGAGTTCGACCGGCTGCCCGCCGACGTCAAGGCCCGCGTCAAGGCGCTGCACCACTGGGAGGGCATGGGCGACGACCCCCGGGACATGGCCGGCCGCCCCACCATCGGCATGATGGTCAGCCTCGACCACACCATCTACTTCCACGAGCCCACCAAGGTCGTCGCCGACGACTGGATGCTCACCGAGATGTCGAGCCCGTGGGCCGGCGGCGGGCGCGGCGTGGTCACGCAGAAGATGTACAGCAAGGACGGCACGCTGCTGGCGACTTGCGTGCAGGAGGTATGTCGTCCTGCGATTTCGTTCAAGTCATGTCGGGAGAGACCTCTTACTAATCACATTGCACATGCAGGGTCTTGTCCGTCTCCAGCCTCCCGCGCCTACGCCCGAGGGCAAGGAGGCAAAACTTTGAACTCGGCAAGCAATATCGCTTGTGTGTGCTTCGTGTGGATATTTCATTGTAATACTGGAGCTCGCCTTTCTTTGCACATAGAGTTGGGTCGGAGGGGATATGTACAAGTTCGTGTGCCGCATAGATACCGTGGGAGAACAGCAAACACGCAGCTCCCAGAGTGCCGGATCGTGTGTATAGAAGAAATTCGTTCTCGTAACACAGGATCAACACGTCTGTCAGGCTGTTGAACTTTGAATTGCTTGGCGGTCACCGCATGCCCACGAAGACTGGATGGAAAGCTGATGATACTTCGAATTATGCACCGTTGACCCATTAGTCAGAGGTAGCCGAGGCATTGCCTGTGTCCCTTCGCACAACCGGCATCTGGAGGCTGGATCTAACTAACCCCGCGACCGTCGGGTCAACCACTCGTGTTCCCCGTTTTGTTTCCCCTTAACTTTACCAACAACCAACTCTTACAAGCTTTGACAAAGCTGGGTATCGTATCCCTACAACGATGCACCTGCCTCCCCGGAGGCTGTTCCTTTCCTTCCCACAGAGGTGGCGTGGTGGCAAGTGGCCGAAACGACCCGTTGACCAATGTAAAAAGCAGAGGCTGGATGCTCCCAGTGGACGAACGCCGAACGCGCAATGGCAAAAACAGATCGCAGCTGGAAAAGACAAGAAGCCGGGAAATGGATCTACTGTGGGGCGGGCACGGCAAACCGGGGGCCGTGGCGCGGACCTGCCACGTCCCTGTCTGCGTGCAAGTTGGAAGCCGCCCAGATCAGATGGTGACTCCGTCCAAGCGGAGCACCTTGGATTTGTCTCCCAGGAGCTGGGCACGGAAAGCAATGATGCCGCGAGCTATCGTGTCGAAGTCCTTAACCTTGTCGGCCTTGAACTTTTGGAGCAGCTCTCGGAGGCCCTGGATGAAGCGGCTCTTTTGCTCGCCCGTGTAGTCGTCAGGGCTGCCAAGCTCCAAGAGGATTTGGTCATCTGGAGGGTGAAGGGCCAGGAGTCAGCGTCCAGAGGGGGGAGACGTAGGTCCGATGTTAGCAGCCCGTCTAGAGTATGGAGAGAACTCACCAGGAGGACGGATGGAACCAAAATGCTGGAACTCGCAATCGGCCGGACACTGTTCTCCACTCAGTTCATAAGGGCAGAGCTCCTTTTCAGGATCAATCCTGTTGCTGTAAGTCAGGGACTTCAAGCCACCAGAGACTGCGTTTTGGTACTCTGGGTGGAACCGATAGGCGTGGAAATAACGGAGAGGACTCTCGTATGGCGCCAGCGTGCTGCCGGATTTGGGCGCCGGCTGATCGTGCACCTGCGGGCCTGTCAGCCATGAGGTGCTCGGGTTACCGGAGGAAACGACCTGTACTTCTCCTGTGGTCTCGGGCTCGATTTCTTGTTCTTGTTCCGCTTCGCGGGGTTGCGCAACGCTCGATATTTGATCGGGCAAGGGAACCGAGGGTTGCCTTGTACTGCTCGTTTCATCCCCGGCATCAATGCTGCTGACGGGCTCGGCCCCGTCGGTGGTGCCAGGTGAATGAGAATCCAATTCCATGGGCGTCGTCCCGTCAGCATTCGCAGCACCCGGTTGATCAAGCACGGGTGATGCAGCAATCGAGATTTGAGCTGGTTGCGACGTGGGCGACGGGAGCGAGGCGTTTGTGCTTTCTTCTTGAGCATTGGCATCGCTGCTCGGTAAGGACGGCTCGGCGCCTGCACAGAGGTCAAAAGAATCCGTAGCATCGCCAAGCGGCATGCCGGCGTCTTCGCTCGCGGACTCCGCGTTGTTGTCTTCGGCGTTGTCAACAGCCGGAGGTGATTCGCCTTGGGGTGGTCCATCTGAGGACGCAGTCTCGTCCGCAGAAACGTGACCAAATTCTTGGCTCCCCTCGGACAGAGATGGGCTCGACTCTGCCGCTTCCTGTTGATCGTCCGTCTCTTCAGCTTCGTGCGTCGGAAACGATTCCTCGACTGCCTCCTCGAGTCCTCGCCCGTTCGGCTGCGGGCTCTCCGCGGGAGGGGTGGTATCGAGTTGCTCCAACTCGTCGGCTAATCTCTTCTGCTCGGCCACGCTTCTGTCAATCTCGGCCTTCAGACGTGCTTGCTCAGCTTGCAATTCTTGAAGTCGGTTCAGCTCATCTTGCAGTTCTTGAAGTCGGCTCAGCTTGGTTTGGAGTGAAGATTCGACTTGGGGGATTTCCAGGCTCATCAGACGGGTCCGGCGTTCCGCTCGCTCCAGCGGATCGCGACGCGGCATCTCGGACAGCTTGGGAAGCTTGGCTGATGACGCCGCGGGCGTAGGCTGGGGAGAATCTCTTTCGAAACGATCTGGGCTGCTCAAAGATTCAGCTGCCTCGTTTCGGGGGAGTTGAGGGAAATCGCCGTCTCCAAGCTCTGATGCTGGCGCTGCTTGGTTTGGTGTCACTGAGCCACCCGAGGACTGCTTTATTTTCCGCCTTGCCTCCGCGAGGGCGATCTTGCGTCTCATGTCTTGGATAGCCTTTTCCTTGAGACCAAGCTCGATCTCACGCCGTTTATTGTTTGCGGGGCCAACGGGCGGGGTCACAGAAGGCGTAGGACTGGAGAACTTGCGTTGCGGAAAGGTATCCGAAAGCGGCGGGAAGTCACGGATAGCCGGTCCACGTTGACCGCGGACGCTGCCCGATTGTATCGGGAAGGTCTCGTCGACTGGTGAACCCATGTCCATATCCATCTCCATATCCTCATCTTCGGAGACATCACTGACGTCGATGATGAGGGAGGTCTCCTTGCGAGGTTGGCCGAAAGGCCGTTTTGGAGGCGCTGATGCCGTTGAGTATTCGACAAAATCCGATGCCACTGGGCGCTTCCTCTGACTCGACAGATTCGGCTGGGTGTTTGGCGATGAAGTCAGCGCAAGGAGGGGAAAGCGCGTTTCTGACGGCGCTGGTTGGACAAGCGCGGGGGGTTGAGGAAGGCTCGCCGCTCTGGGACCCGTGGGGATTGAGATCGAGGGAGGGTTGTCTGTTGATGCTTGAGAAGCAGGCGTCCCGTTATTGCCCGCTTGCATAGCTCCCGTGCCGGCCGTGTCGGTTGCGGATTTCTGGGCTCGGGACTTTTGGAGGGCCGCTATTTTCTGCTGAAGCAAGCGCTCTTTCTCACCCCAAGGCTTGGTTTTCGACGATGCTGAGGCTGACGGGGCTGGCGTGGTCTCCAACGGTGGTTGTGCCTCTAGCATGCTTTGCGCGGGTTGCTTCGGAGCGGGAGCGGGTGGTTTCGGTGTTGCCGACGGTGCCACCGCGGGCGCCTTAGCTGCCTTGGCTGCGAGAAGCCGTGCGATGCGGTCTTTCCGCTCCTCGCCCTTTTTCGACTGGTCTGATGTGGCGGAGTTATCCTTCGTCGCGGGGGCTGTCTGTTGCGGCTGCGTAGCAGAAGGTTGATTCGGGCTGGTAGAGTCAGAGGCGCCACCTGGGCGTGGTTGTGCTGCTTTCGGCTGAGCAGCCGGCGGATCTGCTGCTGTCTTTGGCATGTCAAGATTGAGATCCTGGAAAAGACCTTTGACCAACTTCTCATCAAATCCTTCATCGATATAGTTCTGGTACTTCACGCCCAATGGCCAAAGCCGCAGGATGGCCTTCTGCGCTTCTTTCTTTGCATCTTGCAAGGATTTGAAGGAACTTGAGGCGGCCTTTTGCGATTGATGGGGTGCGACGCCGGACTGTCCTCGACTCTCGTCCGTGGATGCCACTATTGGTGGCTGTTTTTGGGGTTGGAGACCTCGGAGCGGTGGAGCTGGTGCGTTCACAACTGGCTGAGACGAGTGCGTCTGGGTCAACCGGTCGGCCGCAGGTGGCGGTGTTAGGATCTCGCTTTCAACCTCTCGTGGCGAGAGAAAGGGAGAATAAGACGCCGAGCGCTCACGAGCTGCAGCCGTTAGTTGTGAAAAATAGCAGGAGCCGGAACGCGTACCTTCAACCCCCGCCAAGTTCTTCCCAGCATCATCCTCGTCGGTGCCATAAAACCCCCCATCTGGTGTGTCGGCAGCGCTTGGGGGTTGGCTTGGGTCCCCGGTTACCGTGACCTTGGAAACCGGCTGCACCGGGGCAGATGGAACGTATTCTCGAGGCTCATACAAATCCTCGAATTGCCCCTCACTCAGTTCGCCCTCCTCCATCTCGATATCGGCGGCTGGACGAGGTGGTGATGGGGCAGAGGAGGCGAACGGCCTCGCGCGACTGTTCGAAACGCCAGGGACGATGCCGGGCTGGGGTTGTTGGGATTCGAGAGGGTTTGCGCCGTAGCCCTGCGGTGCAAGGTTTGGTCCAGACATCGGAAAGCCAGGTTGCTGGCCCCAGGCCGCAGCACTGGGTGCAAAACCGGGCGGAATGCCGGTTGCCATCATACCCCCTATCCCCAGCCCCGGGATATTGGCCCCATTAAGACCGAAGGCAGCTTGCGACGCATCGTGGTGGGCTTGGAGGGTGAAGGGGTTGTACAAGTCTTCGTGGCCAGGCGCAGAGGTACTCGGGGCATTCTGATAGGAATACGGCTGAGGTGGATATTGGCCGTGATACTGGCCGTAGCCATAGGGATGTGGATATTGTGACATCCTGGAAATTCGAGGAACGAGATGTCACTCGGGCTCGTGCATGTCGGTGGTCGAAGAAGGGCGGAGAGGTCCGTTTGAGACTGGTTCTTGCCGAGCACAGATGCGGTGCTCAAACGTGACAAGTCGAGAAGTCTCTGAATGGACGAGGGTGACGGTTGGAGAGGCCCTTGCCACGCGCGAAGACAAGGAGCCGTCGCGGTCGGTCGCTTCGTGTTTGAACAATCAGGCGCTTCGGAGGCGGCGGCTGTCGTAAAGGTAAAAAGCAACAACACACGGCGGGATGGCTGGGGGACGCGAAAATCGATCTTGACGAGAGGAACAAGATGGGATGCTGGCTTGCGTTTCTCTGATGCGCGTTCCCGGTGGTTGGAGTTGGCAAGCTTCCGACGGTGTTGATCCGAAAGCTGCACACAGAAGCCAGCTGATGAACGGTTCGCTGACAAGGATTTGGCAAAAGCGCGTTCAGATTCGATCAAAGCGAGGCGGCAAAAAGACGCCCCCAGCCTGGCCAAGCACCTCCAGTGAGCCAGCCTTCCAAAATGCGCTAGTCCAGAGCCGGCATGGTGTGCACGGGCCAGGCTTGTGACATCAACGTAGCAGCCAGCCCAGTCAGGCTTGCAGCTGGCGGGTTTGTTTACTTGGCCAGGGTTGTGTTCGGGGCAACCACGGGTCCACGACCCTTGCTGGGCGGCACCAAGTGCGGATTGTCTGGTCGAGCAACTTCCCCTCTCCAGCGACCAGACTCAACCGAGAGACAGAGGACCTGCCGGCCTCTCTTGTGCCTTTCTTTTGCTTTTCTAATTCTGCCATTGCGTTCCCGCCTTATTTGCGCTCATCACATCGCATCGCGTCGCACAGAGGCCGTGTTTCTCGAATGTTGACACGCACCGCACCCTCACCGCACCCTCACCGCACCCGCCGCACTCACCGCACCCACCGCACCCACCGCACCCGGATCAGCACCGGCGCCACGAGGCTTAAGACATCATTTCCCGACAGTCTTCCATGGTCTTCCTGAATCCTTGACCTCTCAACACGAATGCGCCATGTCGGTTCGCAATAATCCCTTTGCGAGGAACGCCTCGACGACCTCGACTGGCTCGAGTGGTCTTGGCCGGCCGAAGTCGGTCCTTGCGCCAGCATCGCCGTCACTGCTGTCGGGGACCCCTTCCCCGCCTTCCCACGCCCGGACACACAGCTTTACTGCGACAACATTAGCGCCTCCAGCGCCCCTCCGAACCGGCCATGCCCGCGGCCCGTCTAGGGAGGGGACGCCGAGCTCTAGCACCTTCGCGCCGTCGTACCTCAAGACCGAAGACATGCGGAAACCCACCGACATTGTCAAGGGCATTGAGGGCGAGAACGATTTCTCAGGCAAAAAGTATGTCTGGCTTCGGGACCCGCAGACGGCGTTTGTGAAGGGGTGGGTGGTGGAGGAGCTCGCCGGGAACAGGCTGTTGGTTCAGTGTGATGATGGGAGCGTGAGTCCACTTCGTGACGCTCCCAGGCTGCGCGGCCTACTGACACAGGATACAGCAACGGGAGGTGGACGCCGAGAGCGTGGACAAGGTCAACCCGGCCAAATTTGACAAGGCGAACGACATGGCCGAGTTGACGCACCTGAACGAGGCTTCGGTCGTGCACAACCTCCACACACGATACATGGCGGACCTAATCTACACCTATTCCGGCCTGTTCTTGGTCACCGTCAACCCCTACACTCCTCTCCCGATCTACACCAACGAGTACGTCAACATGTACAAGGGAAGGAGTAGGGAGGACAACAAACCCCACATCTTTGCCATGGCCGACGAGGCGTTCCGCAACATGGTCGACGAGAACGAGAACCAGAGCATCTTAGTCACCGGCGAATCTGGCGCCGGAAAGACAGAAAACACAAAGAAGGTCATTCAATACCTCGCTGCCGTCGCGCAGTCTCAATCGCCGGCGAAGAGCAGGGGAAAACAGCATGGGAACCTCTCGGCGCAGATTCTGAGGGCCAACCCAATCCTCGAGGCCTTCGGCAACGCACAAACTGTTCGAAACAACAACTCGTCGCGGTTCGGCAAGTTCATCAGGATCGAGTTCAGCCGCGATGGGTCAATTGCTGGTGCCTTCATCGACTGGTATCTCCTCGAAAAGTCCCGCGTCGTGCGAGTCAACGCCCAGGAACGCAACTATCACATCTTTTACCAGCTTCTCAAGGGCGCGGACCGGAGGCTGAAGCAAGATTTCTTGCTGGATGGGTTGGACGCCGAGGACTTCGTCTACACTCGTGACGGCCAAGAGATCATCACAGGGGTGTCTGACCGTGCCGAATGGGACTTGTTGATGGAGGCTTTCATGGTCATGGGGTTCTCCGACGAGGAGCAAGCCTCGATCCTCCGCACCATTGCTGCTGTCCTTCACTTGGGCAACATCTCGGTTGTCAAGGAAAACAGGTCCGCAGACCAGGCTCGCCTTGCGCCTGATGCCAAGGAGGTTGCCGCCAGGGTCTGCAAGTTGCTCGGTGTGCCCTTGGAGCCTTTCCTCCGCGGCCTGTTGCACCCCAAGGTCAAGGCAGGCAGGGAGTGGGTTGAGAAAGTGCAAACTCCCGAGCAGGTCCGCTTTAGCATCGACGCTCTTGCCAAGGGTATCTACGAACGAGGTTTTGGCGACCTCGTGACCAGGATCAACCGCCAGCTCGATCGGTCAGCCATGGGCCTCGACGATACCCGCTTTATTGGTGTTCTGGATATTGCTGGCTTCGAGATTTTCGAGAAGAACAGCTTCGAGCAGCTGTGCATCAACTACACGAACGAGAAGCTACAGCAATTCTTCAACCACCACATGTTCGTCCTGGAGCAGGAAGAATATGCCAGAGAGCAGATCGAGTGGCAATTCATTGACTTTGGGAAAGACTTGCAGCCAACCATCGATCTCATCGAGCTCTCGAATCCGATTGGTATCTTCTCCTGCCTCGACGAAGACTGCGTCATGCCCAAGGCGACGGACAAGACCTTCACAGAGAAGCTGAACTCGCTGTGGGATAAGAAGTCACAGAAGTACCGCCCGTCTCGCTTGGGTCAAGGTTTCATTCTCACTCACTATGCCGCTGCGGTCGAGTACGCCACCGACGGGTGGCTTGAGAAGAACAAGGACCCCCTGAACGACAACCTCACGCGTCTGCTTGCCGCCTCGACCGACAAGCACATCTCGAATCTCTTTGCCGACTGTGCTGAGCAGGACGATGAGACCGGCGGGATCCGGAGCAGGGTCAAGAAGGGGCTCTTCCGGACGGTTGCCCAAAGACACAAGGAGCAACTCTCAAGCCTCATGGGCCAATTACACCTCACTCATCCTCACTTCGTGCGGTGCATCCTCCCAAACCATACGAAACGACCAAAGCAGTTCAGCGGTCCACTCGTCCTCGATCAACTGCGATGCAACGGTGTGCTTGAAGGCATCCGCATTGCTCGAACGGGGTTCCCGAATAGGCTGCCGTTCGCCGAGTTCCGCCAGCGTTATGAAGTCCTCTGCAGAGACATGCCCAAAGGATACCTCGAAGGGCAAGCTGCCGCCAAGATCATGCTCAGCAGATTCGGCCTCGACAAGTCCCTGTACCGGATCGGCCTGACCAAGGTGTTCTTCCGCGCTGGTGTTCTTGCCGAGTTGGAAGAGCAGCGAGACGCCTTGATCACGGAGATTATGTCAAAGTTCCAGTCGGTTGCTCGGGGTTACACGCAACGGCGAATTGCCTTCAAGCGTCTCTACCGCGCCGAGGCGACGAGGGTTATCCAGCGTAACGTTCAAGTTTACCTCGACCTCTGTGACAATCCTTGGTGGCAGCTGGTCGTCAAGATGAAACCTCTGTTGGGTGCGACCAGAACAGCCGCCGAAGTGAAGAGGAGGGACGAGATGATTCGCCAGCTGAACGAAAAGATGCACCTCGAGCATGAGAATCGGCAGAGGCTCGAGGACGAACGGCGGAACGTCCATTCCGAAATGATGCGGATCCAGCAAGTCCTCGAGAGCGAGCGCGCTCTCGCGCTAGACAAGGAGGAAATCTTCAAACGCCTCCAACTCCGCGAGGCAGAACTGGAGGACAAGCTGGCCGGTGCCCTGGAGGACCAGGAGAAGCTCGAAGACCAGCTGGATGATCTGCTCGAAGCCAAGAAGCGCGCTGAGGATGACGTGGAACGGTATCGGGCCCAACTCGATCAAGCCGCCGGGATCATCGCGAGACTCGAGCATGAGAAATCCGAACTTGCGGGGCGCGTTGACGACCTCGAGCGTGCCATCGACGATATCACCAAGGCACAGTCCGATCGCAGTGAGCAGGAAGCCGTCCTTGAAGACGAGATCAAGATGCTGCAAAGTCAGCTCTCGCTCAAAGAACGCAAAGTCCGCGATCTGGAAGCCAAGCTGCTCAAAACCGACCAAGATCTCGAAGTCAAGTTGATGACCTCCCAAAAGGAACTCCAAGCCTCAAGGGGCAAGGTCTCTCAACTGAGCGGCGAGAACCGTGAAATCCAGCAGCGGTTGGCACAGCTCTCCAAGACGTCAACAGACTACGAGGACCTGGTCAGGAAGAAGGAAAGCGAGCTGGCCCTCCTACGCTCAGACAATAAGAAGTTTGAGATGGAGCGGCGCAGTTTCGAAGACCAGAAACGGAATCTCAGCGGAGAGCGAGAAAAAGCTGCGGACCGGCTCCGGGAGGTGCAAGCCCAACTATCCGCCATGAAATCCCAGCAAGCCCAGATTGAAAGGGAGGCGGCCGACGCAAAGAGACTGCTCGAAGCTCGGCTCTCGGAAGATGCCCAAGCCGACCAAAACCGACAGGTCCTCGAGTCTCAGATCAGAAAGCTCAAAGAGGAGCTGTACAACACGCAAGTGGAATTCAGCAGGGAACGCCAGTCGCGTGACGACGTCCTCCTTCTCGGCGAACACAAGTTTCAGTCTCTGAAGGACGAATACGACCAACTCAACGAGAACAAGATCACCATCGAGAAAGAGCTCTACGCCCAGCAAGACACTCTACGTCGGGCCTTGGAGGCCAGGGCAACCGCTGAGCTAGAACGGGACGAGGCTCGCGAGGAGATTCGCAAGCTTCGTGTTGCCAAGACCCAGGCCGAGGAGGCCCGTCGTGAGGCTGAGATTATTGGAGAGCGGGCCGCTTCCAAGGTGGCGCGGGAGCGAGAAGAGAGCCTCCACAAGGATCTCCAGGCAGCTCACGAGCGTTTGAAGTGGTTCGAGGCCGAGTGCACCAAACTGAATCACCAAGTCGAGGACCTGAACAAGCTGATGCTTGAATCTGGCGAGTTCGGGCTCAAGAACGATCAGGCAAAGGAGCGGATGGAGCGTGAGCTGCACACCGTGAAGAGCCGGCTGACTGCCTCCGAGAACGACAACCGTGCTCTGCTCAACAAGCTCCAGCAGAAAGGTCTCGAGATTGCACGCTCGTCCTCGCGCGCCAGCGAGGCGTCGCGCGGGCAGGTCATCTCCTTGCAGCGCGAGAAAGCAAAGTTGGAAGAGCAGAATGCCAAACTCAACAAACAACTCGGCGATTCGCAGGTCACGATTGCCTCCTTGGAGAAGCGGCTTGAGAAACTCCAGCTGAACCTGGAAGATCTCAACCACGAAGTCGCCAGGGAGGTGCAGAGCAGCCGCAATGCTGAGAAGGCTTCTTCCAATTTCACAGCTCAGTTGGCCGAGGCCAACCGCACCATTGAGTCCGAGAAGCAGCTTCGGACCCAGGCGCAAGGAACAGTGCGAACCATGCAGTCTACCTTGGATGCTCGGGATGCCGAGCTTGCAGAACTGCGGACGCAATTGCTGAGAGCGCTCAAGACTGTGGACCCTGAGTCGGTGCCTACGATTCACACAGACAGCAGCCCGGACAAGTTTCTCAGCAAAAACTTTGACCTGGTTCGGAAGATCGAAGAGCTGCAGCAAAACTTGCGAGTCCAGACAGCGGCGCGTGCCAATGCCGAGGCTCAGGTGGTGGAGTTGAGAGCGAGCAGGAACGAGTCTCCCACTCGGCGCGGCCTCGAAGAGATCAGCATCAACGAGGCTCCTTACAACACTTCGCCGACGCAGAGACGGCCGAAGACGAACGGCCGCCACTACTCGAACACCTCGACGCCGCCGCGTCGGTCCGCTAACCCCGACACCGACCACCTTCAAGACTCGGTCCGTTCCGATAAGACGGCGGATATTCTCAGCTTCAACAACCGTATGGATCTCAAGGCCGACGTCGAGGAGCTGCAGAACCAGCTGCAGTTGGCCCATATGGAAAACAGGCACCTGCAGAGCCAGCTTGAACGGTCTACGGGCGCCTCTGAGACCTACCGAGACCACAGCGGGCGAGTGCGGAAGCTGGAGAAAGCGAACGGCAGGTTGCACGACATGCTCGACAAGTCTTCTCAGCAGGTCTCTGCGCTCGAGAAGGCCCTGCACACGGGTGAACTCTCGCTCCGCGATATCCAGACCAAGTCTCACGAGGAGATTCTCGACCTGCTCCACAGCCAAGAGGACTCCCGCCGGTCGCTTCTGCACAGCCATAATGACGCGATTGCGGACATGACGGACATGAAGGCGCACTTGGAGAGGTTGAGGCACGACCGGGCGAAGCTCGAGGTGGATTTCCGCGACGCGAAATCAGACCTCCAGGAGATGTCGCTCGCGAGGGAGCAGGAGGCCGCTAGCCGTGGCCAACTGCTGCAGGAATTCGCCGATCTCCAAATCCGCATGGACGCCGAGACCTCCAAGCTGGCCGATGTGGCTGCTAGTCTTAACATCTACAAGAGCCGCGCAGACGAGTACTTTAGCAAGCTGGAGCAGGCCGAGATTTCAGTGCTCAAGGCCAGCCGCGCCGAGCAGTTCGCGAAAACCCAGGCAAGGGAGGCGGAGGAGAGCTGTGCCGAGATGATGGCGGAGAGAGGCCGTCTCGAGGCCACCATTGAGGATCTCCAGCACCAGACTCAGAGACTCGAGGAGAAGATCGAAGACATGTCGACCGACTTGAGCTCGGCCACGCAGGCGAAGAAGCGGCTGCAGCACGAGCTCGAGGACTACCGCAGCCAACGGGCCAACGACATCGAGGACAAGGAGTCGAGCATGGAGCAGCTGCGCAAGAAGTATCAGGCCGAATTTGCCACCCTCACCAAGGAGCTCGACCTCACGCGCGAGGAGAGACTGTTCAAGCAGGCCGAGATTACGAGGCTGCGGGAGGAACTCGACGATCTCCGGTCCAAGTGGGACGACGAGGTGCTCAACAGCTCGACGTGGTCCAAGGAGAAGGCGCGCCTGCAGGCGACGCTCTCGGACGTGGTGGCTTCCAAGGAGGAGGCGGTCACGGCTCACAACGAGGCCCAGGGCAAGATCGTGACGCTCCTGTCTCAGGTTCGGTCTCTCCGGTCGTCGGTGGACGAGATCACGGCGGATCGCGACAGCCTGCTCCGTGAGAAGCGGAACATCGAGTCCAGGCTGGAGGAGGCCAAGGCCGGTCTCGAGGAGCTGGCCAGGAGCGAAAGCCCTTCGCTCCGCAACGCCGCCAACACTGACAAGGAGATCCTCGAGCTCAAGGCCGGGCTTGCTCAGCAGGAGGACATCTCGGCGGCGGCAGTGGAGAAGATGCGCCGTGCCGAGGCGCTGGCCTTGGAGATCCAAAAGGACATTGTTGCGGAGCGGGAGGCGAGCGCCGATCTGCAGAAGCAGAAGGCCGCGCTGGAGAAGTCGCTCAACGAGGTGCAGCTCAAGCTTATCGACCTCGAGACTAAGGGTTACTCGACGGCGAGCCACGACATCAAGTTCCTGCACAAGCGCATCCAAGAGGTACACCCCCCAACCCCCCACCCCAACCCACTCCCTCTCAGCAGAAAGCTAACCCACCCGCAGCTCGAATCCCAACTCGAAGACCAAGAAACCGAGCGCAGCAAATCCCAACGCTCCGTCCGCAACGTCGACCGCATCGTCAAGGACCTCCAGACCCAGATCGAGCGCAAGGACAAGCAGAACGCGCAGCTCGGCGACGACATGGCGCGCCTGCGCGACAAGGCCGACAAGCTGCTCACGACCATCGAGGAGCTGCAGGCGTCGGAGAGCAACAGCGAGCTGGCGGCGCGGCGCGCCGAGCGCGAGCTGCGCGAGGAGAAGGAGCGCGCGCTCAAGCTGGAGCGGGAGCTCGAGGGGTGGAAGACGCGCGCCGCTACCGCGGGGGCGAGTGTTGCGGGGAGTGTGTTGGGTGCTGCTGCGGTTGGGAATAGTGTGAGGGGACGGCATGGGGGGTGGGGTGCCGAGGAGGGGGTCAGGATTCCGCAGCGGAAGAGCAGCATTAGTAGGGTGCCTTCTATGACGAAGGGGTTCTTGTAAAGTCGGAAGGGGGAGGGGGTTATTTTGGGATATTGGGTGTTTGTTGTTGTTGAGAGAGGCATTGCGGGTTGGGTTTCGGGTGGTGTTTGCATTTTGGTAGGGGGGATTTCTGGGAATACCTGTCTGGTTGGGGGTGTTGGAGCAGGCAATATGGATTTCTCAGTTCTGGCTTAGTGTAACATGTGTACGCAAGTTTGAAGTATGAAGCATGAAGTATCGATTGTGTCGCCCTGTGTGAGATGAGATGGTCAGGAAAATCAAGGAATGCGATGTGGATAACCGGGTTGGCCCTCATAAGCTGTTTGTTTGGGCTCGACAAATATCCATTGGCGTTAATCCTCTGTGGCGCAATTGGCTAGCGCGTCTGACTGTTAATCAGGAGGTTGGAAGTTCGAGCCTTCCCGGAGGAGATGCCTTGTTTTTTTCCTCTTTTGTTTAATTCCATGGATCATTATCCAAGGCCAGTCGCAGTTTATGGCAACCAACAAGCTTCTCAGTCCTGTTGCTGTTTTTTTTGTGTGCATTTGTGTGCCTTAGAGGTTCAGAATACTGCAGGTCGGGTACAGAATACAGAGGGGCGTATTGTCCGGCCGGATGTTGGCTTCGAGACTTCTCCAGGGTCGCTTCCCAGACTCTTTTTTTGGAGCTCAGTCATCAAAACCAGGCCGACACCCGAGACCGATATATTTGGGGTTCAAGTTCAACCGAACCAAGCGAGTCCGGGTCGGAGTTTAAACACAGAAGGTGTGGTGGGTTGGTTGACACGACAGACAGCCAACGTGCCGGCGCCTTCCCTCCCACTCCTAACTAACCATTCCCCAACAATTATTGGATTTGGCCTGATTAGGCAACTGACGGGCAGGCTCCGCGTTGAAACAAGCACCTGCGAATGATGGTCGGCGGTGCGGCGTGGTACAGCGTGGCACGAATGGTGTTTCCAACTCCAAAGAGATCACGCTGTCAGGAACATTGGCCGTGAGCCAAACGACGTTTCACATCGCCTCCGACTGCAACGGGCACACCCGAAAGTCTTGGTGGTGATTCACCGAGCCCCGCGAGCGTGGCAATGGGAGGGAGGTTGCTAGCACTTGCTTGCAGTCGGTTAGCTGTCGATGGTAGCCACGATGCACAGAAGGGCGCAATTGGGACGGTGCGTCGTCTGTTATTCGTCCCGCCCACACCCCAATCTGGGTTCCTTCTCGACACATGGAACGCGCCCCGCCAGCGAATCGTAGCTTTTCCCCAACCACAATTCCACAAAGCAGGTTCGATGAGGGAAACGGCTGTTGCCAGCCCGTCATCTGTTTCTCGAACCGGGTTCCAAGGGAAGGGGGCATGGGTTGACTGCTGTCTGTTATAAAACCGGTAGCAATGGCCGTCGCCCCGAAACTCAACTCGGATCCTTGCTTGTCACTGTCTCTCGTTCTCGAATATTGACGCCCCTCTAAACCTTCAGATCTCACCAGTCTGCTCCTCGATACCGTAAAAACCTAAACACACATCACCATGAAGGCCGCCGTGCTCCTTCTCGCTGCTGCCAGCGCCGCCCTGGCCCAGAACTTTGAAGGCCAGCCCGATTGCGCCGTACGTTCCATCCCTCACATCGCACTCTCTCGATGCCCACACCACACCGCACCACCCCAAGCTAACACCCCCCTCCCAGACCGACTGCCTCCGCAGTGCCATCAGCGCGGCCGGCTGCGCCGCCACCGACATGGGCTGCCAGTGCGGCCCCACCCAGGCCGCCATCGGCGCCAGCGCGGCGCCCTGCCTCATCTCGAGCTGCGACGTCTCCCAGCTCATGCAGGCCCAGAGCGCCGGCGCCGCCCAGTGCTCCAAGTACTCGGCCACGTTGACGGCCTCGCCGCCCGCGAGCACCACGGGCGCCGGCTCGACGGCCAAGGCTCCGTCGAGCTCGGGGTTGGCTTCCAAGACGGCGGGCGGGTCGGGATCGGGGTCGACTTCGGCGGCGTCGACCAGGAATGATGCGGTTACTTCGGCTTCGTCGGCGTCGGTGACGGCTGCGCCTTCGCATGTGTCGTCGGCGAGCTCGGCCAGCACGGTGGTCACCGCTGGTGCTGCGGCGGCTGTCACGCCTGCAGTGGTTATGGGGGCTGGGGCTTTGTTGGGGGTGTTGGGAGCCGTTGCGGTGCTGTGAGTGGGGGGAGGGCAATGGGCTGATGGGGAAGGGGAGGGGATGAGAGGGGAGGCAAGTACAGTATACAGTACGCTAATGGGGCGGGTTTGAAAGGACGCTTCGATTATGATGCTTTCGTTGTTGTCGTTGGTAGGACTTGCAAGAATTTGACAAGGCTTGCTCCTCTCTCGGAATCACTCGGGCGGCAAGATGGATCAGCCCTTCGAGCCCTTTGGCCCTGCATATTGTGTATCCTAGAAGATGTAAAACCACGCGTACAAGCCCAAAGTGCAGACAGTCCGGCTTGATGCCTCTGCAGATCGAGGTTGTGGTGCTATCGCCGGGAGTTTAGCTTAGATGTCCGTTCCATCGAGCCTCGGAGGGCCTGAGCATGGCAACTGGAGACGGGCCACAAGGTATCGAAGCCAATTGGCCTGATTCCAGAGGCATGTGGCGAGTCAGGGAGGTTACAAGATGGGAAAGGGATGTGGTCGGTCAGATGTTATGTGTTTCTACACAGTGTCAACGAGCAACAATCGAGACGGTCGCGACACTGTGCTCACCTTGGCGGCGTCACTCACCACCACTCAACAACACCAAGCTATTCTCACGACAGTCAGCTCATCAATCTCCTCGATCAAAACTGAAAAAGGAAAAAATACCCGCTATTCAACTCAACCATCTCGCACCACCACCCACCACCCTCACCCACCCCACATCCCACACACAATGGCAACAGACGTCGCCCTCGAAACCTCCATGGCACGTCCCCACCCCCCAACCCTCCCTCAGTACCCTTCACCACCACCCACTAACACAGAAGACCCAAAAAAACAGGGCACAATCCTCGTAGAGCTCTACCCGCAGCACGCCCCGCGCACCTGCCAGAACTTTGCCACGCTCGCCTCGCGCGGCTACTACGACGGCACCGTCTTCCACCGCATCATCCCCGATTTCATGGTGCAGGGCGGCGACCCGACGGGCACGGGCCGCGGCGGGGCGAGTATTTACGGGGAGAAGTTTGAAGATGAGATTACGGGGGATTTGAAGCGTACTTCTCTCCCCTTTGTCCCCTCCCTTCCCACTTCTGATTTGTTGTTGAGTGGGTGGGCTGACGTGAAGTAGACACGGGCGCGGGGATCCTCAGCATGGCGAACGCCGGGCCGAACAGTAACGGGAGCCAGTTCTTCATCACGCTGGCGCCGACGCCGTGGCTGGACGGGAAGCATACCATCTTTGGGCGGGTCAAGAAGGGGATCCAGGTGGTGCGGCGGATGGGGCTGGTGCCGACGGACGGGGAGGACCGGCCCAAGACTGAGGTTCGGATTGTGAAGGCTTTTGTGGTGGAGGGGGGGGAGGAGGAGGTTTGATCAATCACTTTGAGGGTGTCTGGATGGATGGATGGAGGGAGGGGAGGCGGTGAAAATTTGAGTGTCGTTCTCAGTCGGGCATACATGGTGGCATAGAAAGAGAGTGGTGTGCGGTCTTAGGGAGAGGGAAAAGCTCGCGTCCATGTTTGTCTGGCCACGAATGCCTGCGCCTGTGTGCCTGCCTATCCTGCCCCCTCAGGGGAGAGCGTATACTACATGCGCGAGGAGCCATATCCACTGCTTCGTGGCAGAAGCAAAATTATCCCCGCAGGTCTCTCCGTCTATCGAGAGAACGCGTCAAGCCAGGCATCCAACCCAGACCCAAGCCGTCTCCCAAATCATCCCTCCCGTGTATACAACGTGACCGCTGCCCAACGCCTTGCTTCTTTCCTGTTTCGTCGCGGTGCCTCGCGAACCAACCTCCCCTCCCCTCCGTCATAATAAATAGAGCCATGCCGCCCCGTGAATGCCCGGTGACCGCAAAATGCAAAGGACGCCCCAAACCTGGACCAGCCCGCCGCGGGCAATGCAAAAAGGTATCCGAACCCAGACCGATGCCATGTGTAGAAAAGAAATGCAGTAGTAGAGTGGAAAACGACGAGACCTAAAACGCCGTCGTTGCCAAGGGGAGAAGGTTCAGCGGGGAGGCGACGACATGGTGCCAGACGATATGCTTTCCCTGTCGCGATCCCTCTTGCCCTTCTTGCCGCCCGGCGAGGGCAGAGGCGGCTTGGCCAGCTTGATCTTCTTGGCCGGCGAGACGCCCTTGGGGAGGTTGGGCACCGCTTTCTTGGGCGCCACCTGCACGGTCGAGTCCTTGGAGTCATCGTCGGCCTTCTGCTCTACGTTGAGCATCGAGCTGGCTTTGGGCCGGTCCTTCTTGACGGTGCCGCCGGGCGTGGCGGGGCTCTTGGCCTTGAGAATCACCTTTTTGTTGAGGGCGTTCGGCTTGGCCTTCTTCTTTTTCGGGTTGGGGGCGTGGTCCGACTCCTCGGCGTCCTCGTCGAACTCGTCGACGTCCCGCTTCCTCGGGCTGGCGGCGCGGCTGCCCGGCAGCGGTGTGCCCTTCTGGCTGCCAGGGGGCGTGTTGTCATTGTTCTGGCTGCCCCCGTTGCTCCCGTTGCTGATCTTTTGCGCCGCCGCTCGGCTCGCATTGCGCCCGCTGTTTCCGATGCACGAGCCCATGTGGTTGTTCAGGCGCGTCACCAGGATGCACCGCTTGCATTTGGAGCAGGTGGCACTCGGGAAGCTGAGCACGTTGGGTGGGCGGTCCTTCGCGCTTCCCTCGGCGGTGGCGGGCGAGCTCGGGTCGCCGGGGTCCAACTTCTGATCCTTCTTCTTCTTGCCCCGGCCCGGTCCGGGAGCAACCCATGTCTGGCCGTAGATGTCGTAGCCCGCTTTCTCGATGTAGGGGTGTTTCTTGCAGTAGATGACGCCCGGGTCTGGCTTCTTGGAGCCCTTGCCGTCGGTGGGGTGCAGCAGCCGCGGGAGGTGGCATCGCGGGCACAGAATCTCCTTGATCGACTTGAGGGGATTGCCCTTGAGGGTCACCTTGCCGTCCTTGTATATGGCGGCGTCGGTCTCGATCTCGACGTCGGGTTTTGGGTCTGCCGTCGTGCCGTCTGTCGCATCCAGGGCGAGCTTCTCGACTTTGATGGCGGCGGTGTTGGCACGGGCAATCTTCTCGTCCCGGTGCACCTTGAGGAGGAGATCGTGAAGGGTGTTGTAGATGAGGTCGTCGACGACGGAATGGGACTGCACGAGGAGGCCAAGTTAGCGGGAGTGGAGCGACATGCGCGCATGCGAGCCGCCCCGACTTACAAGCTTCTCCATGGGGGACGCATCCTCGGATGCGACGACTATGCCGGCCTTGCCGGTCTCGCCCGTTTCCGAGGTCATGTTGACGGGGCTGGTTGTGTCGAGGTGGTGGGTAGAGGGGGCCGGATGGGATCGGGAGGAGGTTGAGGCTGGCTCCAAGCGGGAGGCAGCACCATCCAAGCTTAGCTGATCCGGGGCCGAATTTTGGGGTCGTGGTCAGACTGCCCGCTGCAGTCGTCGGAAACGGCGAAAGGGGTCGGCCACGACAGCACTCGGCTGCACCAGTGCAATGACACGGCAGGCGATGGAAAAAAAGGAGGAGGAGAAATCAGGTGTCGCGTAATGCCCAAGCAGTAAATCCTTGAGCCTTCGCGACGGAGACAATTGATGGCGCCGGTTTTCAGCCCGACGGTTGGGTGCGAATGCGAGGCAGACAAACACAACGATGGGGACTGTTGGAGAGGAAAAGCAGAGGCCGTCTCAGCCCACCAGCCGCGGTTTTGTCAGGCGTTGCAGCGCCCGGGGTCAGTGGGAGCCAGCTGCAGGCACGGGCGGAAACAATCCCTGAATTGCAGATGACGCTACCAAGAATGGCAACGGCCCACTGCACCGCGTGGGCGATCTGGATGAATGGCAGGGCCTATTGTTTGCCAGGCACTGAATAGATATGGAGATTTCAGGGACTATTCAAAATGATGGCCATATGGCTTTGAGGTGGGTGCCGTGGCCGATGGGCTATTGTTGAAAGAGGCAACAATACAGAATAGTGATGGGAGTTAGGGATTCCTGTTCCTGTTCAGGCTTCCGAATGCAGCTCCAGCGGATGGATCCAGGCTCAATCAATGGAAGCCAAATCGACTGCCTGCCCAGCCCGCAGCCCGCAGCCCGCAGCCCGCCTCCACGATTCTGCCGTGAGAAAAAAAGGCGGTGGCAGGGCTGGTCAAACCAGGAACCCTGCAGACTGCGCTGCTGGAGAGGCGGGCAGGCAAGGTTCTTCCTCGACACTTTATTGCTCCCTCGTTTCGATTCTCTTGCCATTGCCGTCGTTGCCGCCGCCGCCGCCGCCGTTCCCGGCTGGCTGTGTGCTGTGTTGAAACGGGCACTCCGTATTCCAAGCAATTCGTATGTGCAGAATATACTCGTAAAGTTAACTACCTAGAGCCTCTGCCGTGGGCGAGAAGAAGTCCAGCTTCCGTTTCTCGATTTGTCCTTCACCAATCGCGGAGAGCATCATGTGTGGGTCCGCGGAATGTTCCAACACGGCCAGGACCCACGGACTCTCACGATTGCACGCTTTCAGCTTGCTCGACTGTGGCCCAAGCAGCAGGGGTCCCCAGGGGGCAGCAGCAGCGGCGGCAACTCTAGACCACTGTACTGTAATGACCTAACAAATAAAGAATATCTACCAACTCGCCAGCGACCACTTCCAGGAGAACCCAAGGCTTGACCAGAGACCACAACACAACACGTCCGGGCCCGGTCACGACAGAGCCCCAAACCATGTCGCGTGCCCAACAGCCCTCGATCCGCTCGTTCTTCCAGCCTCGGCGCCAGCCCGAGTACGCTGCCCCTCCATCGGCATCGACCTCAACCTCGACTGCCCCGCCACGACACGATCACGCCCACGAGAACGATGCCGCATTGCCCGTATCCCTCCCCCCTGCGGCGCCACCGCTGCCCCCGCCGACCACGGCAGCCAAACCCGTCACGATACCCATAACCCTCCCTCCCAACGGCGTTCCTATCTTGCCATCCCCGCCATCACTCCCCTCGGGTGCGACCATCGTCCCCCTCGCAGAGCAGCACATCGCCGCCCTCCGGCGCATCAACTCGCTCCTCCTGCCCGTCCCCTACCCCGACTCCTTCTACGCCAACATCCTCGACCCCCTCGTGTCGGGCCTCTTCTCGCGCGCCATCCTCTGGCAAGACTCGGACGCCGACACCCCCAAAGTCGTCGGCGGTCTGATCTGCCGCCTCGAGCCGAACCACTTCCTCGACGCTCAAGGCCAGCCATTGCCCCAGCCGTCTCCGCCCACACGCCACCCAAAGGCGTCCAACATCCCACTCGACACCCCCTACCACGCCATCTACATCCAATCCCTCACCCTCCTCTCTCCCTACCGCTCCCTCGGCCTCGCCGCCGCCGCCCTCGAGCACATCATCGCCAGCGCCACCCTCCTCCCCGCGGCCGGCTCTACCATCGACGCCCGCACCATCTACGCCCACGTCTGGACCGAGAACGAGGAGGGGCTCAGGTGGTACGAGGCGCGGGGCTTCGCGCGCGAGGGCAACGCCCCGATCAAGGGATACTACTTCAAGCTGCGACCCGACACAGCGTGGGTCATGCGCCGTCACATCGGCGCAAGCGGCACGCCGCCGCGCAGCAACACCAGCGGGACCTCGTCATCCACACAACCACCGCGGCCGCCAAACGGCGTCCTCGCGGCAGCAATCAACCTCGCGCCCATCGCGTCACCCCCAACTTCCGCACCACCACCCCCATCATCATCATCATCAACCTCACCACCCGCCGGCCCACCCCGCAGCAGCCGACCCCCACCCACACCCTCGCCAGCCCCCTCAGCAACATCCTCCTCCCTCTCCTTCCAAAACAGCCGCCCCGAGTCGGAGTGGAACGACCTCCCCGCCGAAATGATGGGGCCCAGCCCACAGCTCCTCGTCCCCCCCGCCAGCACCAACACCAACGGCACCGGCGGTGGAAGCACACCCGCTTCGGGCGCGAGCTCCCGGAGCAGCTCGACTGCTGGGGGGAGGAGGCGGAAGGAGAGGGCTTATCCTAGTGCTGCTTTTGGGGGGCAGTGAGTGCCACTGGTTCGGAGGCGGGTTTGGGTTGTTGGAGGGGATAGGTTGGGGATAGAAAATAGGGGTTCGATACAATGGGGCAGGAACGGAAAGGGGTTCGGTTGACGGTGGTGGAAGTTGAAAATACAAAGCTGGCCTCGCTTCTACACACCTAGGTTAGATTTGTGACGACAGACGCACGGAACAAGGAGCAGCTCCTGGATAGAATATAGAACCAGATCAAACACACACATCACATCACACCACACCCGGATATCCACCCCCACATGGCAATGAATGGAACAGCATGAGATTATCAACATCCCTTTCCTCCTCCCTACGCTGAACTCCCACGCCGCCCGTTCCCTGGCACACAAGCAAGCAAGCCGACCACACAGCCAGCTTTCCTTGCCCCAGTCTCCGGCGGCAACCGAGTCGCAATGCAATCAAACGAATGCTCGCTGGTTCCCCTCCTCCCTCCCTTCCTATTTCCTTCTTCCCATCTTTCTCTCCAACCCACGCGTGCAAAAGATGCCACGTATGATACCTAGATAATGATAAAAACCCATCTCTCCTCGAAGCAGCATCCCATCCCACACCCAAGCCAGCAGAACGAAGCCACACGACCTGATCCCCAGCGCACCGGCTCAACCAGCATCCCCGCAGTGCAAAACGATCGTACACCGCACCCCCCAACCAGCTATTTCCCAGACGCAAAAAGCAGGAGCTGCTGCTGCTGCCGCCACCGCCGCCCACCGCAACAGCTGCTCAACCACCCAACGTCATCTTTGCATGGACACACCCACCCAGCCACAGCACACAGCCCATCACATCACCCCACAGCACCGATCCCCCCGCCTCCGAGAAGCGAGCAGCGGAGCAGGCCACAATCCGAATCCCTAATCGGAAGTAGCCTTCTCAGCCCCCTCCGTAGAAGACGGGCCCGCCGCGGCCGCCGCCTTGGCGGTCGAGCGCAGTTCGTCCAGATACTCGGCGTTGGTGGCAGGCTGGTGCTGCTCCATGCCCGCAGCCACAAGCGCGATGAGGGCGGCGCCGACGCCCGACCCGTCCTCAGCGAGCCCGATGCGGATGCGCTTGGCGCCTTCCTTGCCGATGCCGTCGACGACTTCAAACGTCTTCTGGATGGTCTCGCGGAAGTAGGGGTAGTGCTCGACCAGGCTGCCGTCGACGCCGATGTCGATGTAGCCGTCCTTGTGGGCGGGGTCGGTGAGTTTTTCCGACTGGAGGACGATGGCGGCGATGGCGACGGCCGAGAGGCGCGCCGCGCGGGTGCCGATGGCTTCGGCGATCTTTTTGAACGCCTGGGCGTCCTCCAGCGCGGCGGCGTGGATCTGCAGGCTGTCGTCGAGGCCCTTGCGGAGGAGGTTGAGCCCCGGGGTGTGGTCGCCGGCGGCGACCGAGAGGATGCTGCTGTCGACGGCCCACTGCTTGTAAATGGGCGAGTTCTCGGCGATGTCGGTGGTGGACCGCAGGTCGTTGGTGCTGGAGTTGTCGTCCCTCAGGAACGCGATGGCGGGGTTGTTCATGAGGTCGTTGATGGCCAGCCTCAGGATCTCGCCGAGGAACATGCCCGAGACGCGCTTCTCGTACATCTGGAGACCCGGGTTCACGCTCTGCTTGTCCAGGGCGATGTCCCAGGGCGTGTTGGGCAGGACATTGAGCTGGTTGTCGAAGGAGCCCCACTCGGTGTTGATCACCATGTCTCCGGTAGAGCTATCGTACTCGCCGACCAGGGGCTTCTTGAGCTTCGAGAGGCTCTCGAGGTAGGCGCCGTTGGTGCCGGTGCCGAAGATGGCGCCCAGCAACGCGCCGTTGCTGCCCGGGGCGCCGTATGAGTGGGCCATGAGCGTGCCGACGGTGTCGTTGACAAGAGCGGCCACCTTTACGGGGAGGTGGAGCTTGTCGATCTCGGTCTGCAGAAGCGCGCACACGTCCTGGCCGACGGCGTCCGGAATGTCAAAGCCCTTTGTCCACCTTATCAGAGTGCCCTTGTTGATCCCCATCTGCTGCACCGGGAAGCTGAAGGTGAAGCCCATGCGGAACACGTGCTCGTCCCGGAAGCCAACCGGTGAGCTCACCGTCGGGCGGCGCCGCACGTGTTGCTCAAAGTGGTCGCCGTGGTGCTTTTCGAGGAACGCCTTGATCTGGAGGGCAAGGAAGGCGAAGAGCTCCTGTGCCGTCTTGGCGACCATGAGACTCCTGGGAACAGCAACCTTGGCCGAGGTGATGTTGAAGGTGCCGTCGCCGTTGAGCTTCACCGAGCAGACACGGAAGTTGGTGCCGCCGAGGTCAACAGCCATGTATAGGCCCTGGTAAAAGAGCGCGTTAGCAGTGATGTCCGGTGGGAGACTCTGCGGACGGGTAACTCACCTTCTCGGTGCCATTGGGAACGCCGGTGACATACGTGGGGATCTGGCTCAAGCTGGTCCCATCCTTCTCCAGACCCTCGCCTTCAAGCCCATTAGCAGGAGCCCACTGGGACAGACGACCGAGACCAGCAGCCCCGGCACATCACATACTCATCTGGCGGAGGAATTCCTTGACGCCCTTGTTGACGTCGTCGTCCGTGTACTCGAACTGCTTAACGATGGCCTCGGTCTCGGCGACGAGCGCCTCGTTGAGGGCGTTGAGGGACATGGCGGGCGGCGGGGAGGTTGGCGCGGGGGCAGAGAGCGGGTGCGGGTTTTGGCAGACTCCCAAGGATGTTTGCACTGCTCGAGGGGATCGGGTCGCCCGGGAGACTGAAGAATGGGCGTTCGACGAGGAAAACCAACTGCCACGTCTGATCTGAGGAACTAAGATCTGAGAGCCTCCGGGTTAGACTTAAATAATTCTTCAGGAAGGGGAGGAATTGGCGGGCTTCAAGAAAGCTACGTGATGTTGAGTAAACGTTTTGTTTGGAAGAGGTTTTGCTGCGCAATGTTGCGCAAGTCAAGGTTGGTGATGTTGGTGGGGGAGAGTGGGTTGGAGGGGCGTGGAGGGGCGTGGAGGGGCAGGCTGCATTGCTGCAGGCGGCACAGACGGGAAATAGCGGGGCACAGAAAGCGAGTTGGCAGTTTGGCACCCTCGCACCGTTGCGTTGCGGCTGCCCGCGAGACAGATAACGCCCACGTCAAGCTCTCAACCTTGGACTTACATATGCGAGGAGCAGGCAGGCCACGGAGCACACGTAGGCCAGGCCGGGAGACGCAAGTCTGCGATGGTGGGAGCGCGAATTGGGTCGGGGGCGCCTCGCAGCACTAGCAGCCGGCGACTGGGACCTCTTAAAGGTGCGCCCCCAGGCCCAGGCGCTGCCAGAGCTCTTTGGGAATGACGTTTTGTCGGTTCAGGCAAGGGGCCGCCGTTGGCTGTTGGGTCGGGCTCTGATAGGCGGGTTGCGGCTGGGGGGGAGCCGCTCGGAGACCCCGCTGTGTGCCGGCCAAGTCAAAAAAGGCCCGGTTTTGGGTGCCAGACGCCCAATGAAGTCATGCCCTGGGCCGGCCTGTCCCCTCCGCTGCGGGCTCGGAGTCGTTGAGGCCTTGCTGAAATTGCCTCTCAGTAAGAACCCGGCTGCGCTGGGCGTCTGCTGTCGCGGTCGGCGAGTTCGGCGGTGCTAGCTCGGCCGCGGAGGGGTTGCCGTCGTGTTGCAGTTCGTTTACGCCGTCGCTTGTCGAGTTTCGAGATTCGAGCAATCCGACCTGCCGCGGGCCACCGACGACGACGGGCGGGCGTGCCGCTGGAACGGGATCGAGGCCCAGAATCGACCTGAATCGAGCCCTGAGTTGGACTCAATTCCTGTTTGCCTCAATGCAGTGGCCCGATCACCTCGCTGGGATTCGCCAATGGAGCAGTCCGGGGCCGCCGGGACGCGGGGTTGGTGTCAAAAGCCCAGAGTCCAGACGACGCCGCTTTTCTGGGCAAGGGATACGAGACAACCTCGCAATTCCCAGGTCGGCTGCTTGAGTTGTTTGTTGCTTAGTGGAGGTTTAGGCGGTGGAATGAGGCATTGGTCGTCGGGCAGCAGACTGAGGGCAAAACAGCAATCACCAGGAAAGAGGCCCAGAGGACAGGAGCTTAGAGATTCACACTCTTGGCTTCTGGCCAGAATCAGGGAAGCTTGAGAGAACCAAGTTCTGGTGGGAAGAGGGCCAGAGCTTGCTCCCAACACAAACTTGTGGTCGATGTGGGTTGAACTACTGCGCGTTGCCAGGGTCGAGCTCCACCAACGTCCCAGGGTGATTCAAGGGTGTTGAACAAGCAAGGGGGGACGAGTCTTCGACTCTTCATGTGCTCGTCGACCTCGAACACCATGTCAGTGCCCAGATGATCACAAGCACAACAACCCATTGGGCAAGAGAGGTGCACCCCGGCGGCGAACCCTGGACCTCCCCGCATTACCCCAAAGGACCAGCTCCTGGTCTGAGGACAGAATGCGATTGGCTTGTGAGTTCCTGATCGCGTGGTACCAAGACCCAGTCTAACAAACTGCTGGAGCCACCATTGAGACCTTCTCGACGTATGGTGTAAGACTGTAAGTCCGCTCCCAGCCAGCCCAGCAGTTCCACTGCCGTGACTTGGAGGCTGGCCGGTCCAGGATCGTGGTCCACGGCGTCTTGGCTCTTACTCAGGTCGTGTGGGTCAGGTTGATTCCTGATATCAACTTATCAAATGTCTCCTGTTGCTCCAAGAGTTGTCGGTCCAGACCTTGGCCCAGTCTCTCACTCATGGCCATGGCCGAGTGCCGTCTCCGAGGTGTAGACCGAAAGTGGCAGGTCCACGGACGAGTCATGCGCCTGTGGACTCCATCGTTGGAGACGCCGTTTACCACATTGGTCACCGAATATGTCGTGCCGAGTGCGGGTTCTCGAAGTTGAGATAGCCTTTGCAAGTACAGTATCTGAGAAAGATCTTAACGTATGGATAACAGAAGGAGGCTGATGGAAATTAATTTACTGGGGGGCTGAAGTCCAGCGGGTTCCTTGCTTGGAACCTCAAGTCTTGACCGAGGAGTGAGTAAACAAGATGTGGGTTGGAGGCGTGCTGCATCATGTCGGCAAAGTTAGTTGGAAAGGATGAAGAAATGCTGGCCCGAGGCTGCGCGGCGGGATGGAGAGCGCAGAGTAAGGTATAATTCTGAGTGTCACTCGTGCACTGCATTGCTGGACAGACGGCTGCACGGTGTCTGCGGCGTTTTCGCTCACATGCACGTAAAACACTACACATGTAGTAAAGGACGGCTCGTTGGTGACGGCGGACTGAAAGCTTGCAGCTGCTTTCGAAACGCCGAGATCCAACTGAACCCCTGACCACATGTTTTTCTCAGACCTCGATGATGCATGGAGGCGGCGGGGTTGTGACAGGACAACAGACACAGTAGCATGTCAGACTCAACGTGTCACCCAGCCCACGTGTGAGAGCTGCCGTTGCTTCTATGAAGCGGGAAACATTCCATGCGTCGACGGTTAATATGTGCTGCGCCGCTGGCGACACCGCATGCCACCATCCACCGGGGAAACCACATGCCGGCTGTCGTTGTGCTCTAGAGACAGCAAGGTTGGTGGGTGTCGGTAAGGGGAGGTCCTTGAAGGCTCGATATTGATCGGAGGGCAAAGCACATGGCCCTCGGTGGCCATTTGGGTCTTTGGGGACGGTTGGTGGCCATCATCCCAAGACCGTCGCATGAGATCGGCCAGAGGAGGCATTGACTGGGGAACAAGCAAACAGTCGCCCTCGAAGCCCGGAAACGGATCATCAAACAAGCAGAGCACATCCCACCCTAGGGATCACTTGCGTCTGAATACGAAGTCAGCAGTGCCGTGAGCCGAGAACATGCGTCGATAGTTGCTGGAGATGCCCGTCTTTGACTGAGGCTGCCCGTCGACAGGGAGGAGCAACATTGCGCCGTCTCTTGCCGATCAGGGCCCCAAGAATCGGGGACTGGTGATTGGACCCCTTCTGCAGCAAGCAGGCACAGCGCCTCGCGGCTGAGCCACAGGTTCCCCACTGCAGCAGCTCGAGGTCCAAGTCCAAGTCCTAGAAGGTCCTACCATCTGATGTCCCGATTGGGCCTAGGTCAGGCACCTCCACGGCAATGCTCGCTTGCTCGGGTCGCAATCGTCTCACAGGGCGAGCAATCAGAAACCCGGCCGAGTCGACTCCCCGCCTCGAGCCCGCCTGCGACCGCCGCCGCATGTCGCCATCTGTTGCAGCTGCGCTCCAACGGTACGGGGCATCCCTTGGGCCAACTCCAAGAAAACGAAACAAAACTAACACCGTTATTCCGTCTCTCGGTGCAAGAGGCAATGCCAGGATGCGGCAAGACGAGACGCGCGGAGAGCAGAGATAGCGGGCAGGGGTGGGTATGGATGCTGGGTGATGCTGGGTGATGCTGATGACCGCCATTTGCGGGACACCCCGTCGGCCGGTCTGGTCCCGACCAAGCCCCCTTCTCGTGATGCTCACCATCGGCCTGCGCTCCCAATGCATCTGGAATCTAGAATGCCGTCTTCGTCATCGAAGGCGATTTGGCTGTGCACGGAGTGAATGGTGCACCACATCGAGCCCATTGCCCATCATGGGGGCTCAATCTTTCGCGGCACGCTTGCCACCCGAAGGCGGTTCCCAGGCCATGCTGACGGCCCTGATCGTCCCAAGCCCAAGGAGTGGAATCAGTGGAAACAGTGGACCCCTGCTGCAGATGCGAAGGATGCACGCTCAAGCCAAGCAGCCAAGTCCTGCCCTGCAGTGGGGTCTGCTCACCTGAGGATGGCACAGACTGAGAGCGTGGTCCTTGGAGGGGAGGGCTTTGTTGCCGGGTGCGAGAATTGGGCTTCATCGCATCGCGGGCGGCAATACGGTACTTGTAGACAGTCCTGGGTTTTGCACTTCGATCTCCCAACAGGCCCTGCAACGAGTTGGTTCTTCGGCTGGAGGCTGCTCCGTTGGGAACATCCATGGTCTGCAACCTGCTGCTGCGAAGCCAGAACAAGGATCACCCACTCTCTTCCCCTCCCCCGCGCTGGCAGTGCCAGCCAGCTCAGCCTTATAAGCCCGCCCGTGTCAGTTCGCCCAGGCCCGTTTCGTCTGTGCTGGCAGCGAGCCGTCTCAGCCACACGCAGCTTGCCGGGATCAATGCCAGCGACCCAAATCAATTCTTTGATCTGACCGGACCCGAAAGACCACACCGCGCTTCCCAAGCAAGCAAGCGCAGGCAAAGCACGCACGCACAACTGCACAAGCAAGCATTGCGAGCCGCCCAGCGACCCCTCTTCGTCGACC
>FTCU01000730.1_pt1 | contig 37625 bp, 54 predicted proteins | sample 1639521 | NCBI WGS metagenome assembly FTCU01 (sample SAMEA3914864, study PRJEB12502) | metagenome | biome: forest; material: soil | place: USA | collected 2012-03-12 | depth 0.3 m
AAAACATACAACACCAGGGATTCGCTGGTCGTCACCGACCCAACTACTGATCTGGCCCTTACAAGCTTATTTAGGGGAGAGCGGACGGGATCCCAAGTTGTCTTGTAGGTATGGTCGTATGTGCTTGGTAGGTGCCGTGGTCGAGTTGAAAAAGCGGCCACTCCCAGGCGTGGAGCAAAAGATTAAGAGCAAAAACATACAACACCAAGGATTCGCTGGTCGTCACCGACCCAACTACTAGTTTGGCCCTTACAAGTTTATTTAGGGGAGAGCGGACGGGATCCCAAGTTTTTTTGCAGGTATGGTCGTATGTATTTGTTGGGTATTGTGGTGGAGTTGAAATAGCGTGTGTTGGAAGCCAACAACACACAGAGCCTTGCCTGCCAAAGACGTGCCATTTTGGGATGGCCAAGAAGATTAGTTCGCAACAGCCAAGAACCCCCATGACCCAAGACGGCGCTCAGGTCCGACGCTTTGCAGACGCCACCAAGTGATCCAAAGTCTCGCGGCCAATAGCCTTTCATCTAACGCGCTGTGCTGTGGGCACTGCCTCAGGCGGGGTTGTTGGATGTGGAAAGGCCGCTTTCCTGTGTCCTGGGAAACAAGAAAAGCCCATGCACGCCGTCGCCCTTTTCCACGCCTGTGTTTCTCCCATCGGATCGCGGGGCTTTGGGCTCACACAGTTCTCCGTTGTTGATTCTTACCTCCTTCAACCGAGCTGACCATGACACAAAGAAGTCATCACGCAGAGACAACGACGCCGACGGCCACACCAAGCCCGACCGCCTTGAACTTCGAGCTCCGGGCCGAGACGACGGCCGCGCCCGAGCTCTGCGGCTTCGTGCAGCGCACCGCCTCTCTCGCGTGCGCTACTGGCTACACCTGCAAGTTCAACACGGACATCAACGCCGTCGGCTGCTGCAAGGACGATGTGTGCGACTGGCGGACCGTCTGCTGCCACGCTCGGCCGGCCGCCATCACTGTAGCAACCTGGCCGCCCTGTGGTGGCACCGCCGCCGACCTGGTCGCCGTATGCGGGTACGTTTCGCTATCTCCATCGCCATCCCCGTCTCCGGCCTGCCTCTTACACAGATCATGACGAGCCTTGTTTCGCTGACCTGATTGGCACAGACTGAACACGGCGTACCCCTACTGCGCGACCCGCCTCTTTGAGAACGGCTTCACGTCGTACTTCTGCTCAGTGTCGTCCACGGCGCTGATCGACAAAGTGTTCTTCGTTTCGGCCGGGGAGAACACAACGAGGGCGGGCCTGGTGCGGCTGACGGGGAGCAACGGGCCCGGGACGGTGTCGACGACGCCGGCGTCGACGGTCATCGTGAAAGAGACGGTCACCACCGTACAAGAGACAATAACGGCCGCCGCCAGCCCGGGCGTGATTGCGGGGAGCGTCGTGGGCGGCGCGGCGCTCGGGGCCCTCCTGACGCTCCTCGTATTTGTGTTGCTATGGCTCGGGAGGCAGAAGAAGGCGAGTGGGCAGGGTATGGGGCAGGATGGTGATGCGGCTGCTGCTGCGACTTACACGCCCGCCAGCCAAATGCCGGGTGCTGCGAGTGCGGGCGCGCAGAGCCCGTACGCGACGGGTTGGGCGTGGGGCGCGAGTAACCAGCACGAGCTGCACGGTTTCTCGGGGCCGGCTGAACCAGAGACGCAAGAGCTGTCAGGGAAGCCTCACTCGTAATTGTCATGCACAGGTTCTGGGCGTTTTGTTTTAGCTTACCCTCTAGATAATCCGGCGCCTCCCAGCTCACTTATTTAAGCGAGAGCGGACGGGATCTTCCTCATCCGTGCGATGCTGCGCACCTCACTTTCTCGCCCCTTGTCATTGGCGCAGAGAGGACATAAAAGCGAGCTATTGGGATTTGCAAAGACTTTGCTGCTGTCTGCGCTCCCTTAGCACTGCAAACAGCGGACTCGGGCTCCCCAAAATCTCACTCTCCACAATGCCAGGACTTCCGGTTGCTTGTCCCCGAAACCGTCGTGTAAGCACCAAATGCACACGGCACTGAAGATCAGGGTCTATCAAGCAGACCACAACGTCATCAACATCTATTAATACGTTCGATTACTTCCCGCTCCCTTATATCCCCTCCCCATCTATGTCTATCGCAGGTATATCCATCCCGTCAAGTGCCCAAAAAATGCAGTCCAGCCCGCCACTTTGCCCATCGCTCCGCTCCTCCCCTCTCATCCACCATCCCCTTACGCCGCCCCGCCAGCCCCCTTCAGCGCGTCGGTGTTCATCCTCTTGAAATTGCTAAACAAGCTGACCACAAACGCCACGCCGACGGCGCCGATGGCGATCGCCAGCGCGTTCTTGATGCCCGCCATGTACGCCACCAAGATCCCCGGCACCTGCTCCGCGGAGAACACGTCGCGAATCTGCGTCGCACCGGTGCCGAGGACCATGAGCGGGTTGACCTCCGGGGCCGAGGTGGCCAGCTCCTTGAGCAGGGTGTTGACAAAGGCGGACTGCGCAGCCGAGACCGCGAAAGCACCGCCGACGGTTTGGAAGACTGCAGAATGGTCAGAAGTTGTTCGGAAGGAGGGAACAGGGGGACTTACACAGGATGATGGCGGTGACTGAAGAGATATCTTCGGGTGCGGCAGTACCCTGGCCGGTGATGATGGGGATTTGGAAGGCGGCGCCCCAGGCCAGGCCACCAAGGATCTGGTAGCCGATCCACTTGCCTGACGATGTACCGATATCGAGGGTGTAGAGCAGGCCAGCGGCGACGGTGGCGATAGCAGCACCCCCAACAGCAACCGGGGCAGCGTGGCCTGTGGCGGAGACAGCTGCGCCCGATGCCACGGTGGCGACCGTTACCGCCAGGATCAGCGGCAGGTTGCGTACTCCAGAGTCAGTTGGGCTCGAGTTATCGATGCTCTGGAAGTAGATGGGGAGGTAGTAAATGATAATGAAGTAGGATCCTGCAAAGAGGAAGGCGAAGACGGACGAGACCCAGACGTTTCGGTGCAGGAAGAGCCGTGGGATGATCATCGAGCGCTCGTCGTTGTAGAACTCCCAGACACCGAAGACGGCGAAAATGGCCACGAAGCCAACCAAGAGACCAATAACGGTCGCATCGTTCCATGCTTTCGTCTGGCCGCCGTATTGGAGAGCAAGGATGTAGGAGATGACACCGCCCATCACAAGGGCGGTACCAAGCGGGTCCATCTGCAGGAGCTTCTCCTTCCACGATGCCGCCACTGGCTTCGCACCACTCGGGGCAGTGAAGAAGAAAAGGATGATGATGGCCGACAGCCCACCAATGGGGAGGTTGATGAAGAACCCCCCCCGCCACGAGACATGGTCGGCGAACGCACCGCCAATGAGGGGACCGACCACGGCCGCGATGCCGTACGCGGTGCCGATGATGCCTGTAAACATCGGGCGCTTCTTGGGAGGTGCGGTGAAGGCGACAATAGTGTAGGCGCCCGAGCCGATGCCAGCGGCGCCGACACCAGCGATAGCGCGTCCGACGATCAAAGCTGTCGAGTTGGGCGCGACACCGCAGATCAAGCTGCCGAGCTCAAAGATGAAAATCGAACACAAGAAGCTGATCTTCAGGGGAAAGTACTTGAAGACCTTGCCCCATGTCGATTGGAAGCCGCCCACGGTCATGAAGAACGCCGATCCGTACCAGGCAACATCGGCCAGGCCTTGGAACTCGTCTGTGATCTTCGGGATGGCAGTTGCGACGATTGTCTAGCGCGTGGTGTAAGCTTCCCGGCACAACAGCAATGGCAGGAGACTTACCATGTCTAGAGAGACCAAGAAGATGCTGAGCACAAGAGCAACGACGATAAAAGCGAACGACACGCCTGTGGGATACTCCATCTCGTCCTGGGCCTCTTGAGCCCCCTCTCTGACGCTCCCAGCTGGTGTTGGGCCCTTCTTTTCATCTTCGACCCCCGTTGGTGATGGCGATGGAGCGCGGGTCGTCGCATCGCTCAGGTATGCGTCATTCTTGGCCTGCGGCGGCTGGAGGCTCGATTGGGGTGCTTCGCTCGAACTTGGCCGAGTCGGGGGGGCGAGGGTTGTGTCGGAGGACCGGGCAGGTCCGGCTGTAGGGCTCGGTGCCATGGCGACGACGAGTGTGGCAGAAGGTGGATTGGGTGTTCGGGGGGGTTGGGCGTTGTTGGCAGCGAGTCGAGACGAGTGGTGCACGCTGGCGGTGATGTGATGATGCTGAATGAACGGTGATGGTGGCACTGGGAGGGGGGTGCAACGAGTCCTTAATATACAATCGCACCGCATTCTCCCTTTGCACGCCGCAAGATCGGTGACGGACCAAGGTCCATGCCGGCTTGGGAGTCCCTCGCTGCGCCGCTGATGAAGCAGGGTGCCTGGCCTACGCCGCAGCAGCTGCGTCCAGGGGGCGAGCTGCAGCGGCACAATGGCTCATCCACCCGCGCAACGCTCCCATCTCCCTACTCCAGCCATATTTCCGAAGGGCGTATCCCTTAGCTCCGTCTGGGCTCGGCGAGTTTCCGAGCCTGGGTGCGTATTTGTGAGCTCGGACAAGTTGGGGTCCGGGGTGCGCGTTTTCGGCGTCCTTGGGCTCCAAGCTGACGGATCTGACGTTGGAGTTAACGTTATTTTCGTCCAATCGGGAACCACCACCCCCATCTTGCGCAAAATCGGCCAGACTCTGCAGACTCTGCAGGGGTTCGCTGCGGCCGCGTCCTCCCATTATTCAGCATCTCAACAGTGTGCCCCCAAAAGTCTCCGGGCCCACTCGGAACAGCCCCGTCTCATCTTTGTCTTGGGACAGAAAACTCGAGCTTCTGCTGCGTTCGGCACAAATCCGCATCCATCGATGACTCAGGCCGCAACGGAAACAGCCAAGTCGCGGGTCGACGACTCTGATGAAAATCGAGTGGATCTCGGTGTTGCAACAGGTCCGATGTTGCGAGCGGGAAAGAACATGGAAATCTGTGTGTCTGACGAGAATTTTTGATCCCTGCTGGGAGGCTCATGCTGATAGTGATGATCGTTGACCCGGCCAATCGGTACCGGCGACACACCACCAAGCGTCCTTGCAGCAGCATCCCTGATTTCTTTGCACGTGTCAGCGTGGGGCTGGTGGTGTGCGTATTCGCCAAGGACGTGGCGGATCTAGGCCGGAGTGAACATTCCTTAACGCCGGCCAGATTCAGGAGTTAGTCCGACGTCCGAGTACCTATGGAGACAACAGGGTTTCTCTTCATCCTTCCGAGCTGCTCGTAAGGCATCCACAGAAGTGCCAGCAGGTGAAATGATGCCGCATTCCTTCTGGAATGCCGGTCTGCAGCCCTATAGGGTGAGCGTGTCAGCACTGCGTCCATGCCACCAATGGGGCGCTTCGTCCCGTCACTGTTGGGATGAGTCGCAATCCTGACTCCCTGAGTGCCGCCATCCCATGTCTGAACAATGGGGCGACAGGGTATCCCGCTCCCTGGCACGAAATGTCACTGCATCTTGCGTCCCAAGGCAACACTTTTGATCGGCACTACCTTCCAGAAGCGACGGTAAAAAGAGTGCACCAAGCGAGCTGACGTCATCCAAAGGAGAGAGGCTGAGTGAGGATCCGAGCTCCATCTCGGGGATCTTGCCGAAAAGAAGCAACAAAATTTGAAGTGGAACTGGGCGGGAATAAGCTTAAACCGAATAGATTTGGTGTTCCCGCACGCCCGTTATGGTGCATCAACCCTGCACTATTTCTTGTGCAACCACCAGATCTCTATGTGCAACCGCCAGATCTCTACCTATATAGCGGGAAGCTCGGCTTAGAGGAAGACCCCAAGGACAATTTCCAGTGTGTCGGTATCCGCAACGTGGTTGGCATGAACTACCTTGCTGTCATTCATAAAATAGCACTCCTGACAACGGACGTGTTCATAGGAACGGATCTGGACATAGGAGCAGACCCGAACATGGAAGAGGAACTGAACACGGAAGAGGACCCGGACCGATTGTGCAGCGGTCTAGTTGACAAAGAAGAAATTTCAGCGTATTTCAGGTCATATTATTATCAAGGGGACAAATCTTCTCGCTACTTATATGCCCACCCATCCAGTCAGCCCTCTCACTCCCAACGACGAACGAATACAGGGACCAACACACCCACCATGCTTACCATGACTCCGGCCCCTCCGACCATGTCAGCCCTCGCGCGCCCTCCTTACCCCGGCCCAAAAATGGCCCGTTTGGCGGGCGAGTCGGAGCCATATGCCGCGCAAGAGTGCAATCTTCCCCAGATAATTACAGTATATCTGCGTGCCCGGCTCCGTGCCACCGGTTGGCTTGGCACCTCATTTTGACCGGCTGTATGCTGCGTCCCTCATGCAAGCTGCACAATCTGTCCCGCCCTTGCCGCCCTTGACGGCTCGTCCTCGGTGTCCATTGGTCATCAGGGGTGCGTATGTGCCAGGATCAGTCCCGAAGCACATGCCCCTGCTCTCTCCGAGGCACCGGGACTCTGTGGATGTCAAAGAGACTGAATGGAACATGTCTACAAAACGGGACGATGCCTCTCCCTTCTTCCACACCTTCCTCCATCATCTCGCCAAACAACCCAAACAGCCAAACCTAACACAAAGCAAAACGATTCCAAAGTCCAAACACCTACCATAGCAACCCCCATCACCGTCAAAACTACTCCTCGCTCCGCCCAGGCCCGCACGACTCCGCGCTCGTGCCCGCGTGGGAGTGCAACGCCGTCACCAAGTACCGCGCGAACGGCGCGTTCGATCCCGCGCGCCGCTATTGGCGCGACATGCAAGGCCGGGAGGGCCACGCGCCCGCCCACGCCTTCGCCGAGGCGCTCGAGTTTGATCAATTAGACCCAGGTGCTACACGCGTTCAAGTATTTTTTGGTGCGGTGGCCGGGCGCGCCCGCGGGACTGTTAGAGGGAAACCCGAGGGTGCTGAGGTTGGAGGCGGTGGAAGGAGGCGGGGAGCGGGAGGTGGTGTTTGAGGTAAAGGAGTATACCGAGGTGGTGAGGCGGAGTGGATGGTGAGGTTGCTGCGGCGATGGAGTGAGCGCGGACCCGACCGGTTGCTGATCCGCATTTGCCATAACGGCCACGGGGATCCAGCCATCAATAACTGCCGCTGCCGCCTCCGACAGGAGCACCGCGCAACCAGCTGCCACGACGATACCATCTGACCCGTCCAAAACTGCGGCCGAGCGGTCGTCCATGGCGATTCGGTTTGCCGCATTTGGGTTGTTGCTGGCGTGAACATGGCGGAGTGGGGGCCGGTGGGCTAACCTTGGGAGATAGGTACCTTAGCCTACCTCCAGAAGCAGGTTGAGACCTGGCAAGTGACGAGGATCCGCTTTTGCAGAGGGAAAGGAGGCAAGGTCGGTGGGAGGGGAAACGTTTTGGCCAAGAGCATCAAGACTTCCAGGCTGGTCGTCAAACACATCATGCATCTCCATTGAAAGAACCTGCGCGCCTTCCTCTATGACAAAAAAGACCGAAGCAATTTTGCGGTGGCAAAATGGCCATTGTTCTGTGCCCTCCGCAGAGCACGCTCATACTGCCCCCCCTGCCCAGATTCGGAAATATCTGCTCCGGCATTTCGCAGCAGCTGCACCATATCATTTCTTCCATGCTCTGCTGCACCTTCCAGGGCCGTGCGTCCTTTGCTCTCGGCCGGTTCCTCATTGACGTCGGCTCCCTTTTCCAACAGGAGATGGGCGATACACAGGTAACCACCAATTGCAGCAAACTGAAGTGCCGTAGCGCCAAACGTTGCTGCTGGTGGATAGTTGACATTTGCGCCGTACTCGACAAGGACTTCGACGAGCTCCATGGAGCCCTCCCGACACGCGATCTGCAAGGCACTATGCGGACAGTGCCTCGTCGTCAAGTCCGGTTTCGCCCCGTGTTGCAAGAGCGCCTTGAGAACTTCATGGGCCTTCTCCATTGTCGCGTTCTGCACGCTGGCTCCGATGGGGTGATTCATGCGTAAGCTGTTGGAATACCAGTGGTAGGTCGTAGTGCAAGGCGAGACAACATCTGGATCCTGGCCATAATCCAGAAGCATTCGGACGATTTCCGGGTTTCCTTCAAAACCTGCCAATTGTAATGGCGAGTAGCCCGTGTCTGGTGGCAGTTCTCCATTTGTCCTGGCTCGTGTCTCGAGGATCATCTTCACACACCCTGGGTCTCTTTGAGAGATTGCTTCCAGAAGGGTAATGGTGTTTGGGCATGCACCAGCGTCAAGGAGAAATTGCAAAAACTCCTGACGATAGGCCACAGGGGAATTGAGAGCGTTATGCAGGCTGTCTGAGAGGGCACAAACGTCCAAGACGTTGCTCTGGAGGATTAGGCGGAAATTCTTCAAGTCGCCTCGCTCCATAGCCGTTTGGAGAGCCGTGTTCAGGGCGTTTTGTTCGCCGCTTCGCACTTCGGTTGATAGCTTCGCCACGAGCAACCTGAGCAAGACTGAACCTTCGTCCTCCGCAGCGGCCTTTAGAGCAAGCTCATCGTTGGCTACAGCCCCATTTTCGAGCAGCCACTGAGCAGTCGTAATTCTTCTCCGTAGTACGGAAGCCCAGAGAGGCGTGCCGTGCCGCAGTGGTCTGGGCTCCTGGCCGGGGCTCACCGATGCTCCGAGCCGTAGTAGTTGGTAAAAAACTGCCCAGTTTTCTTTAAAAATGGCAGCAGCCAGTGGAGAAATTGCTGTGTAATAGGAGAAAGCCTCAAAACTGCGACCTAATTCGTTCGGAGAGGCACGTGCCATGAGAAGCTGGATAATCTCGTCGTCTCCGCAATAAACTGCTTGGACAAGGGGGTTTCCGTATTCTGGGTTTTTGACTTCGGCTCTGTGGTTCAGGAGCTTTTGGACCAGGTCTTTGCGTTGAGCGTGGATGGCAAGGTGGAGTGGTGTTTCCCCTGGGGAGTCTCTGGGCGCCGCATTCGCATCAGCACCGGCTGCCAGCAGCACATCTACCATCTCCGGGTGGCCCTCATAAATTGCGAGTGAAATTGATGAACCGAATACTGATGCAAGAGAGCCTTGAAGCACGATGTTGCTTTGAAGCAAGCAGACAAGAGTGTCCCGATAGCCGCTGGCGCAGCATAGTTCGATTGCCTTTCGCAGGGCGCCAGAGTTTTCGCCGAGATTTGAGCAGTCAAATGATCGAGTAAGGCTCTCGAGGTTGGCAGACAATCCTAACTGTATTGCAGCCAAAATCATCGCCGTCTGCTTCTGCCTCTCCGTGGCGTTTCGGGCCTCCATATAATATGAAGGCTCACCGTCGTCGGTATCCGGCCATTCCGCGGGGGTGACGGGCCATTCGTCGCAGGGGACAAGCCATTCTGGAAAGTCGGCCTCTGATTCCAGAAGTCGGCAGAAGGTGTCATGGCCCCGCGCGTCGAGGGCGAGTTTGAATGAGTGACGCGTTGGTCTAGCGCCGGCGGACCACAGCTTGTCGATCAGGTCCTTGTCTTGGGTGAGAACACCAAGATCAAATGCCGAGTAGCATTCAAAGTCGAGATGCACCTTGCAATTGAGGCCGCCATGATGGCAAGGCTTGTGATCATTGACGTCCACTCCAGCCGTGATGAGCCTCTTCGCGGTTTCAATTACCCCTGAGACTCTTGTTGTCGGATCATATTCCAAACGATCCGCTACCGTCAGGAGCTCGCCATTCTTGCGTGCCGCCGTGGAACGCTCCTCTGCGTTGTAGAGGCATTCTCGAAGCGCTGACCGAGCGCCATCGACATGGAAGTTGATCTCAGCGCCGCTGCGGATGAGGAAGTCGACTAGCTCCGGACATCGGAATGATGATGCGAACGTCAAGGCCGAGTGCTTCTTGTGTATCAAGTCTTTCCATGGATACGCATCTTCTGATTTTCGCCATTCTTCTACGGCAGAATATGCCATGTCGTCGAGGTCCGCAGCAACTGCGTTCACGTCCGCACCAGCGTTCAGAAGTTCATGAAACAGCGTCAATAATGCTTCCACTTGACGTGTGTTGTAGTCGTCGTCGGCATCGCCGCTGACTGAAAGGTCCCCAGGGCGGGTCCAGAGAGCTTCAACGGTGGACTCCTTGGGATACACCTCAAAATAGCCGAAGATGGCGAAGATCAACGGACTGCAAGACTATCCAAATTCCGGATGGTCGATTTGCGCTTTGGCTCGCAGCAGTTCCCTGACCAACTCCAAGTTCCCATGGAGACAGGAGTATTGCAAAGGCCGGAGAGGGAGTGGGCAGAGCCTCTGGGTGCAGATGCTCTCGTTGGGGTCTGCCCCTGCATCGAGAAGAGTCCTTGCCAAAGGCACGTCCCCTCCTTCGACGGCTAGTCGAAGTAGACCTTGGAGAAGGGCTTGGTTTGATGGATTTTGGAGCAGTGGGATAACGTCTGGGCTAAATTCCCCCAAACTCCTCAGCCAGGTGTATATTTCGGTGCGGTTCCCGTGACCAGGGAAGTTGTTCGAGAGTGCGTAGGCCACCACCTTGAGGATCTGAGCGGAAGTGCTGTGGTGGATGTTGTTGAGAGTAATGGTTGAGCCGGGCAGCTCCTCCTCAAATGCCGAGATGGGCATGAGTGACTGAGCGGCAAGAAGGATGCGGTCAGACGTCGAGATCTCGCGGTTTGTGTACAGCATGGAACCCAACGCAGAAATGCTAGACATGAACGGCTGGGGGGTGTCTTGAAATTGTAGGGTTATTAGCAGGTTGGTTCCTCAAGCAGCGTCCGGATTGTTATCTTACCAAAAACGGTTGTGGTAAACCGCAGAAATTGAAGAATGGGTAGCTCTTGGAAGACTCTCCGGAACGCGGGATAGGGAGGAGGGGTGCAGATCTCGATGCCAGGGGTGTCTCGGGCGATGTTGCGACATCGGGTGCTGCAGGGCTGTTAATTAATTAGGTAATTAAAGTGAAAGAGAGGTACGAGCTTGTTGAGCCATACCTTGAGCCACGCGCAACCTCTCCAAGCTTGTCATGTAGCCATGGCGGGATGATTCCTTTCGGATCTTTGCGGCAGGTACCAGGACTCCCTTCCAGTACACGCTGCTCTCCTTTCCTGCCCGTTTTCGTTTACCGATCTTTGACGTGATGATTGGGTAGTCCTTCCCTGGTATCTTCTTCTGAAAACGCAAACCCCATTGCTCAAATCGATATTCGTACTGGCGTTTGCTAGCATGGTATTAGTTGGAGAGTATTCTGCTGGGGAATGATGGGAGCTTGCCTTGCATGAAAGCCGTAGCGCGATTTCATCTCCTCTATGAGCCCCGAAGGTCCGCACAAAGGACGATCCTCGAGGATGTAGAGGGTGTGGATGGCGTTTTTCCATCGCTCCCATTCCTCAGAGGAAATAGACGTCGTCATGGCAACCTCGATGTTGCAGGGCTGCAGGCTGATGCGGTGGTGAAGGAAAGCTGGATGGTGATCTCGACTCTCAAATGCTGTTACTCAGCTGAAAAGCAGCACCGAAGCACACACTGAGGCGCGCCTCAAATCTGGAGTGCTGGCACACGGGAGAGAACGAGTGCTTGAGGGAAGAGTCAGTCAGTCAGCAGAGCCTCAGCCGCAACGGACCATGCAAGTCAGCTTCCGTTCTGATTGGCCTCGCCCAGAATCCCACGTCTCGATGATTCGCTCAGTCCAGAATCCCGCTTCTCGATGATTCGCTCAGTCCAGAATCCCAGTGGGTCCGTTGCCACTGCCAGACATGGTTCTTGATGGATCTTCAATTCCTAGTGTACTGTGCCGCACGTCTGCGTGCTGTTCGAGGGAACCGCAAAACCCCTTGTTTTGACGGTGGGTCTCGCCATGCCCACATCACAAACCCTTGTTTTGACGTGGGTCTCGCCCCGCCATGCCCACAGCACAAACCCTTGTTTTTGAAGAGACCCCGTCTCCACTGGAATTCGGACGTGTTTCTCAATGGCCGATTCCAAAATCCCAGGGGCCCAGTTGTCCGCGGTCCACGCGGCGGAAAACGACACTGCCTCACCCAGGCACATACCGCCAGTTCTCGGGGCTGACACCGAGAAACCCAATTCGTCCATGCCAGAATCCCAACGCCGTCCCTGCAAGGGACCCGACGCCCGTCCACTAGGGATCAGGGGGGGGTTCAGCGTTGGCTATGCACACAAGGACTTGATCGCTCTCGAGCCTTCCATGCCACCCCTTCACACATAAGTTTTCCACGCCGCTGACGAAATTGTTTTGCCCTCTCTTCCTACGTGGGAGTATAGGTACCTACCTACGACAGCCAAGACAGCCCAACACGCCTGCCCAAGGCCGGCCTGCCACCCCAAGACGGTCCAACACGATGCAAATGACAATCGAGGCCATCATCGCCGCCGCCGCACTCGTCGTGGGACTTCCTCCGGCGATATACACCATCTGGAAATGCTGGACGCGTCGACGCAGGCAGCAACTTCGTTGTGGTACGACACGGCCTGCCCGATCATCTTAGGCTGCCCGTGCCAATATCGATGTATGGCTAACACGACGTTTTAATAGAAGAACAGGGCATCCTTGCCCCGCGACGAGCGCTGAACACCCCCCGAACCGACCCAGGATGGTCCTTGCGTCCCCCCCTACCGGCCGAGCACGCGGCTACATTTCCCTTGCGCAGCCGAACAGTTCTCTGGATGGGTCTCTTGGTTGACAATGGGGCGTCTACTTTTCCCCTGGGCGAAGGCTTGAGACCGTGACGCTGCTGTCAAGCTCGTGCGGCTTTGCGTGGACGGGTCGAATGGTACATGCATGTAATTAGCACATGAGGATGGCCAACGAGAACTTGCCTTCTCGCGCCCACATGCTGGAGCCAGAGGAGTGTACCTAGACTTTTTTTCGTTCATTTTGTCGCCGCCCATACGACGGACTCGCTTGCCCAAGCCTTGCAAGACTACCTAAGGTAGGTACCTGGCAATAAGATGGCACCCTACACCCTTTACCACCATTTCGACCCCTAGAGAGATCAACCAATACCACCACCCCCGGCCCCCGGCCCCGCGGGCAACAAAATCCGCCAATGTCAGGCAACTGGAAAAAGCACCAAGCTCAGGGTCCCTCATGACCAACGCGAGCATCTCAAACGTCAGCAAGCCCCGTCTTCCGTCAGAGAGGCACCTGGTATAGGGGAGCTCTTCAATCTCACATCCAGCGGCCTGTGTTGTGCCCGTTGCGGTGACTGCGTCTTGCCTATCACGGGGAGGAGCCGCTTGGCCACTCCCGGCACCGGACTCGGAATCAGCCGAGAGTTCAGTTCCGTATGAACCCGCTGCATGTGAGCTGACAGGCGGAGTCCCTGCGCGCTGGCTCGTTTCCTGTCCCGGGCTTGCGGCCGCCGTCTCCTCTTCAATGGACGGATCACTCGGATTGATGTCGAGCGGCGAAAGTTCAGGGAGTCGGCTGTCTGGAGGCGGGTCTACGCGGTGCCCGCCTTCGTCCGACGGGTGACCCTGATCATCCAGGCTGCCTGGCACGTCCCCAGCACCGGATTCGTTTGGCGGCGAGCCCCGGTTGCTGGACGAGCCCGGGTTACTCGGCATTCGTTCCGTGGGTCCGGGGGCCGCGGAAAGCCATTCCGGATTCTCCTGTCCGTCCCCGCCAGCAAGCACGTCGAAGGGTGACCTTTCGGGAACTGCGGAAACCCAACCCGAGTTGCTTTGACAGGGCTCGCTTGCTGCGTCCGACATCGGTACATCGCGGCGGTTGATGGGTTGGAAGGATGTCGTCCGATGGGGAGTCTGGCCACTCTTATCGCCGGGCTCGGAATCAACCACCGCAGCGGGACTGTTGTCCGGCGGCAGCGTGGTTGTCTCCGAGACGCCTGCATGATGAACTCCGGGCAACTGTGAGCTGTGATGCTGTTTTTCGTCGTTCACTCGACCGGTGGTTTGAGTCGTATGTTTCTCTGTCTTTCGTCGTTTTGCATGGGACGTCGTCAGCCTGCCGTGGCCTCGTGGGCTGGTGTTGACGGGGTTGCGTGATGTGGTTGATTCGACGAAGTTCTCGGATACAGGATCTGGCAGTTTGACGTTAGCCGAAGGAAGAAGCCCAGGAAGACCGGTTTGCGAAATCCTACTCATGTACGTCGGAGTGTTCAGCACCAAGACCATTTCGTAGCCTTCCCTGCCGCGCTTCTTCGCCGGTGGCTTCTTCGCTGGTGGGCTGCTGCGCTTCTCCGCCGGTGGGACATGCACCAGCTGTGTAGCATTTTCTCCGAGCTGGCAGGTATTAAGATTCCCTGAACTCAACGTCTCCTGAAAACGTTGAAAGTTGCTCTCTCGATTGCGGAGGTCTACCCCAGGGCGCGGCAAATGTCCTTGTAACTGCGATTTGGTTAGCTGAGAGAGTGTGATATAGCGTTTCATTGAACTTACCCCTATCGACTGCTAACGTGGACCTTGATAAAAAATGGGATCTACAATGGTAATAAGGCGTGGGCCTTGGCTGGAGGCTTACAGAGAGGGAATTTATTGGTGAAAGTGGCACTATCGGTGTTATCCCTTGGACACCGATTGTAAAAGGAGAGCCCCTTTCCACCTATGGTAAGGTGAGCTTCTGATAAGATGTTTTAGGTAGGGTTAGAGCGAAATACACTTAGGTAAAAAACCTTAAAACCACGTTGGCGGAGACCACGTTGATGAGTCCCTGATCCACCTGCTCGCCGCTGCCGCCGGTTGCTTTGTGGAGTTCTCGTTGGGCATCGTCAACACCGTTGTAGCCTTTGTGTTTCGCTATACAACAAGTCGCGACAAAAATGAGGGAAAGAAAGTGGGAGATGTTTGTAGAAGACGTCGCCCCCACCAATGCGCTACCGACATTCTGCGCAAAGCGTAGTAAGGAATCTTGCAACTTGATCTCTCGGGTATGATCAGTGAACGGGATGCTCTCGAGGCAGGCTGTTGCTAAGCTGCGAGCCGTGGAGTGAATGTCGATGTTACTGTGTAGGCGGGCTCTCTGCCTCTCCCTGTGCCACTCAATCTCTGTCTTTGGCAATGCATTTAAAAAGTTGACCATCCGGTCCTCCTATTGAAGTAGGCGATTTAGGAACAATCGTTTCTTAGTCTTGTTCGGAGTGTTAATCTCTAGACCTGTAGACGTTATCGAGGACGTAAACTTGAAGCCGATGCGTGTGTAAAATGGACTAGAGCGGAGGCGTGTCTTGTTTACCTGCTCTTCTAGGTCAAGAATGCAGTCGTCGACAGCTTCAGTGGGGAGGGTTCGAGTGAGAACCTCCAAGAGATATCCAGCGTAGGCAGGGCTATCGCTGTCAAAGTTGTCGATTCGCATCGCGAACGTTGTAGTAGAGGTGGAGGCAGAGGAGACAGTGTTGGGCGAAGGATTCGCAGGAGGGGGCAAGTGCAACGATAACCGGATTAGGAACCAGCCACAGCCGGTTCCTAATCCGGTCAGATTTGGCCTAGGTGATAATAATGCGTCTCAGCTGACCAGGGTCATCGGAACGTCGATCGGCACTTTTCCTATTCGGCTTTTTCAGCATGCTGGTGACCTCTAGCCATCCTTGCTGCGTCTAGCTAAGCCTGCGTTAAGCAAAGACCATTCCACGTTCACCCTACAGCGTTCGTGATCCCTTGTACGCTGAGATTCATAGATCCGGACGCCCCGGCACCCACTACGGGGGACGGCCTCAGACAATGCGAACCTGCCGGAGCCTATCCTCGTTTGTCACTATCACATCTTCCTTCGGGGCGCTCGGCGCTACTCCCCGACGCCATGCAATCTGGCGTCCTTGCTGCGAAACGAGCGTTGATAGCCCTGTAGGTTCGATAATCCGACGAGCTGAGAATCATCCCGCGCTGCTCGGGACGGCCCCTAACACTGCAGTCCACTTGGTCAAGCAGTTCATGATCCGATTTGATATATTTATGTCTGCCGGGCCCTACACTTAGGGCGGTCAAGCTGCACTTCCGCAAGGCGTCTGCAGACATCCTGGACAAAAACCTGTATCTCCCTGCAGCCACGTCGGTTGCCTTGTTCGTTGCCTTCTTTTCGTCCCTAGAAGGGGACCTTCGATTTTGCCCTATTTGCCCTGTTTGCCTTGTTTGCCTTGTTTGCATTGTCTGCACTTTGTTATTCGTTCACTAGATATAGGGTAACATTACCCCTAAAGAGCACTATAAGGCAGTTGCTATATAGGTACTTGCGACAAATCGCTAGACCCAGACTTCTTCTGAGAGGGTTCCGGAGGTGTGATGCGCATGAGAAGTATCAGCGAGGAGGTGACAATGTAATAGTCGAACCAAAAAGCACCAGCAAGAAGGTTTCTCGACTGCACCTCGAGCAGGGTGTCGATTGCGGCACTGTTGTGGTGCTCGCAGATTTCAACATAGCGGTTCGTCTCCTGCGTCATGAAGGTGGCGTCGAAGAGGAACGGCCGTGTGATCAGGACCAAAATGTAATGGTATCGTAGTCGGAGGTAGAAGGCTGCATTCGCAAAGGAATCCGGGACGGGGTTCTTGGTCAAGTGGTCTGGCAATGTCTCCCACCACGTGTTGAGGTCCCGGAGTAGGGGCTCCACGTCCTGCCCTTCGCACCGTTGTTTCAGGTAGAGGCAGTTCATGGCACGATGGAGAAACTGCGCGAGGCGTGCTGAAGCCGGCGTGTACATTGGTGGCGTGGCGCTGCTCGCAGTGAGGTACTGTTCATTGTTAGCCTCTCGGCCGGCCTCCCATCCGATTGGCGAGGAAGCGAAAGGGGCAGGATGGTTTCAAGTCTTACATCCGAGCAGGTAGGAACATTGCTCATGTCCATGGTGATTGCGGAAGGGCGACCCAGAGAACACGAGTACCACTGATCAAGCTCGTACAACGACCACCATATCCTCGTCTTCTGCTCCATCCACAACAAACTCTCGTTCTCTGTTCTGACGTGCATGCCGATGGACTGGGCAATTCGGACGGCGCTGCCGAGGACGATCCAGGAACGATGCCGTTGGTTCTTTTTGCATCGATACAAGGCCTAAGAAACGTCAGCGCCGCTCACCGGGTCGCGGGATCGCAACGAACCATGAGAATGAGCGCCTGAACGCTTTCAATGCTCCCTTCTTCAATCACAGGATCCATCTGGAGAGGCGAAACAATATCGTACTGAGGCGAATCATTCACAAGGGCGACGATGAGAACGACCAGGGCATGGATGGACGGGCTCTGGTTTCTCGCCGTGTACACGCTATCAATAGCGTCGAACAGCTTCTCTGGGCTCACAATGTAGGTGAGGCTGTTGCTCTGGCTCAGGAAGATCACGCTGCATCGCTCACAGACGTTCCTACTCGGAAGTCCGACTGAAAGCCCCAGCGACGGCGGTATTGCGGTACCATCGCGCAGATCAAAGGTGGGGCCGTGCTGCGCCAGTGCGAGCTGCGAGAACCGGTCGGTAATGCACAAGCTGACCTTGGACCGCAAGGCACTGTAGCTCGCCGCGCCATCAAAGCCTACGAGATTGCAATACACGGTCAGGAGAAGTCTCTCGGCAGGGGCCGCAGGGTACGACTTACGACGCCGGCAAGATCCGTCCGAGGTGAAGGTGTCGCTCAGGTCGCCGTCAGACACGGAGAGCAGCGCGGCGTCGGCAGCCGGCACGGGCTCGGGGGCTCCGTCTTCGGCCGGCTGAGAGACGGAAAGCAGGGGCGTGGGCTGTTGGGTTGGGGGCGACGAACAGTTGGGCTCGGTGTCTGGCAGGCACGAGACCAGGTCTCGAAGGTCCTCGATGCTCATGGATGTGGCGGGCGAAAAGTGGCGGATCACCGTCGCCATCAACTCGAAGCGCTCCTTCGAGGTGTGGTAGTGTGGGCGCGCGAGGGCCTCGTCGGTGACCGCGCAGTCGAGGCCCAGGCGCTGACACCGCCGGCACGATCGAGACGTGGGCTTGTCGCACTTTTGGATTCTCGGTTGCCAGTCAGCGTGAGCAGCATGGACGGCGGCCATCACGTGGATGCAGCACCCCAGAACGAGCTTATAATGCAGGCAGGAGGTGCAGGCGAGAGGGGGCGTGTGTCTTGGTATTCAGCATCTCTCTCACCTTGATCTTGCGGCGCCTGCAGTTGACGCAGGCTCGACGGTAGGCGCCGGCCTTTGGCGCGGTCGCCCATTTCGGAGTGCAGGATTGCGGGATCCTCAGGATGCAACCTAACCTGGGAGTACGAAGTAACAACAACTGGATGCACAGGGCGAGGGGCGCGGAGCATGCGCAATCTCGGCTCACCGACGAGGCGGACAGGAAGGGGGCGGAATTGGAAATGCCAGAAGTGGATAATATTTGTCGTCGACAGGCGGAGAAGGGACCGACCTGCCTTCCCTTGGTGACAGCACCCGACGCCATGGCAGACGAATTACCCCACCGAGCACATGCGGGGAAGCGGCTGACCCCATACTTCCCTGCGGGGAGAGTCGAATGCCGAGCACTTCTAGCCGCGATTGGCCGCCGGAAAGTCAGGGGCCAGCCGGCCTGCACGACCAGACGACGCCGCAACAGCGCGGTGTCCGCGCCTGTGGATCCGGCCGGCACACTTGACCCGGTGAAGCCGTCTTTTTTGACGTTTGACCGGCAACATGTCAAAGAGCATGTCGAATAATTATCACAGTGCTCGCCACCATGTTTCGAAAGATGCGAAGGGATCGAGCATCTGCCGCCGTGCCGCCATTCTCGCAGTATCCCCTGGGTCAACGTTACCCGTCCCTCGACTCTGACCATGGCATTCTCCGATGTCAAACTCAAGCTGCTGGACGCTCGTCTTGCTCTTTTTCGAGCCTTAGAACCCGTCTTGCCGGGTGTCTCGGCCCTGCTGAGCCTCGTCCGTACTCCCGACCCGATCTGCACGACGCCCTCCCACTGACGTGTTTCGCTTTCCTCTCAGCTGGCGCTCCTGGTGGTCTACCGTGTCTTCTTCCATCCCTTGGTCGGCATCCCTGGCCCCTTCTGGGCCAAGATCACGGACCTGTGGCATGCGCGCCAGATGACTAGCGGCGTTCGGCACAAGCTGCTTTATCGGTTGCACAAGAAACATGGTGAGCATCCCCGTGTACTGCTGTGTTCTGCTTGCTGGGACGGGACTCACAGCTGGCGCCACCACTGTCCAGGGCCCCTGGTCCGCCTTGGCCCCAACACCGTCTCGGTCGACACCGTAGAGGGGCTCACCAAGATCTTCTCGGCGACAGCACCAATCGACAAGTCTCCGTTCTACCAATCGTTTACCCCTGGGTTCAAGAGCAGCTTCTCGTCCACGGGGTCTGTTTTCAAGGAGAAAAAGTCCATTCTTGCCCGGGCATTCTCGCAAAAGAAGCTCGATGCGATGGAGTCATCATTCATGCACCACACAAAGACCCTCTGTCAAGTCCTGAAGACCGACGGGCGCGCAGAACTCGACGAGATTCTGTCCGCTTTGACAATCGACATCTTGTCCGACGTCTGCTTCGGTGACACGTTCGACTTGCTCCATCATCCCGAGGAGAAAAAGAAGATCACCAAGGGTTTGGAACACGCTTCCGAATACGTCGCGCTGGTGAGAAGACCTAATAATTATGCAACCTTCCGTTCTACGAAAATGACAAGGCCGGTATTGATTCGCTTACCCTCCAGGAAGGGACCCTTTGGCGATGGCCCGTTCTTCAAACCCTTGTTCGAGCTTTCTCCCACAAGTTCTCAACGCGCGGATATCCGGCACAGGTGAAGCCTCCTTCGCGCGATCCTGCGCATGCCAACTGACACTGCCCAGAGGGCCATAGGAGCCATGATCAAGCAGAGGCAGAAGCCGTCCAGCCGAGAGGACATCTTCAACTACCTCCTGAGCGCCACCCAGCGCGGAACCGGCCGGCCGTTTCCCGACAGTGAGATGTTTGGCGAGCCCATCGTCCTGTTCGTTGCCGGATCCGACACCACATCCACGGCTCTCTTGACCATCCTTTGGCATTTGATGAGCGACAAGAGAGCGTACGACACGCTTGCCGAGGAGGTCAGGTCCAACTTCAAATCCATCGACGAGATCAGGTACCAGGAGGCTCAGCACTTGCCGTATCTTCGAGCGGTCATTGAAGAAGGCCTGCGAATTTTCCCTCCGAACTCGGGCTTTATCCCGCGACAGGTCCTGCCCGCTGACAAGCCCTTCACGCTCCACGGGAAGGTTTTCCCCGCCGGCGTGAGTCGAACCCAACCCATGCATGCCCGGGGTGTCACAGTGGCACCAACCCTACCAGAGCAATGATTTTGACCGTCTCAGACCGAAATCGGCGTCGCAAACCTTGCCCTCCACCGCAACCCACAATATTTCGAAGACCCCGACGATTTTGTCCCCGAGCGTTGGATCAAGGACGGTAAGCCCGTCAAGGCGGGCAACGCCGCTTTCTCGCCCTTTTCCAAGGGCCCCCGATCGTGTTTGGGCCGGACGTAAGTCGTCATCATGCATCCAAACGATGGCTCGCGATTTCCCGTTAACCCATCCGGCTCCAACAATAGCATGGCCTACATGGAAATGACGCTGGTTCTTGCCGCATTGTTCCTGGAGATGGACATGGAGTTCAAGGATCCCGAGGCCGAGGCGACACAGGGCTTTGGGGCGAGGGACGCCTTTGTGCTGGTCAGGCCGACGGTTCAACGTGATTGTTAAGCCTCGCGGGGGCCGTTCAGACGCGATGTGATGGATGCCCCCCCGAATTGCAGGTGCCATGGCCACGAGCCCTGCCTGCGATATCTCTTGTATCGCTTTATCACAAACGGGTTTGGTGTGTATTTAACAAGCTCTGACTCTGTCAAGATAGAAAATCGAGCTCTCTATCCCTCCCTACCTGAGGTATCTTGGTAGATGAGGCGCCGCAGCGAGTTGCCGGGCGTTCTCAGCTCGGCATTCCCCCGTTGCCTAAAACCCCTTGTTTTGTGACTACTCTTCTCCCAAAGCATAAGCTTTTAATGGCCAAACTAGCAGTTAGGCCAGTGAATCGGCGAACCTTTAGTGTTGAACGTTAACACCAATTACAGCTTTGAAGATAATCCTTCGATTGTACAACGCCACAGAGGTTGTACAGCGTTGGGTCACGCCTCTCGAGGACGTCGTCCCCCTTCCTACCGAGCACAGATTTCATCAACGTTGGGCCTTGGTGAAGGGAGTGCTTTGCTCCGTCCTAAAACGGCCTCTTGCCCCCTAATCAAGGTAGTGACGTTTACTCGATGCTGAACAGATAAGTAACAGGCGACTCCAGATCCATCTTTTCTTCACACCACACGGGCAACCTCCCAGCCTCGACATCCGGCGTCGGTGTTGTCAGCCCCTCCCAAAACGACTCAGCAGATGCATAAAACACGCCCACACGCCGGTACCTCCCATTGGGTCCGCTCACCGGCCGAAGAATAAGGCCTTGGAGTTCGACGAAAGCGTCCTTGACGAATACCTTCTGGATCGCGGTGAGGACTACTGGCTCGTCCGAGTCTACCTCGGTTGTATCGAACTTATGGTGGAAAATCCCGGCTCCAAGTCCCTTCCAGCCCTCTCTCGTGTCTTGAAAGAGCACTGCCGGGTTCTCCGGGTTCGGGTGGTGGATCTTGAGCGTGTCGAGTGAGAGCTGGGCCTGGAGGCGTATAACGCCCTTCTTGATCGACCCGAAGCGTGAGGTGCCTTCAAAGTCGAGCTCGATCGGGTCCGTGCAAGATGCCAGCGGAACGAACTCGAAGTCTACGAGATACCCTTCGATTTTGCCCAGATCCATCATCCCACCCGGGAGTAGCCAAGTCGCCGTCATCGGGAAGCGCGCCACAGGATCCCACACCGGACTTGCGACCGAGGCCCAGGACCAGGACGGCGTCTCTGATCCAACAGGCCGCGACATAGGAGGATCGGTGAACCACAGGAGCTGCGGCACTACGAGAAGGCCCGATGGTTCTTCCCATAGGCCGGCCGCGTACTGCATGTCGGGTCCCAAGTACCTCGCGAAGCGCTGCGCCATGCCGGAGATTGCTGGCAACTTGTCGCTGGTTCTGGATATGTTGAGCCCGGTGTAACTTCGCACCAAGCGCCCCCACACGGCCAACATCTCGTTTTGTAGCAGGCGCCGGAGGTTAGCATCCCTGTCGCCGCTGTTGTCGTCGCGGGGCTGGGCGGCCAACGTCGATGCCAGATCCTCGCTCAACTGCCACAGCTTGACCAGGCCCCCAGCGTAAATATCCTCCACTTGAATGCAGGGATGACACCGCAGCGGGAACGTCTCGCAGGCCTGCAGCTCGGGGCAGCTGAAGAACACCTGCGTCCTGCCAAAGTAGACGGTGCGGCGCGAGAGGAAGCGTTCCTGCGCAACCCACGCCCGCTTCGCCACAGGCGAGTAGTCGACCTCCTCGCCCCACATCGCCGTGTTTACGCACACGTACTCCCCGTCGGGCGGGCCTGTAGGTCGGGTGCGCCGGAACAGCGATCTGAGCCTCGTACGCCAGGTACGCGGCCGCGCGAAGTGCACATGGAGGGGATCGAGCACGCTGAGCTCGCGCTGCGTCTCGCACCCCCCTCGGCCGTCCTCGGCGTGTGCGGCGGCGACGGTGAAGAGAGCGTGGGAGTAGATGTCCTGCATCTGCAGGCTTTCGCGGTTCCAGTCTGCCGGGTCGTCCTGGATAATGCAGAGCGAGTCAATCCACACCCACCGGATCTTCCCGACCTGAATGTCGTTGATGGCGCGGACGAAGCGAACAACATCTTGGAAGGTGCGGGTGAGCGTGTCGTAAGGGACCGAGTTCAGGAAGGCGTCGTGGTTGGCGGTGACGAGGGTTGTGAACGGGTGCTGCCCCCAGCAATGCGACAAGGCGATGTAGGCCAAACGTGTGTGCCTGATGATGTCTTTGGTATAGACGATGCGCAGGCTGTCGTCCCCAACCTCGAGGAGACGGGTTGGGAAAACAGGAGTATCGGGCGGGATGGCGGGTATCAGAGCTCGGCAAACCGTGTGCTCGCGGTCGCACTTGTCGATCCAGTGGCGGACCAGCCTCATGGTCGCGGGTGAGAAAGTGGTTGACTCCGGTGCCCCGACCCCGAGGTGCTCCGCTCGTGTGCGCAGATTCTCAGGTAGCGCCACACATACACCGCAAAGTTAGACGTAGATCGAGGGGACGGGGGAGGCTGGTTGGGGAAACCTTACTGCTCAGAGGCAGGAGTGACAGATTCAATTCCGCGATCCTCTCCACGGGTCCGAAATGTGGTTTCCCATCCTCTGGGTTGATAGACTCGTTGGGCAGAGGGATCTGGTAAAGAAGATTCCAGCTTTCGTTGACATGCTCCAAAGAGGAGATATTGTAGGTGGTCTGGTACATATAACGGCAGCGCCGATCCACCACTGCACCTTCGATCTCAAAAGGCCTGCAAACTTCAATCCGTGTGGCAGCAGGTACGCCGTTCCAGATGAGTGCGCAGAGTTGACAGATGCCCCATTCGGCCAAGTGTTGCAAACGCTGAGCATTCATGAGGTGGGTGTAATAAGAAGTGGGCGAGCCGACCACCGTCCGCACATCCTGAGCGAACCCCGGATCTGGATTTTCGATGGGCGGTCGGGAGAATGCGAAGATGCCAATGCATGCCGAACAGAGGCGTTCTCCGTTCAACTTCGTTGCGCTCATTGCTGATGTGGATGCCAGTGGCGGGGGTACAATGTGCTTCTATGCGCGGGAGGAGCAAGCACACAGCATGCTGACTCAAGTATGTGGAGTGGAGGCCAAAGAGCCGAAAGCCCGGGGACGAACGCGCAAAGATAAAAGGGAAGCGCCAAAAGAACATGGGGTCTCGGGACCCAAAAACGGGCGCCTCTTTTCCTCTGTCAGTGCTGTTCGTTTTTTTAGAAAACGGTGAAGCCGGCTGCGCTGCAGGACCTTCAGGCTTCGGCCAATCGAGCACTGTCATTGCGTACAGCCCCGCCCTCAAGCAGCAGGGGAATCACGAGCTGAGAGCGCCCTTGAAGCCGAGGGCGGTGGCTGTGCGAGATGGCAACGCTAATTGGCCGCTGTGCGCCACTTGCCTGAACGGTTCTGCGGCACGCCGAGGTTTACCGTGTTCGTAAAACGGGACAGCACCAACAGAGCAAAAGAGGACTGGTGCCAGGTCGGGGTTGGTAGCTCACCGGCGGGCGGTTTCACCGGTCCCAGGCCCTTGAGCCCGACGACGATGTCTTGTACTCCGTACGAATCACACAACCGCCGGATTTTAAAACAAGACTCGGGTTGATAATTGGTAGCTAGCAACAGAAACCAACCATTGCTGAGTTTTCGACCTTGAAGAATGTTTCCTCCAACGCCAAAGGTTGTGACACGCTGGAAACTAGCTCAGACGTCCCTCTCCGCAAACGACTCAATAATGCCCTCGTTACTCACGTCGTAAACCTTCAGGCGGACGGTGCCGTCGCCCCCCAAGAACGTGTTTGCCTGGACAATCTTTCCACCAGGGTCGGTCCGCGCGTGAGTGGCGTCGCTTGGGTTGGTCCCGCCTCCGGACACCACCATTTGTCTCCAGGTTGCATACTCGCCGTCTACGGCAGTGAGTGGTTCGTACAAGTTCCGGCAGGCACTGACATCCGCAGTGCAACGGTAAATGTGCAGGTGGAGCATGAGCCTCCCCAACGAAGTCTTGCCGTGGGAGAGGATCTTGGACCTGTCGATACTGACGCGAAGAGTGTTCGCCGACGGGGGGCAGTCCACCTTCAGGACTCCGCCCCCGTCCTGCAAAAGATGCCTGAATATGGCAAAATCGCCCTAGACGACGGTCAGTGAATCTTCATTCCACCCCCAAGATTCGCCAAGGTCCCAGATACTCACACGGTGATGTTGGTCGCCCCAAGTGTTAGTCTCGGCGCTGTAGGATCCCAGGGCATCCAGGCCCATGACGCCAATGGTCAGGTACATGTAGTAGAGAACTGCCGGCTCGACATCAGAGACGTCCTCAAGACACATATCCGGGCTCGGGAAACTCACGCTCTGGAACGTGCTCTTCTCGGCAGCCGAAGAGACCAAGAACGTCCTCCCCGAAGCTTGGGAGATAGTACGAAACAAGGGTGGCCCTGCATTCTTCGATCGTGTCCGCGAGATCTCCAAAAACAGGCTTCCACATCTCTCCTGGCTGGTACCATTTTTCGATGGGCTTTCCCGTGAGAGGGTTGGTAGGCGGGTTGTTTGGGTCGAAGTTGTAGTCACCCGGAGAAAGTTCGCTCAGCATTTTGCCAGTTCCGTGCCTGAGGAGCCCATGGATGACATTCTTGATGAAGTGGACGATCCCGCTGTGATATTTGAGCGCATCTGCCTCGGAAGGATCGACAAACGGAGACGGTGGGGTCGCAATAGCCTTCACAACCAAGCGGTTGAAAAAGACAATGTTCTTTGCCCCGATGTTCTCGCGGATGTCGCTGTACTGTCCGGGCGCGCTCTGGTCAGCACAGTACCTATCAGGTCAGGGGCGGAAGAAGGGAGCGTGCTCACGTTGGGGAGGTTGCAGCCGTCCCAGACTGTGCTGTTGCAAAATGCCAGGGCTGACATGTGTCAGACTGGAACTCGAGAAACATCAAAGTGGTGCGGTATGAAGCGCTGGGGCCGACAAACCGTGGACAATGTTGAAGTTGGGAGCATCAAAACGTGTGGGCTCAAATGGCCCCTTCCCATCGTTGACTCCCGGAACGGCCCATGGGAGGAGGCGGATGAACTCATCGGCTCGCTGAACCAGCCCGTCGAGCTTCGCTGTCTTCTCTGGATCCGAGATGGCCACCACGCTCTCCCATTCACAGCGGGCACCAGCCGGGTCTCGGTACGTCTCCATGAAACCAATGATGTGCTCCACCCTTGGCGAATTGTCGGAAACCCAAGTTCTCTGTGCCTGACGAAAGGCCTCTATGCTCCCGGTCCGAAAATACGCGATGTACTCTCTCATGAGGTCGGCTTGGGCGGCATTCGGGGCACAACCGGCGGCGGAGTGAAGCTCGGCGCAAACTTTGGAAAGTTCTGCAGCGTGATCTCCGCGCTTGACCCGAAAGACGGCCCCGGGGAAGTCACTTTCCAGTGGAACCGGATCTGCTGCCTCCGAGGTTGCTTGCAAGATTTCAAAGACTCGTGATCCGTCTTCCGTTGCTGACCGAAGGCGCGTGTTCTCTGGCCAGATGCCGTGCCTCTCCATCACCTTTGCAACCACCGCGACCTCCTCCTTCGTAGCGGGACTGTCGTCCAGATAGTACGATGACTGGGCAACCTCGCTCGGGTAGCCGAGAGTGTAAGGTGGCACGGCGAGCATGGGGTCGATGATTTTTTCCGCGGCGGCTGTGAGCTCGGGAGATAATATGGCGGCCATCCTGCGCACGGCGTCGGCGGAGACATTGGGGGCTACTTTCCTGTCCCCGACTCCCTTCGGGAGGCGTCAGGCAACATCAGCCAAATTGCTTCGGGAAGTACTTACATAGTAGTTCCCCAGATGGGCCAAGAACTGGGCGGCGTACTCGAGGAGGGCATCGACGTCGTCTTGGGTGACCTTGTCGCCATCCACCAGGATGGACCACTCGCCGTTGCACGCCCTGTACAGGTTGAGGATAAAATCGAAGATACCTTCGCTCTCGGGCGACGTCTGGCGGAGCACAATCCGGCCGCCCGACCACGCAGCTCTGGCCAGGTGGTGGACATAGCGCTTCTCTTGACCCGAAAGGGTGTCGAAGACGTCCCTGATGGCCAGCTGATATGTTGCCGCCATTGCTCTTGCGGCCGAAGAACGGGCTCGGCGTCCAAAGAAGAGAGAGTTCGGCCGCAGCAAGTGAGCCGAGCGTATCCTCTGGACCTGAAATCGCGGGGCTCGTCAAAAACGCTGAAAATCGAGGCTCATTCAAGCCAGAAACGCCCAGGGCTTTGCTGTGCTGGAAGCAGAGAAGAGGCGCCCAATCCGGTGGACGTGGGTACCTTCCATGATGCGGGGGTCGGATGCATGCTGGTCACGCCATTGATGAATGATGAGCGAGACAGGAAGTTGCGGCTGTGTCACTGACACAGTGCTGCTCCTTGTCGAATCAAAAATGGCGGGGTCAACCACGGGCCCTGGGGGCGCCTTCTCAGTTTCCCCTCCCGATCAATGCTCGCGCGCGTGGTCTGGGACTCGCCGCGATGGAGGCATCCGAGTTATATGTAGCACTTTTCCCCGCCCATTATGCGCGATGGGCGACCCAGGTTCGCTTTAGCTTCACTAGCATGCCATGGGCCGACGATAGCTCAAGGGCGCTGTGTTTTTCGGCCTACTGGGCGGGTCACTTCGAGATCTGGAGCATTGCCGGACCGAGGTGATTTGGAAACAGCCCGGCGCTTCACCTCGTGGAGCGACCTCAGAGAGCGTCTTTTCAGCAGCCTTCCGCCGTCGGTTGGCCTGATCCGGCCGCCTTCCAGCACCTGCAGGTCTTCGTTCAGTTGTTGAAACCCGCCTTGGCGTGCCCCTCGACGCGCGGTTCTCTGGGGTTTAATTGCCTGCCTGCTTCAGGCCAGTGCCCGAGACTCAGAGCTTCCAACCTCTCAGGATTCGCTGACACTCCCGACAACTGTCCGCAAACGACGTAGACCCGGCGATGCTCGATAAAGTCCCTCGGATGATCAAGTCGTTGGCTCACAAGGCCGAAGCCTTTGTCAACTACTGCAGCGTTGGCAAGGTCGTCAGCAGCCCCGTTCAGGAGGCTTGTGTTGACATCCAAATCCAATTTATCGAGTTTTTCACCACCGCCATCAATTGCACCCATGGCGATGATGAGGGCCTCCACCTTCACAATTGTACTTGACGTCCACGACGGAAAGTCCGCGAGACAGACTCAGACGCTGACTGCACTGCTCTGCCAGACCAAGAACCCCCACTGCGCCACGTTGAGCGACGTTTCGCAGTCGCCAATCACGAAATTGGCGAGACACTCAGTCGCGTGGAAAAGCTAATGGCGTTCGCTCTCGCTCAAGATCCCGACAGCACCCCGGCGGTGTGGATCGTTGCTTGATGCTGCCAGCCATTCGGACGTCCCGCCTCTTCGACCGCTTGGATCTTTTTGCCGATCTTGATCGAATCCTGGCCTTAACAGCAGCCACGTGGGAGAAGGCATTTCGATCTGTGGCGCTGTATGGTCTGGGAGTTGTGGGCAAGAGCGCGGTTGCTTCAACCTACATTGAGACGCGGTACAAAGAAAACGCTTACCACGTCTGTCTCTGGGTTCATGCCCAGAAGCCCGAGTCGTTGAGACAGAGTTTCACCGACATTGCGTTAAGGCTGAAGCTTCCCGGTGCCCAGCTGCAAACACACAACGATAACCTCAATCTTGTCCAGGACTGGTTCCAATCAGCAGGTTAGTCCTTGGCACCATGAATTAACATGTTGGGGTAGGAAGGGGACTTTTCTAATGGGAACTTAATTACAGACTGCAACTGGCTGGTCGTCTACGACAATGTTGAATCTGCCGACATGCTGATGCAGTACTGGCCTTCCATCACCCAAGGCAGAGCCATTATGACCACCCGTTACAAGTCATTGGCCTTTGAGCCCGCTTTCGAAGGATTGGAGGTCAGGTCTTGGCACGCCAGGACAGGCTCACAGTTCATTCTGTGGCTTCTTGAGAACAAGATCGGCCGTGATTTGAACTCGGAGACAGACTCTGCCTTGGCCCTGTCCGAACGATTGGGTGGGCATGCCTCAGTCATCCCGCAAACGGCCGGGCTTATCCAGAGATTCAAATTCTCAATTCGGGACTTCATTGTAATGTCCCTGAAAAACCCGAAGACGGCACACGAGCTCGGAGAGTTCATAGCGATCTGGGAGCTTTCGTTCGCATCGTTGAACGAAGACAGCCGTCGGCTACTGGGTGTCGTCGCGTTCCTCATGCCCGATGGCATTCCACATGCGATTTTTGCGTCTGCGACGGATGCCGACAGGCAGTATCCTGACGGATTGTCCTTCTGTTTTGATGATTTTCAGTACTTTGAGTTCACCCGACCTGGTCCTTGAAAAATTGCTCTTCATAACTGCTGACGCTCTGGTAGGTTTTCTGAAGCAATGTCCACCTTGACCACACTGGGACTCGTGAAGAGAGACATCGACACGGGAACGCTTTCGACACCCCGCATGATCCAGACCCAATTCAAATACTTCATGACAGCAGAGCAACGACTGCGCTCCTTTCAGGACGCCGTATCCCTGCCCAACTGAAGACTCAAAGGCTCGCCAGATGTACGACATGTGGAAGGCTTGCAAGAGATACGCACAGCATGTTGTAAGCTTGCGGGATTGCTTTGAGGAGGAGCAGAAACTGTCAAAAACCTTCCATGTGTTCTCGCAGTTTTGCGATTTGCTGTGTCGAAGCCAACGGTACGTTAATTAGTGAATCCCTGCCTCCCAGGAATATTATTGCTGACGCAGGCTCTCTTAAAGATACTTTTACGAGACTAACGCGGTGGACGAGTGTGAGAGGACATGCGCTTTGAACATGACTGCAGTGGAACAGCTGCCAGCTAGCCCGCAGAAAGAAGACTTCAAGGCAACGGTCCTGTCACATCAAGCCCAGATGGCCGAATCACTCGGCAACCCAGAAAGGGCTGTCCAGCTCAACGCCGAGAGGTACAAAATCCGACTCGCCGAAGTGCCTCTGAATCAGAGACTCCACTGCTTCACCGCCGAAACCCTGGGATATTGCTTCAGCTCTGCCAACGACCACGACGCCGGCCTGGAATGGCACAACAAGGCCATCGAGTGGTGGGGGGATCTGCCGAATATCCCCCCCAACATTTTGGGAAACAAGGCGAGATGCCTCACCTTCCTTAAGGAATTTACCGGGCGAAGCCGTTGATTGACGACTTCGTTTCGCAAGCTCGAGATGCCGAATACACTAACTGGGCTATGGTCGCGCAGTAAGGCCACGGGAGCTCCGTTTTCCACCCGCCTCGTTATGACTGACAGTTCGGCAGGGGTTATTTCCTGACGGGCCTGTTCTACAGACTTCAGAGTGAGAACGACAATATCTGGAGGCTCAGAATGCGTGGCTGAAGGGCGATCAGACACGCCTCCACCCCTTCAACGGTGGGTGCATGTACAACATTGCTGTGACCTGCCTTCTCCAAGGAAAAGGTTGAAGCAGCCATGTGAGTACTTCGGCCCTTTCACCAATCACTAGGTGCTGCCGCTAATCTGGATCCTTGCAGCAAACACTTGCAAGACTCCCTAGCAGTGACAACGTTTCACAAACACAAGCGGCCAGCTGAACATGCTCGCAATTTGTTCAAACTGTCCGAGGCCTTGCTCCGAGACGCGCACGATGACGGCTCGGGAGAGGCGGCAGCGTTGTGGGACGAGGCCCAGAGATATCTGAAGATCTGCAAGCCGGATGGGCCAGATGGTTCCACTGACAGCGTCTATGATAGCCTGGTTTCGATCATCTGGAGGTGACTAAGAGCATGGCTGTGCTGGTGGCTATCGTCACTGTGGGAATGGCATTGGACGCCTGCGTTTGTCAATCGAGAGCAGTCTACTTCAAGAGTCTCTTGCCGTGTTAGGCGCAAAAATGTCTTTGACTATGAACGCCAAAATGATTCTGGCGTTGGCCAGATGGCTGGTCTCTTGGTCTGTAACAGGGCCGCGGGAGGCACAGCAGCCCTCATCTATTTAAACGGCTGCCTACCTCCCCTCGTTTCTCCATCTCCTTCTCCATCCCGTTCCCATCAACACCCCAGCCCTCAGCTCCACAAACACTCGCCATCACGAGTCAGCACAATGGCCTCGGGCGACATCAACCCCTGGGGCCAGGGTCCCATCGTATACCTCTCCGCCGAGGAGTTCGACGCCATGGCCAACCCGCCGCTCCCCCTCCTTTCCGATCCCGGCCGCGGCCTCTTCTGGACGCTGCAGGGACCCCTCAACTCCGCCATCTCGGTCCTAGCCGAGGACTGCGACCCCGACGGGCCGCGCGAGCCCTACTTGCGCCAGGGAACCGACCACCACCCGATCGGCGACGAGCCCATCACCACGCGGCCCTTCGTCACCCTGACCGTGACCGAGGAGAGCATCGACGGCTGGCGCGACGAGTGGGACAACCTCAACTACGAAGGCTTTGACGAGGATGTCCGGCCCGCGCCAGGGGACCTGCCGCCGACGTTTGAGCCTGTGGTCGTGACGGCGTCCAATGGGGAGTTCGTCTCGGTGCATGATTATGTTACGGTTGTGCACCCGTGGCTGATAGCGCGGCGCGAGCAGATTTTGCGCGCGCGCCACGTCGCGGATGACGACTACACGCCGGGGGAGGTGGAGGAGCGGCTGCTGGTCGCGGTGCAGAATGCGGAGATGGTCGTCGCTGAGGATGAGCATGAGTGGCTGGCGGCGCTGAGGGATTCGTTTGTGGAGAATAGACGTCGGCGTGAGCAGGCGGAGGGCTTTGCGCCGAGATGACAATCGCATTCGCATTCTCCTCACCAAATCGCACTCGAATTTTTGTTCCCCAAATTACCCCTTCCCAATCTCCCAACCACTTCACCTCCTATTATGACGGATGCCAACACCGCCCGCTTCAACTCCGAAGCCCTCTCAACCCGGGCGTCCAGGAAGCCACCGCGCTCGCGTACAAGGCGTATCTCGCCCACCTCCCCTCAAAGCACCTGTTCCCTGGGAAGTCGGAGCAGCCTGCGAAGCACCCCATCGGTCTCCGGCTGACTGTGCGCGAGCTGCAAAGCCGCCGGGCCTTCTTCACCGATGCTCCACAGCTCGCTCCACCGCGAGAGAGCTTGCTGTTTCCAGTTCCCTACGTTGCTGTTTTGGGAGACGCACGAGCACATCGGCTACCCTGCCAAAGAGCGGATCTCGGAAGCTGCAGCCGCGCAAAATGGGGAGCAGCTTTCGACAGGGTCATCCCCTGGGCTGTGCTCCGTGCCGTTCTTCAAGGCAATCCCTGAAATCCTTCGGCTCAAGCCCAAACAAGCCAAGGTCACGTCTCTCTACCTTTTCGTTGAGCAGCCTCCGGCCCTCCCAGTCCAACGGCCAAAGCTCAAGCTCCCATTCGGAAGGAAAATATCCCGCAAACTCCCAGTCAATAATCCCAGTGATCCGGAACGTTGTAGGATCGACAAGAATGTTCCTGTTGCTCAAGTCGTTGTGACAGAACACGAATGGGGGGTCTTCGGGTGCACACGTGAGACGTTCCCAGGATCGCCGGTCTCGGCGATAGATGCGCGGCGGCGGGATTACCGGAAGCGAGGTGTCAACAAAGCCAATCGACCGTCGGTGCAGGTTACGCAGTTGCGGCAGGATGTTCTCGCGGATCTGCTTGGTGACAGCCTCAACCGCAGTGGGCTTCTTGTCCTGAGGGACGTCGTCCAGTATAATTCCAGGGACCCGTCTGGTCTCCAGATGAAGGAGCCCGTCGTGTTCGTAGAGGCGGCACTCAGGTACGGGGATGTGTTGGCTTGAATGAATGCGATTGCATCGGCTTCGTTCTGGATCCGCCCCCTCATCCAGTACGGATAAACAACTTGGCCACTGGGGCGGCGGAAATATTCGTCCTCGGTGAGCTCACGCTTGATGTATCTGTCCTCCTCGACAATGAAGACACGGTCGAGGAGCTTGTAGATTTGAGGGAATGCGTTGACGGGCTCCATGGGGACGTCCCATCAGAGAGACGGAAATAAAGGTCGCTGTTAAGAACCCGCTGAGCCAGAAAGGGGTTTGTGCGTTGTAATGAAGAGGTCGTTCAGAGAGGAAAATCTGAAGGGGAAAATTTTGACACCGATTTGAAATTTGGAGGGCAGCAACAAGCCTCAGCAGTCACCTCGCACGTGCTGCGGTCCGGGTTCTTGCGGCAGCCAGCAGCCTTGACCCCACGCACGTGATTGCCAGTGGCCATCGGCGGAGGTGCTGCGCGCCGAAGATGGGGAGGTCGTTGCGCACGAGACCTTCCGCTCGTTGGTGCCGAGGTGAGAAAGATCCCAATGTTCACCGTCTCCAGTGTGTCCCAGCCGACCGGTCTGATAAACGGATGGGCCAGCGAAATGAGAGTTGCCGGAAACAGGCACCGACGCCGTGGGAATGCAGGTGCCTTGATCACGTCCCTCCTTACTCCAAAGGTACACAGTAGGCAATAATAGTTGTCCATATCCGAAACCAACCCCTGCCGCGACCCCCCAACCTCGCTTCGGACCGTCTCCGCCGGGTCCGTCCGTTCGCGCCGAGCCCTGATCCGCCCTGACCCCTGGCCCTCAACAATACTGTGTACGACGTCCATTGGCCGAGCTGCTCTCTTGTGCCGCTTCCCCGCTGTGGGAAATCGCTTCATTGGCCGTCCAAGGCGCATTGGGTTACAACACGACCTGCGGTTAGCCGCCTTCAACTTCATGCGCACGGGTGAGCGAGGTCGGTGGCTGTGGCTGGTCGGGCGGCTACCTACCTCAGGTACCTGAGGCACGCCTCCGCAGCGGAAACTCGTCCTGTTCCCAGTTCCTCAGATCTTTCGCCCTCCCCCATGCAGCATCAACCAGACGCCAGACAGTAATCACCCCGTACACCATGGCCGACTCCGACTCCGACCATGACCGATATGATGACTTTACCGAGGATGCATTGGAGCCATATTCTAACATCCCTTCTGACGTTGACTTGGAGAGACGGTTCAAGGCAGCGAAAAGAGAGATAAAGGGAAAGGGGCGATTTGCCAACGATGGCGAGGTTTTGAGCTTTCTTGATCGATACACCGAGATTGCCGACAAATGTCTTACCAAGGGTGGCGGTAACCTGCTTCACGATCTCGTCGAGGTTGTCCATCACAGCGAAGTCAAGCCCAGTCACGTTAACTTCTTGTCCAACAGCTTGTCAAAAAATTGCCCAGACTTCTCGTCGACATGAACAGGGACGGACACAACCCAATCCTCACCGCCATCAGGTCCCGCGAACCACGCCTTGTCGATTACATGATTTCGGCCTGCAACGACAGCGAACACCTGGAGAAGGCGCTGAGGGAGAAGGCCCGAGACGGCACAACCTGCCTCCATGCTGCCTTTCAAGCTCCGCTCCCTCTGAGTATAATCAGGAGGCTGATCGGTCGCGCGAGCGATGAGGTGCTGGCCGTTCAAGACGACCGCGGCAGGACCCCGATGCACGTGGCCGTATCCTACGCGGGCGTGTGTTCGGATCCGGGGACAGAGCTCATGGCCCTCCTCATTTACCGTGACCTGAAGGCGCCCCGGAACGATCCCCGACGGCAAGAAACGTTCCTCGATCTGCGCACCACGGCCGGCAGGTCGGTGTACAGGGATCTCGAACACACCAGGGCAAACATGATCAAGAAGTACGAGGCCTGCCAAGTGGTGCAACACCAGGAAACCGACAACCGGACGAAACAAAGTCAAGGCGATGCTGTGAAGGCTGCTCCCAAGTCCGGGCCCCGAGAGGAGCCAAGAGATTCGCGACAGGGGGGCTCGACCGAGCCTGTGGACGATCACGGTAGCACCGACAAACAGGGGAGCAAAGCTGCGGATTGCGGTATGGACAAGCGTGAACAACCAGGACTGGAGCGAAAGGCCGAGGAAGCGAAAATCCTGGACGTTGGGAAGACCAAACGCCCCAATGGCGTTGATGCCCCGGCACGGAATGGGGTTGGGGAACGAGATTCGGATTCCATGGAGCTCGGTGACGAGGCGTACATGGCAGTAATGCCCGGAGCGCAAGCGCTCCGGGCAGGGCGTGAAGGGTTGCAGCACGAGCCAGCGCCGAATACGCCGATCAAGCGGCGAGTGACGGCGCGGTTCGACGCCAACCCAGATCAAGAACAGGAATTGGAAAGGGGGCGAATGAATTTGGCGGCGACAAAGCCTAGGGACTCCAAGGGCAGGCCGGACCCAATGGATTTTCTCCCTGGGCGCATCAAGAATGCGAGCGCAATCCTTCACGCTGAAGCTGCAGTACATGAGGTCACGGAATTTCCTGTAGGGCAACAACATCGACGGTAAGTAATTGTGCCTCCCCATTCTGTCCATGTGAACAAAAGCTGGACAAAACGTTGGCTGACACCGAGCCGTTGAAGAGGTCCCAATCAGCTTTGATTATGATCGCCTGCCCGAAACGGTCTTCTGGAACCAATTTGTCAACCGGTTTGGCGCAGACACAAAATTGGGTCTCGAATTCGACAGCGTGCTGCAATACATACCTAACGTTCCCGCGTGTCGAAGTCGCTCTGAAGGGTCGCAAGGCCGACAGCCAGCGGGATGCCGATCGTCGATCCGGGGTACGCCAACTTGGGCCGCTTGGCCGCAACGACATGCGGCATTTTTTCGACTGGCTCTACAAGAAGGGCGTTCGTCACATCATCCGGGTGATTGTCGATGACTCTGGGGATTTGGGGGCTACGGTCCATACCGACGACGCCATCCAGGAGTCAATCGAAAAGTTCGTCGTGGAACATCTCGATTGGAAGAAATCGGATCTGGACCCCGAGACAATCCTCCACGTCAGCAGCAAAGTCGAAAAAGCGGTTTCGAGTCCCCAGAACCCGGGCAAAGAGGAACTGGTCCTAGATCGGCAGTTGAGCGATCTTTACTTGAGGTGGAGCGGGAGCAACGCCGTGCTGCGAGGATGGAGTGAGCCAGAAGGGTTGGCCATGCTTCCCCGTCTAAAGAAGATATACTTGACTCTGTCGGACAAGGTACGCACATTAATCATGCAAACTGCTCTCTTTCACCGCGTTTATTCCTTATTCTCGTCTTGTTTTTCTCAAACCGCTTTGCTGATGGAGACAAGACATACGACAGCATCCCGTGGCTCAACGCCAAAGTTGAAGCCTTTGGTGACCGCCTCAACGCAAATCGACGGGTTGTTCGGTTGCAGGCTCAAAAGCAACTGCAGCCTGAGGTTGCGATCTCTAATGTCATTCGTACCAGTAACACCGCGAGGAGTTTGGTGATGTCGATGTGGTGGTTCGCCATCTCTCCGCGGAGCAGAACGCGACCTCTCATGCATTCCAGTCGGGTTTGCCGGCTCCCACCACAGGCCTTAAATCGCATCGGTGGCTGGACTCCACAGCCAAATTTGCGAGTCTGATGATTCCCTTTTGGAAGAGTACGCTTAACAGCTTTTGTACCTCACGGCAAAACCAGCGCACGCAAGAAGGGCTCGAGGATGATGTCGTTCTGGCGCTCATCGATGACGTCGTTGACATGTTCGACACCCCCCAACCTGATCAAATCCTCGAAGGTAAGAGCTTCGACTTCCACAACGGCATGGTCCGGCCTCCGTTTTCATCCGCGAGGGGTCACGGTACCGTCATGGCCAGCATGATCTTGCGGGTTTGCCCAATGGCAAAAGTCTACCCGATACGGCTCAAAACGGATGACGACCCCGATGGAAATGGTATGAAGATCGATGCAGGTTATGCAGCCCAGGTACGTTCAGGCATTTATCATCGCCGCGATGGAGGAGCCCATCCGGGAGTTGCGCTGACGTGTCAACATGCAGGCGATCCAGGCGGCTTTGGACAAGAAGGCTACGATAATCTCAATGTCGTGGACTATCCCGAGGGGAGACGACAACCAGGAGACGAAGCAGCGTGAGACCTCGTTTAACCCCCTGAGCTCGAAATTGGATTGTCGCCTCTGACGCGTAGCCATGAAGTGTATCAAGTCCTGAAGACAGCCGTTGAGCGCAACGTCTTGATGTTTTGCTCGGCGCCTGACGAAGGGAAGTTTGCCGATTCTGGTTATTATCCGAGCGGCCCATGGAGTGATCGGTTCTTTCGTATCGGGGCCGCAACCGCGAGTGGCGCCGTTTTTGACTGGATGCCAGAGGATAGAATCACGTACCTTCTTCCCGGCGTTGACGTGATTCTGGAGCAGGCAGCAAAGGGTACCCACGAGGCAAATTCGCTACGAACCATCCCCAATCGCATGCTGGAATTCAAGGAAACAGGCTCGAGCGTCGCCACGGCGCTGGCGGCTGGGTTGGCGGCCATCATCATCTACTGCGTCAAGGCGAGCATCCTCGCGGTCAAGATCGATAACCCAAGCAACGGGTCGGGCTGGGGTTACCGCCAGACAAAGCTGCAGAGTTGATTGCCCGCCCAGACGAGATGAAACGCGCGTTTGCTGGCCTGGGAATGGTCACTCCGAATAACTTCATCCAGGTCTGGGACGAGCTCGACAAGGTCAGTCAGCAGCTGGAGGTTTGGCGGGCGTCGGGCCCGGATCCCGCCGAGAAGATGAAATGCATCAGGGCCTTTGTGGACTTTGGATTCAAGATGTGGAGTGCGGCGAACCGGGAATATTGAAGGGGAGTTTTATCGTTGTAATTGCTGTTGTTGGCAGCGAATCCTTAGTGATGTATGTTTTGAGATTCTGGGTTTTGACTCGGCTAAACCGGGCAGTTATTACCTCGTTGGAGGAATCAGTCAGTCACCATTCAAGGCGCCTTACAACGAGAAGAACACAGGGTTTGCCAGATCTGATGCTTTTGCGCTTTCTTGGTCTCAATTAAGGTTCAAATGGAATGAATTACAGCCACCTCTGGAAAGTTTTGTCCTGTCCGTTAGTCTTAGGCGCTGCCAACTACCTATCTTTATTTTTATTTATTTAACTAGTTAACGTTTATGATAAGCGAATGTCACAGACAAGCGAATGTCACACGAAAGTGCACCGTCTCAACCAAATCTACATCAATTC
>FTCU01003291.1_pt1 | contig 37526 bp, 27 predicted proteins | sample 1639521 | NCBI WGS metagenome assembly FTCU01 (sample SAMEA3914864, study PRJEB12502) | metagenome | biome: forest; material: soil | place: USA | collected 2012-03-12 | depth 0.3 m
CCACCAGGGTGTGCTGTAGTCTTCGAGGCCTTGGGTTGGGTGGTGGTATTTGATTACGCATTGGTACATGCGGCGGATGACTTCCTTTTGGAGGCCGGTGAGGGGGTAGGCGGTGCTTGGTGGGGTGGATGGGAAGCGAATGAGGATGTGGCAGGGCGGGTGGGGTTCGGTGACGGGAGAGTTCCTGTCGAATGCGGCGTACGTGTCGATTTGCACCTTGTCTCTTGCTTTGACTAAGTCCCAGTCGTAGCCTTGGGAGAGGGTGGCGATGATTGTGAGTGGGTCGGATGGCGACCCGGCATGGCTGCCGAACAGGTCGAGGCCTGCCTGGATGGCCTCTGTGACTCCGGAGAGGACCTGGGCTCGGCGAGGGTCTTGTTGCCAAGGTTCTTCGGTTTGGTGGAGTGTCACATGGGTATAGCCTCGTTGAAACTCCGCTGACTTCACGAGAAGGCAGCTTGATTCGGTCATCGCTGTGGGCTGTTTGTATTTCTCGTCGGGGGGCCAAGCACGCCAGACGGGACAGGGGATCGATGCGTTCAGGGGTTGGCCCGGATCAGCTAATGCAAACCGAAGCATCACAGGAACTGCCAAAAGGCTGGAGGTGGAAAGTGTTCTCATCTTGGTTTCTTTATGTTTCAGGGGGGCGGTTGAAAATGAGTTCGGTGGCTGAAAAGTGGATGATGAACCTCGGAGAACAATGAAGTGTCCTGTGTGGAGGAAGTTATATGGAATTCGACAACCCCCTTTCCCTCGCGCCCGTCATTCCTCAAGAGCTGTGTACCTGACGCCCAGACACTCAGATTAAAGACATGACTTGCCTGGCTGGCTGCGAGGTTGGGAATGGCACAATGCCAAGTTCTCAGCCCTTCGGAGCAAGGCCAGATCTTGGGGTGGAATCCCTTGGCTCACCAAAGCTTCAGCCACTGATTGGATGAGTTCCATTGCCTCAGTCTTTGGAAATCTGTCTCTTCAATTTCTCATGTCGAAGCATTATTCTGGCCCGCTGGAATCAAACTCGTTGACTCCACAAGACGCTTTCTGAACTACGTTGGTGCCTGGCGTTGTTACAATCATTGCAACTCACATCGTCTCGAGGGTACGAAGTGAACGAAATCTTAAAGCCCTTAACAACCACTGACATCCACAGATACGCACATGCACGCTTAAAGAGGCAATTATTTCATCTCCCCCTGTCCTCAGTAGTCGAAATCCTGCCTCACAAACTTCAGCAACCCTGCCTCCAGTGGGCATGGCTCCACGATCCGCTCAAACTTCTCCGGCCAGTCGTCCTCCCAGGCGAAAGAAGCAAAGCTTCCGGCATACTCCCAATAACTCGGGTACCAGCCCGCGTCCTCCCAGTCCACAATTGCGCTCACTCGCCAAGGGCTCCCGCCTCCGCCACTGCCCTCCGCAGATGCTGGTGGAACTTTGAAGACGAGAATGTTCTTTCTCTGAAGGTCTGCGTGGGTAAACACGCTGGAGTGGCCCGCAAGCGCAGTCGGCAGATGCCGCGCGAAGAACTCCGCGACCCAGGCCCGGTGTTCGGGGTGGTCGTCACGGAGCCTCTTTGACCGAATTGCCATAGCCATACCAAAGTTCTTTTCGTCATGGAAAGGGCCATTGACGTCGGGTTCCGGCGTCCTCGACAGGAAGAAACGGTGACGGAGGGGGCCACCACTGACGCCAGCGAAGATCCCAGGGGAGGGGATGCTGCGGATTTGGGTGAGAATGTCCCTCAACTGGCCAGTGATGTTGACTTTATCAGCTTCCGACATGTTTTTCCAGACCTCGCTGAGCTGGATGCCTTCTTTGAACTCCATAATCAGAAACAACATGTCGCCCTCCCTGTACATGGCGTAGAGTCGTGGGACCGGAATAGAGGGATGTTGGCGAAGGAGCAGAAGGGCGTGTCCTTCATTCTTAGACACCCATGGTGTCACGCCGTACTTGACGACGAACTTGTCTCGAATGCGGACGACCTTTTCGTATCCGTGCTTAAAATAGCCCGGGAGTGTCTCCTTGGCGTCTTCAATCTCTTCGAGGGACGGGAGAGGACCGGGAATTTCTGCTGGATCGCAGAAATAAGGGAGCGTCTGGCTGTGGGTTGCGGCCATGGTGGGACCACCTGCACAAACGAGATGGCAATGTTCGCCGTGAGTCAAATGGAGATAGCGACTGGGGTTGCGGGGAAGCAACTTCACAAAAAACCCAGTGCACAAAATGCAGCGCGGAAAATGGTTGCAGCCCAGTTCCAGAGTGTTGGATTGTTCGACTGGGCACAGATTTGGTGGGGCACGGTTGGTTGGTTGCCGTGCCTGGGTCAGAATGCAAGGCCGAATCGTGCCCGTAAGAGTACATTGCAGCGGTCTGATGAAGACTCTACGGCTGTAATTGCTATTAGTCTCGAAGCAGAGTAGAAAAAGCAGCGAAAGTGATCGTAGATTACTGAGATTCCTGTCCGATCAGAAGCAAGGAGGGTAGATAAAAAGCGTGAAGCGGGATATGGTTTTTGTGTTTTGGGCGTTCAGGGGTTCAGGGGTTCAGGGGCTCAGGGCTCAGGGCTCAGGGGTTCGAAGCTCAAGGGTTGAAGGAGCCGAAATGTATGCTAGGTTGATCGCGGGAGTTTTCGGGCCCTTGAATGAACTGCCCAATATTGGGACGCTCGTTGATACGGGGCTAAGCATGCTGGGTCATAGTTCTGCAGATGACTTGATCGGAGGGGAGGGTGAAACATCACTGAAGCTCCTGGCTGTGACCAAGCGCCGCGTCCTGTCAAGACACCCAAGAATGGCGACCAAGACAGCAAGTCGTCGACTTAGACAGTGAATATAAATGATCGACAGTGTATAATAACAGATGCCAAGTTTGACCGGTGTAGGAATGTGACGGTTGGATGCTTAGACAGGTGCAAAATGAGCTGGAGCAAACATATTCTTTCCTCGGCTTCGGCAATATGACACCACTCATCTGAAGTGCAGCACTGGTAGACTCTCGCAGACCATTGCATTTGGGGCGGGTACGGAACTATAAAAAGGCACCACAATAGCCTGACACTCGTACTGCACTTAAAGCCGCCATTGCCGCTGGGGTGGCAGCAAGTGCTGCATCGGGGAAGATTGTCAAAGACCTCTTCACTCAAGCACACCGTGGGGGTGTCAATGCTCCTTTGTTTGGCACGGTGACGGCATCAAGCAGCCAATTAATCAAGCCTGGAGACGTCCTGAGGAGCACGTGGGCGTAAATATGTTGACTGCCTCAGAAGGGGTTGTTTCCTGTCAATCAGTTCCAAGGTTCAGGCTGGTTGGTCACGCAGATGTTCGTCCTAACCTGGAGAACCTCAACGGCCGTAACTTTAGCAAACACCACGGTCATGGATTCAAGGTTGTTGTTTAGAGATGAGACGAGCGGGGATAATTTCATCACGAGAACAAGTAGACAAAGACTTTAAGGTTTATCACCACCAAGAAGGTGTGGAAAAGCACATGGGACGCGAAGTACAGGTATCAGACGGCGCGGAAACTTACCGCAGAAGCTTAGTACGCTAGCTAAAACGCGGAAAGACTATCAGACGACACAGGATTGTTTGGATGCCTTCCTCCTACAAATACTTCCCTCTCCTCCCCTCCAGGCTCCCTCTTCTTCCACACCACCGCTCCAGTAAGATCCCCCTCTTCATCACGGTACAAACCAAGACTCTCCTTCTCACCACCAAATCCTCATCATCTCCAAAACCGACACTTCTTCCTCCTCCAAGAAAAGACTCAAAATGCTCTCCAACATGATTGCCCTCCCCCTCGCCGCCATGGCCGCCCTCACCGGCACCGCCACGGCCTCACCCATTACCGCCGGCGGCACCAACGTGACCCCCGCCCGCGCGGCCCTCACCTCCGGCCGCTTCACCTACTACGACGTGGGCCGGGCGCCTGCGGCTACACCAACACCGACGCCGAGCTGGTCGTGGCGCTGAGCTACGCCGACTTTGACCCCTACACGCCCAACGGAAACCCCAACAACAACTCGCTATGCGGCAAGAAGCTGCGCGCGTCCTACAACGGCAAGAGCGTCGATGTCACTGTCGTGGACCGCTGCACTGGCTGCGCTTCGGGCAGCTTGGACTTGAGCCCGACTGCGTTCCGTAAGTGGATATTTGAGGCGGGAGTTATGGAAATTGAGCTGACAATTTTGGTGGCACAGAGGCCCTCGCTGATCTGAGCGTCGGGGTTGTGGATGGGACTTGGGTTTGGCTTTAGAGGATGCTTTTTGATCCTGGGATAACCTGGGGAGATGGGTGGGGGATTGAGACTCGGGATTGCGGTGTCTTTGGGGGATATTGAGGGGAGGTTGCACCGGCGGTCGGTCACGGAGTTGAGTTGAGCCCTTGGTTGCTCAGCTTGGTAGTTAGGTCAGGGAATATCGATGATTTCGTTGCTTTCGTTTTCTAGCTCTTTCTCAATCCTTCCGGGCACAATATGGTGCAATACCATGCGACATAATCATGGAGCGAAAGGCTTGTCAGCCTCTCGATCCTACTTGTCGTCCCACTCCTATTCACAGCCGTGTCTTCGAGTTCAACTTGACGTTCAGGGCGCAAACTTGGGCGAGCCTTGAGACCGTGATATTCCCGCGGGCAGCCTTATCACACTGCCCGGGTCAACCATTAGGCCGCGGGTGTGGTTCAACCAAGACCATGTGTGGCGTGGAGCTGCGGGATCCAATTGCAGTTGGCGCGAGGTCATCCAGCTCGGCTGAACGCGTGTTGGATCAACGCCACTTTCTGCGGTTTGGACGCGTTGCCTGCCGGGTTCATATCCGTGCCACAAGGGTTGGCTTGCGACCACGACGCACTGCAATGGAAAGCGACCCGCAGCCGATTTGATGCCGGAGACTGCGACCCCTGAAGCTTGTCTGTCGGATCACTCAACGGCTGGCAGTTCTTAGCTTTTTCCAAAGAACTCGAAAAGTACGCTTTGCTCCCTCTGTACATCTTAAACGCGACTGGTCCATTTTGCCCCCTCTGTGGCCACCAGGTCGTTGTCTGCCCATCACCAATCAACAAACATCCAGCCTCAGAATGCAAGGCCGGGATCGGTGGGTTTCTGCACTTGACTCCCCACTTGCGAGAGCGGTTGCGTCGTTTGACACTGGCAAACTGGTATCTCCCGTGCCGCCGAATTGGAACAACTTACTTGGACCTGTGTGTATGAATCCAGCCCGTTGACACGCAACCCGTTCTTGTTGTTTGGATTCGCTATCACCTCCCTCTCCCCTTGACGACGAAGAGGAGACACACAGAGACAAGCAGTGCTGTCAGGGGCGTCTGAGGAGAAACATCCGTGCATGGGGTCACTTGCGAGGCTCAAGTGTGCCTTGTCCCCCTCCACCACACCAATTTGCTGCATGGGAGTTGTCAGCTCACTGAGTTAGGTTTAGGCGACCTGCCGTCGCAGGGGCCTGACACAATCCCTCCCGCATTTCGAAGACAGTTCATTCGTCGGTTTTGATTGGGCCGAGTCCCCTGGGACGAGTGAACAGGGGGGACTCGCAAGCACGACGACGATCAGTTGAACCGCACTGAGAGCCTCCCTTCAAGTTGGGGTTATTTCCGCTGGAAGTGTGCCCGGGTCTGCGGTTTCTTTTTCGTCTTGGTTTTGAACCGTTGCGTCGTATCAACCACCAGAGTCACCATGCAAGCGCACGCGAAACCACTCCCGAAATACGTGTCCCCGAAGGGCATGTGGACATCGAAGTTGGTGCTCCGAGCGACGTCTGTCGTCTTCACAATCATCGTTGCCGCACTTGGTGGGTCAATAGCGAGCAACCCGAAGCTAGACGAATATGATGTTATGCTGATAATTATGCTGCCTGGTGTATGTCGCCAACCTTTCATGTTCGCTGAGTTTCCTCGTCTGTGTCCAACTGACTTGAGCTCACCTGTGCTAGATCATCCCAACCTTTATCTGGGATATCGCAGAAGGAATCTGCATAATCGTGCGTGGAGGGCATCGCGGCGCACACCCTGGGGCGGTCGTCGGCCTCGATCTTGTCATCTGGCTGGGCTGGATCGTCGTCATCTTTTTCTTGTTTGACTCCGGGCTGATCGACGACCCCGGATATTTCATCGCCGGCTACTCCTCCTATAACGCGGCGGGCATATCGAACTCGGACTTGCAACTGGCCGACGAGATTGCGGGCAAGGGCCGGGGCATGGCTGCCGTCTCTAGCCTCGTGTTGTAAGTGCCGTCGGAGTGCATCGCGCTTTTTTTTTGTCCATCTCTGACACCGGTTGGATCAGGGCAACACACTTTGCACTCTTCGTCATCGGTTGCTACGAGACCCATATACGGAACAGGCTGACGAGAACTGTTTACATCACGGATCCCGCCTACGGCCAGCTTCAGGGAGCGCCGGGACAACACCAGAACCCTGGGACAGCACAGCTGCCGCAGGATGGGAAGACATTGCCACAGACTCAGATGTTTACCCAACCACAACAAGTGACGCCGTCGCCACAATATACCCAGGCGGCGGGTGTGCCTCCACAACACGCCCACGAGCTACCGCCACACATCATGACGCCGCCACCGACCGAGCTGCCTCTCCAGCCACCTCAGGGGTACCCACAGCACGCCCACGAGCTGCCACCGCGTTTCATGTCCCCACCTTCAACCGTGCTGCCTCTTCAGCATCCTCAAGCGCCCTATCCACACCAAGTTCACGAGCTCCCACCGCGCTTCATGTCCCCACCAGCGACTGAACTACCCCTGCAGCCGTCGCAAGCCTACTACCCGCAGCACACCCACGAGCTGCCACCACATTTTATGCAGCCGCCGCCGACCGAGCTGCCGATGCCGTCAACGCAGCCATATCGAGCCGAGATGGGGAGCGGGACACCGCAGGGGTTCCGCTGAGTCGGACAACAGTTGAGAGTGGGCTGGTTGGGTATATCTCTCTTTGTGCAACAGGGCGCGTAAGGGACAGGGGCGCATAAATACCAGGTACATAATGTTTACTGAATCTCGATGGGAAAATTTCCAGACCAGGTACCCTTCAGTCCAATGGCTCCAAACATGCCCTCGCCCTTTTTCTTCCACCGGTGGTGAAATAACGGAAGAGCCGGTCTACTTCAGGTTGACGATCTGAAGCGGGACAGTCATGAGTGCTGATAAAGAAACTAACAATGACACATGTGACGTGAATGTTCACAAATAGGACACATCTACGAGTGTGACTCCTCAGTAATGATGCCGTTCCACAACACCGCCTCCTGACCTTCAGATCAAGCTCCATATCTTTGTCCTCGGGGCGTGGCAGTCGCTGAAAGTGGCCACGCGAGCCACAGCGCTTCGTGGCTTCGCCGCTCAAACCTTTTATTTTGAGGCATGGCTTTCAGGATCGCCTACAGCACTTGCAACTTCCTATCCCCCCAAGTCCAACCTCGCACAATCCCGGGTGACCGACGCCGACCGCATCTCACGAACACCTAACGATGGCAATGACGCAGGCGGCTGATAGCATGCTGTGGATTCTTGCGGTTCTCATATTCTTCTCCACGCTGATCGTTGTGTTGCGTATTTTCTGCAAGAGCATCCGTGGTCGACCAATACGCTGGGACGACTACACCTTGGTCTCGGCCTGGGTAAGCATGGCTTCTGGGGGCAAATGAGGCCGAGTTGCCAGATGGACTGACATTGCCCACGGTAGGCCTTTCTCCTCGCGTCATTCGTTGTCATCGCCATCGCTGTCGCCGGCGGCTATGGCCAGCATGTGGCGGACCTCAAGACCGATCCCACTGCCGCGATCGAGCTGGTCGCCGTCTCGGAGTTTTTCGCGGTGAGTGCCGGCGCTCTCGGCAAAACTTCCATCGCCATTACGCTACTCCAGGTTCTCAGAGTGCGCTGGCAGAGGGCGGTGGTTTGGGCGCTCGCCGTGTCCGTCAACATCGTCATCTTGGGCTTCGCCGTCTTTCTTTGCGTCATTATCTGGAAACAGCAGTTGGCCGCGATCTGTGGCGCCGGGGAATGGGACTGGAGTCTCGCCATATTTGGAGCAGGTTAGTGAACACATATAACCTTCTCGGATAGCTCTAACAGCATTTAGTGTGGTCAGCTGTCACGGATTTCGCCTTTGCCATCCTCCCCTGGTTCTTTATCTGGCACCTCCACATGAAAAAGGCAGAGAGAATTGGGTTAGGCGTAGCCATGAGCTTTGGGGTTCTGTAGGTGTCATTACCTCCTACCAGGTCTGAATTCCTCGACGAGTGCTAAGGTCTACCCTCCAGCTCCGGAGCCACGGCCATCGTCAAGATCACACACATGAAGTGCGAGCATTTCGAAATGGATCCTACACGTGAGACTTTCCGCATCATAGGCTGGAGATTGGCTAACTGGTGCAGACGACTCAGTACCCCTGGTCGTGTGGACGTTTGCCGAGCCGGTGGCCATCATTATCGCGGCATCGGTCCCGGTCCTTCGCATCTTCCTTTACAGAACCCGTCAGCCGGGATCCCAGCAGCACCTATTGGGGCCAGCCAGGACCTCATGGCTACCACTGAGCGGCTCCTTGCCATTGTCCACTGGTCTGGGCCGGCAAACAACCTCGTGGAGTGTTTCTGGTGGCCCTTTGGACCCGTCCATTCCGTTACAGGCGCTTGGTACAGGAGGCAAATGCATCGTGCGGACTAACGAGATTCTCCTTGTAACAGAGCAAAACACTACAAATATCGCAAGACACTCGGTTCAAACCACACCAAGTACGACGTTTCATATCCCAAGGCCGAAGACAATCTAGGGGGTAGCAAGTTCGAAAGCTAGCAGGATCGAGAGATAGGAGGTGGGAAGAAGGGTGAAACAACTGCGATGAGAATTCATTGCCGCTTATTTGGGCGAGGTGGTTGAACCATTGAGGGGTTTGGGTTGTGAATTGCGTCGATTTGTGTCCTTCAAGCGTATAAGGGCGTGCCACTACGCCACGTGGTGGTGTTTCAAGCCAGGACTAATCATATCCGTTCCCCTATTTCCGATGCGGCGCAGAGGGGCTGTCTGAAACGTGATCGACTCAACACCCCGCAGCTGATGCTCAGCTTCACTCTCCAACACTCACTCAATATAACCTCACCACCTCACAGCATCCAGGAACCTGACAAAAACACCAATCACCTCACTCAAACCAACCCATCACCCAAAATGGCACCCCACAACGGCCTCGTCCACCTCAAAGAATACGACGTCAAAGACAGCAACATCGAGCTAATCGGCTCCGACCTGGACCACAAAGTGAAGCACGCCTCCGCCGAGACCGAACCAGCCTGGAACGACGGCCACGTCGGCCGCACAGCAGGCCTCTTCGTCTGGCGCATCGAGAACTTCGCCGTCGTGCCCGTTCCCCAATCCCTCCACGGCCAGTTCCACTCGGGCGACAGCTACATCGTCCTGCACTCCCAGCCCACAACCTCCAAACCCCCCAAGCTCCTCCACGACATCTACTTCTACCTGGGCGCACACACCACCCAAGACGAAGCCGGCACAGCGGCCTACAAAACCGTCGAGCTCGACACTTTCCTCAACGGCACCGCCACCCAGCACCGCGAGCTCGGCATCCGCCCCTCCAAATCTTTCCTCGCGCTGTTCCCGCGCGTGACCATCCTCCGCGGCGGCGTCGCATCGGGCTTTCATCACGTCCCCACCCCGGAACAAACCGCTGCCGCTGGCGATGACCAACCAGAGCGTATCACAACCCTCCTCCGCATCTTCAAACACCCCAGCGCATCCACAATCCTAGTCCACGAAATCGAACCAACCCACCACTCCCTCGACGCAGGCGACGTGTTCATCGCCGAGACAAACCGCGCCAAGATCTGGGTGTGGCAGGGCAGCGGCTGCTCGCCAATGGAGAAGGCGCGTGCGGCGCAGGTCGCGCACGAGATGCGTGAGGCTAAGAGGGGGGAGGTGGAGGTTGTTGAGCAGGAGGGGGCGGGGGGGAGGAGGGTGGTGAGGTTGCTTGGTGGTGGGGAGGAGGTTGGTGCTGGGGAGGGGTTGCGGGCTGTAGCGAGGCCTGGTGTGGGGGGTGGTAATAAGGCGGCGGGTGGTGGGAGGAGGAGGTTGTTTCGGTTAAGTGATGCGAGTGGGAGGTTGGAGTTTGGGTTGGTGAGGGAGGGAGGGGGGATTTCGAGGCGGGATTTGGATGGGGAGGATGTGTTTGTGTTGGATGATGGCGGCGAGACGATCTGGGTGTGGGAGGGACAGGGAGCGAGCAGGGCGGAGAGGGCCATGTGGCTCAAGGTTGCGCAGGCGTACGTGCGGAAGTTGCAGGGTGAGGATGGGGATGACGAGGCCTATCTTACGCCTATTGCCAAGGTGCGCGAGGGCAGCGAGAGTGCCGCCTTCTTGCGCGCTGTCGAGGCGGCGTGAGATGTTTCCAGTTGCCAGTTCAAACTACTAGGATAGGTACGGAACTTAGAATATATCCAAGTCGTTTGCGGAAAATACAGAATACATGCATCTATGTACATGCGGCAGCCGAGCTGCCACCGCTCCATCATATACACGCCTCCCGAATCCGCTCGCTCGCTGTTGAAAATGCGCAGGGTATAGCTGTTGAAAACCACGCCAGCCCGACCCCTCTACACAGACAAATCCTCGCCCCAAACCTCCTTGGCAATCTCGACCTCTAACCTGACCTTGGCCCACTGCTGCTCCTCGGTCAAGTCATTCCCCTCCATGGTCGAGCTGAACCCGCACTGGTGCGACAGGCACAGCTGGTCGAGCCCGCGCGGACAGAACTTGGCGGCCTCGTTCAGGCGGCGCGTGATGTCGGCCTTGTCGTCGAGCTCGGCCTTCTTGCTGCTCATGACGCCCAGCACGACGGTCTTGTCGGCGGGCAGGAAGCGCAGCGGCGAGAAGTCGCCCGAGCGGGCGTCGTCGTACTCGAGGAAGTAGACGTCGACGTCGAGCTCCTTGAACAGCACCTCGGCGACGGGCTCGTAGCCGCCCTCGGCGAACCACTGCGAGCGGAAGTTGCCGCGGCACAGGTGGATGCCGACGACCATGTCCTTGGGCCGCTGGCTAATGGCGGCGTTGATGAGCGACACGTAGTGCTTGGTCAGCTTCTGCGGGTCCTCGCCGTGGCGGCGGGCGGCCTCGGCGCGCATGCCCTCGTCGCACAGGTAGGCCAGGTTGGTGTCGTCGAGCTGGACGAAGCGGCACCCCGCGGCGTACAGGTCCGCGATCTCGGCCTGGTACGCCTTGACCAGGTCCTCGAAGAAGCCGTCCAGCGTCGGGTACGCCTCGGTGGAGATGGCCTCGCGCCCGCCGCGGAAGTGCACCATGGTCGGGCTCGGGATGCACACCTTGGTCGTCGTCGTCACGGGCTTGGCGGCCTGCGGCAGCGTCTCGCGCACGCTCTCGACGAACTGGTAGTCCTTGACCTGGATGCCCTCGGGATGCCCGATCTTGCCGACGACGACCAGCTTGGGCGGGGTCACGCCGTGCGAGGTGACGTTGGTCGACGACAGGCTCCCGTGGCGCTCGACGCCGGCCAGGTGCTGCAGGAAGTCGATGTGGAACCAAGCGCGGCGGAACTCGCCGTCGGTCACGGCCTGGAGGCCCGCGGCGGCCTGGGCCTCGACGACGGACTTGATGTGGGTGTCCTCGAGGGCGCGCAGCTCGGCGGCCGGGATGGGGGTGCTGGAGTCGAGGGTCTCGCGGGCGCGGAGGATGGCCTGCGGGCGCAGGAACGAGCCGACGTGGTCGGCGCGGTAGACGCCGGCGGGGAGGGGCATGGCGGCGGCGGTGGCACGGAGGTGCTGGGGTGGGTGTGGGTGTTGGTGCGGGGGTGAGACGGGTGTGAGACCTCGTTGGCTGGTCTGACGCGGAGCGGGCCGGGCGAGTCGGTCCGTTGTCTGCTCGTGTGTGTTCAGGATGTCTGTGTCGCTTCGGTGTCGCGGCCTGTCTTGTGCTGCGGCGGAGGGGATCGGAGCGTGTGCGACGGGGGACGGAGGGCCCGGATTCCGACGGCTGGGGGGGGTCCCGGTTCCAGGGCTTCGGGGTTGGCTCGTTGGCGGAGGGTGCGGTGCAGCACAATGTATTCTCGAGTTATTGCGTCGCAGGGAGGGTGGCACAGGGTGTCGGATGGGCGCACGGCGCTATATACGGCGGCAGAGCCGACCGCCGGCAGTCGGGCCCTGCTTCTCCCATGCTTGCGAGGATGGATACTGGGTGCTGCGTGCTGCATTCTGCCACGGCCCACGACCCACGGTCAGCTCCGGTCTGCGCGACTGCGCGAATGCATCGGTCCTGTCCTGTCCGTATTCGGCTGGCGGCCCAGACGGCCCCTCCCGTCCAATTGATGCTCACCCTGCTCAACCGCCGTGCCACGCGCGGCAGTGAAGACGACTCCATCGCCGGTCTCACTCTCGACGGGTGGTGCGGGGTAAAAGGCGGCGGGTGCGGGGTAAAAGGCGGCGGGTGCGGGGCCCGAAGGGGCAGAAACGGGGCACAAATGGGTCCTGCTGGAGGCTTGCCGGGGAAAAAGATTCCCCTCACGGCAATTTGGGCACGGCATGGGCGGCAGCGCGGCAGCTTGGCCGGGTTGCCGAGCCCTGACGCGCGATAGACGAGGGCGCTAGGGCGCCAACGGTAGGCGCTGAAGGGGGCGAAACGGCAGTTGTTTTTCAGAGGGTGTGCGGCCTGCTTGCGGTGGGTGGGTGGGTGGCTGCCCTGGTGGCTGCCCTGGTGGCTGGCCGTTGCGAGGCCTGGGGCTTGCGCTGTGGAGTGGAGTGCCAGTGGCGGCGCTGGCCGAGACGCATTCCATTCCATCCATTGCATCTGTTTGCGGCCCGTCACATGCCGGCGGCAGGGCACCCAAAGCCGACTTCATCAAATGTTTCCAAATCCCAAGAGGCAGGCCACCACCAACGGCCCAATGCAATTTGCAGCCGTCCGCCGCCCGCCGTCCCACGCCAACAAAGGAGGGGCGCACAAACCCGCGTTACGTGTGCCTGTGTATTCCGCACATAGTACCCTACCCGTGTTGCATTCCACGAGGGCTCCACGACGCTCGGGGATGACGGCGATGGGCGATGGGCGATATGGGATGGAGAACGGGTTCGTCCAACGTCTGACGGTTGCACCGAGTCGTGGTGCAACCGGCAACTTCTCAGCCCGTCGGCGATCCCTGCGGAATGCGAAAAGGGGCGGTGTGGGTTTGTCTCGATTTCTGCCCATCAGTTGCCGTCGCTCATCTCATGAGCCAGGCTCGCCAGGAGACCCCTGGTGCCGACCACTTCAGAAAGTTCAGATTGTTCGGCGCATTGCAGACGGTCCACTAAAAAGTCTGAAACCCCGCTGTCTGAGGATTTGGAGGTCTGGACTCTGCTGCGGGCCAGCGGCACATGCAAGTCACGGCGCACCACACAAACACCAGGCCAATTGCAGATTGAGAAGTGAACAAGCTTCGCGGATTCTTCTTGAGATTGCGCGAGATTAGGGGATTATGTACAAAGCCGAGTCTGGAGGCTCGATAAGACAAGAACAGAAGAAGCGCAAAAGGAGATTCGTGTACCACATCTCGAGACAGATCAGATCATCAGATCATTTCCAATGGATATGCTTCTTGACAAGATACAGTTCTTCCCCCCCTCGCCTCTCTCAAGGCCAAACAGAAAAATAAAAACATAATTCAAAAGAGGATATTGCGCTGATCCAACCCGGCACTTCTAGCGCGCTTCGTCGTTCACGCCATGCAATTCTCCGTGGTATCGTGTGTAAGTGGCAAGCAAAGCAAAGCCGGTGCAGGCAGGCGATGGGCCAAGACCCCGCTTAAACGGCAGCGTCGCCGTTCTTGACGTAGGCCTCCTCGGCGCCGCGGCGGCTGGCGTAGGTGGAGGTGGGCTTCCACTTGGCCGAGGTGCGCGGGGTGGTCTCCTCCATCATCTTGTCGACCTGCTCGAGCGACAGGCCCTTGGTCTCGGGCACGAGGAAGTAGGTGTAGACAAAGGCGCAGGTGCACAGGCCGCCCCACACGAAGAAGACGGACGACTTGAGGTTGCCGCGCTGCTCGCCGACCATGTAGGGGGTGATGACGGCGATGATGGTGTTCCACAGCCAGTTGGAGGCGGTCGACAGGCCGACGCCACGCGAGCGGATCGGCAGGGGGAAGATCTCGCCGATGACGATCCACGCGCCGGGGCCCCAGGTCGAGGCGAAGAAGAAGATGAAGATCGCAATGAAGGCGATCTGCGCGTTGACGGCCGGGATGTTGTCGGCGATGCTGGCGCCCGCCTCGTCCAGGTGCGTGTGGTTGAAGCCGATGGTCACGCCGATGATGGCCACGAGGAACTGGCAGATGAGCATGCCGAGCGCGCCCCAGAAGAGGATGGTGCGGCGGCCGAACTTCTCGACGGTGTAGAAGGAGATCGGGGTCGAGCACACGTTGATGATGGTGAAGACCATGGAGATGAGGAACGAGTTGGAGATGGCGCCCGTCGACTGGAGGAAGGGGGTCGAGTAGTAGAAGATGAAGTTGACACCGGTCCACTGCTGCATCATCTGCATGGAAGTACCGAGGATGGTCTTGCGCAGGTTCGAGTTGGCCTTCCAGAGCGAGCCCTTGAAGCAGTTGGCCCAGCTGCCGAACCAGGTGGTGGAGGGGATCAGCTGGCGCTCGTACTCCTCGTTGGCGACGATCTCGGCGAGCTCGACCTGGATGTACTCGGACTCGGTGGGCTGGCCGCGGAGGCGGGCCAGGGCGTCGGTGGCAGCAGCGAGGTTGCCCTTCTTGACGAAGTAGCGGGGGGAGTCGGGCAGGAAGAGCAGACCACCGCCGAGGATGATGGCCCAGGCGAACTGGAGGGCGATGGGGATGCGGTACGCGCCGGTGTCGGTGCGCTCCTTGGTGGCGTAGACGACGCACGAGGCCAACATGATACCGATGGTGATGCAGAATTGGTAACCAGCGACGAGGGCGCCACGGACCTTGCGGGGGCACTGTGTGAGGGAATCAGGTTAGCAGCAGTTCATCTTGTACCTCAATGGCAGGCGGCAGCGGGCCAAACTCACAATCTCAGACATGTACAGAATGACAATGGCAGACTCGAAGCCGACACCGACACCGGCGATGAGACGACCGGCGACAATGGCACCGAGCGCATCGCCGAGGCCCGTGATCATCTGGATCACCACACCGATCATGTAGATGACGCAGCCGATAATGACAGTCCACTTGCGGCCGATGATGTCGGCGACATCACCCGCGATGAGCGCGCCGAAGAAGGTACCGCAGGACAGGATGGAGACGACGAGAGACTGGTGCGAGTCGGACACGGCCGTGACGCCGGCGGCGGCGCCCTCGACGGCATCAACGAAGATCTGGGAGCCGAGCACACCGTTGATGTACCCGGAGTCGTAGCCGAAGAAGATGCCGCCGAACGAGGCAAAAGCGCAGATGAGGTAGGCCTTCCAGGTGACGGGGGCCTCGATGCGCTCGACGTCCTGGCTGCTGGTGGAGAGGTCGCCGACGTGGGCGGCGCCGGGCGCGGACGCCTCCTTCTCGTGAGCGGACATGGTGTGTGTGCGGTGCCCTGCTGGTCGTCGAGTGGTGGCCAGGTGGTGGGGGAGGAGAAGGCGGGGGATACAGAAACAAAGAGGTACAAGATCGGCGGGAGAGAGGGGGAGGAGCGGGATGGGATGGCTTCATATAAAGAAGAAACGGCTCTGATATTGGGGCGTTGGCGCGGGAGCGGGTGAGGGCGCGTGTGAGCATCGGGGTGTGTGGACCGTGTGGGCGGCGTGGACGGGGTGGGCCGTATGGATGGACTGTGGGGACTGGGAGTGTGTGTGGACTGTGGACTGTGGACAGCGTGGTAGTGGTGAGGGAGAGGGTGAGAGTGAGAGGGTGATTCAAAGTGGCGCCGTTTTGCAACCCCCTACCCCCTTACCCTACCCCAGTCCCGGTTTTGGTCACAGTCCAGTCCCAGTCCAGTCCCAACCAACTCCCAGTCCAGGTCCGTCACCGTCTCCAGCCAAGTGAGGCAAGCAAAACGGGAGTTCCATGCCTTGTGCGGTGCCGTTGCTGTGAGCCCGCCCATGCGAGCCATGGCCATGACGCCCCCCGTTCCAGGTTTCCTGTCTGGCAAGCTGCCTGCAGACGCTCGCAGCGAACAAGAAGCGTGTTAGTGCGCTGCGGCCAATCACAGCGCGCGCGGACGCCGGCAGGGGCAATTACCCCCGGCTTGGCGCAAAACGTGCTGGGAGGTATTTCGCCGCTGTCGCGCCGCCACGCCCCGTCTGCATTGGCCTGAATTCTGGCTCGCTGGCCGCATTGGCTCTGGGCCGGTGGAGCCCGTGGGCTCCAGGTGGGCCCGTTGGGTCCCCGCAGGGATGGGGCCCTGCAGAATACCGCCGAGCAGTTGCGGCACCCCCCCTGTTCCGGGTGGCTCGCTGCAACGTCCAGGGCTGCTGAGGCAGCGATGGCCGCCCCGATGTGCCCCAAAAGCCCAAGCCGGCCACCAACCAGCGTCCCGGGCGGGTCCCGGCGACACTCGAATGCCCTCCCTCCAGTTGCCTCCACAATTCCCCATCCGGCCCCTCCACGAACGCATCCCCATCCCTCTCCATCCCTTCTCCATCCCTCTCCAGTCTCCACGCCGGGGTGCTCCAGAACTGCTCCAGAACTGCTCCGGAATTTGCCCCAGAGCTGCTCCAGGTGTGCTCCAGACGCGGACTGGCCGAGCTGGGAACGTGCTGCCGGGGCTGCCCGTGGGGCGCCGACAGGGTGCGCCAGGCCAGCAATGGCAACTTTGGCAAGCAGTGGCCAGCATGGCTCGACTATAGCGCTGTAAATTGGCCGAGTCGGTCCGGCGCGTTGCATCCTTTGCCATCCCAGCCGAGATCCGGTCTCGATTTGCTGCTTGCTGCACACTCGTCATGTGTAAATTACCGGTACCGTGGTAGCCCGAGGCGACGCCGACGAACACGGCCCAGTTCTGCTGCGGGCCAATCCGCAAGCAAAAATCGTCAACCGCCAGCCGGGCTCGTTTCCGTGATCTTGTGATCGTCTCCGTCGGAAACGCGGCGGTCCACGTTGTTTTCGTATCACAGGCCGCAACACTGAATTCCTGACGTCGTTTGCATCGTACGAGGTCTGCTGACCAGCCATGACTCCAACTGGCTCTTTGTGCTGAGCCTGCAAGGCCTGCAAGGCTACGAAGCCGTCAACACATGTACCTTGGCAAGCATTGCTCGGGTTCTGCTGCACATCAATACGTAAACCCGCCTGGCATCCCTCGGCAGGTCCCGTACAGAATACAGACGAGGTGCATTATCTCGCCCAACCCGGCCACTCGTTATCGCTGCATCGCCTTTCCAGACGGGCTGTCGTCAACGCATCTGCGTCAAGCGATGCAGACGGCCCAACAACGTCAACACACCACTCGGCGTCTGGCGCGGCGGTATTCCTCCTTCGCCTGACAAAAGGTCCGGATGCCCTCACCATTCGCGTCAGTCAGCGCCGGCCAGCGCCGGCCAGCTGACCGACCCCACCGCCTCCCAGGCTGGCCCGCTGCCTGGCGTGTGCCGCAACACGCCGACTCGAGGCCGAGTGGGCCGTCCGTTCTCCCTCTCGACTCCTCGAGTTCCTCTCCGGGAAAGAGGGTCTGTTCCGTGATGGGTCCGTTTGGCGAGGTTGCAGGGAGTCGTCGGCCAGAAACGGTCCTTTTCTGGGGTCCTCCGCCTGTGGCCTGGTCCTGTTCGGGCCTGGGCCGGGCTCCGCCGACGTCAACTCGGGGGGGCCCACAGAATTACGGAAATCTTGGAACTTTGAGAGAACCCTCGATTGTTTGCTCAGCAACGCCGCCGCCGCCCAGGGGATGACTTGCTCCATGCAATCAATGACATGTGTGGCTGCCTCGGCGCCAGATGGGTGTGTCGAAAAACTTGCGATTGGCCAGGGAAAGTCTGGGGCATTTGGGCCCCTCCCACACGCTTTGCATCCTTGCTTTCCCCACTGGCCACGACTCGGACTGGGCAATAATCCAACGACCCCAACGGGGCATCAAATGGGTCCTTTGGACTTGCAAGTTTTGCCGTCACCAAGCGTCTGTCGGGTCTTCCGATCGAGACAGAGGAAGGGAAGGAACCTGGAATTTTTGCTTGGTGCCCGTGACGGCAGCTGAAAACCCTGCCATCTGCCCCACCTTCCGCCTTCTGCCTCTCCATCGCCTGCCGTGCCCTGTTGGTTGCTCCGCACAGCAGCTGCAGCACCGCAGCCAACAGGTTCCACGGGCAGCTTTCCACGGGCAGGTCGTCTGGCTGTCCGCCGCGGGCAGAGGCTCGGAGGCACCAGGGTTTAAATAAAGAATCTGCAAACCCAAAACCAGCAATCACACGTTGCGCGCGTCGGCGTGGTCGCACCCGATGTAACAGGGAAACGGAGAGCCAGACAATACACAGTCGAGCCAGGCATCGGGTGGTGTTGAGGGTGTCCAGTGTTCCATCCATCGATGTGTTGGATCGATGCGTTGGATCGAGTGTGCCCCCGGAACCGGGCCGTTCTCTGCCTGACGTGCCATCGCGCCTGGACCCCAACACCTACCCTCCTACCCCAACTCCCCAGTCCCGCCGCATGTGCCTCACCGCCGAGTTGGGGCAAACATCCGCGGCCTCGGCGGCCCAGTGTCCCCAGAGAAACGAAGGATCATGCAGTCCAGCGGGTGGGTTGAGGGGATCGGGCCGAAAGTCTCCGCATTTGCGTATCACGCGGCCTGGGGCCCCGAGTCGCGCTTCCAAGCTTCCACGGGGAAACCCAAAGACAAAAATGCGGGCGGCTCCATCGCTGCCCTCCGCTGTCGTCGGCCTCGATGGTGGCGGCGAAGAACAACGCCTCATCAACGCTCACGTGGCCCGGGAATTGGGGCCCACGCTTTGTTTCCCTCACTCGACCCAGCCCGCTGGTTCCGGTTTTCTCTTCCCCAGACCGGCCCCCGACTGCCGCATCCCTGGGCCAATGACGCGACATCGTCCCATCTTTTTCCGTCCAAAAAACATCGAAACCGACTTGCGACGGCACGGCTTCCACCTGCGACCGCCGATGTGCCGCCAGCAACCGGCCTCATCTCGCCGCATGATTTGGCCTGTGATGCTTCGCTCGGCACGCTAGCCTCGCCTTGACGTCAGCCAACAGGAAGTGCCGGTGGCGCCAGTCCGGCCGTCGCGCTAAAAATAATCGGTTTGGCCATGCCGAACGCCGTTGGGAGACGGCGCCAGGGGGGCCGCCCCATTGCGGGGAAAAAGCTTGAACGCTGAGACGATTGGCGACGCGCCTTGACGCCGCCGGCACTGTGTCGCCCTGTCGCACGTCAGCTGCGAAGATCGCACCGCAATTGGCGCTGCGATGCGAAGGAATACCAGCCTCAAAGACGGCGCCGTCTGGGCGCTCATGGTCACGAGCAGCCTCCCGGAGACGGTCGAGAGGGTCGAGACGGTGTGCGAAGGTCTGGAACGAGGTCAGGGCCTGCGCAATTACGGCATGCGACAGCCAATGCGACAATAACTTGGTTGGGGCTTCTCGACACATCCCTGAAGACCTGCGCTGACATTTCAGGGCAGATCACGGTATCGCTTACGTCGCGGATTAACACGCGCCGCCCCCGCCATCGCTCGCCCGCTGCCGAAAAAAGGTTCCGAAGCAGATCCTCTGCGATCATGCCACAAAACATCTTGCAAAAAAGTTGGACGATCAACGGCTCCGAGCAGGGCCTGGGGGCTCGCTTGCCGATCGGCGCACGCCACGCCGCAGCCACGCTTCAGGCGGTCTCGGGAATCCCGTTTTCCATTTGTCGTTGCAAACCCCATGGCGGACGACAGCAGTCACACAGGACACTCGGTTTTTCTTGCTCATCTTGAGGTCGGACAGAGCCTGCACAACAGCACGGAGGTTACCTAAGTGGTGCTCGCTGGAACTCGCTGCCGAAGCCACTGCCGGCACCCCAGACCCTGCGCGTGCGTGGTTCTCACTCAGCGGCTTCGCGCGAGTGACTGGAAGTCGAACCATCTCGTCCCTCGGGCAGTCCGTTTCCGCACCAACGTCAACAACATACGCTACCCCGACGAACCTGGTATCCATCAACCCCATCAAGGCGCCTGACCTCTGCACAAAGAAACACTGGCAGACCTCGCTCGGACTGTGCCGACATCTCGCGTCAGCCAAGCCCTGCCAGTCGCTAGCGTCCTGCATGTCTTGCCGGCCCTGGCTGGCCGGCGCCGTTGGCGGACCCACTCCCGTTCCCGGATTCCCACAGTCTGGTGCATCGCAAATTTGGGAATGCGGTCCGCCAACGAGACGCGCGATCCATGCATGCGGAGCACCAACCCGCTGCTTGAAACATCCATTTCGCCGCCAGATGAGAGGGGCAGAAAAAGAAGAAAAGGAAGAAAAAAAGAACACAAAAACTCCACAACGACTGGAAAAGGAGAAAAAGAGGATCCCATCATCAACACCATCCCTACAAATATCCGCAGCAAGGTAATCAAAAACAACCCAACAAACACATCCATCGCTTGGATAGGAGAGCAGGCAGGCTCGGCAGGTAATCACCAACCCCAACCCCAACCCTCCCCCCTCCCCCGGTTCCAAACCACCCAAACCCCACCCAAAACCACCACCGCCGCACAAACCCCAACCCTCATCGCCCACCGCCGCCGCCGCTTCTTCTCCATCGCCTCCTCGTAGAACTGCCGGGACGCGTCGAGCAGCCGCTGCAGGTCCTCGTCGGTGGGGAAGCGTCGTTCGAGGATGTGTTGGACTTCATTTTGGTCGGGTTTTTCTGGGTTTGTGGGGGCGGTTGGTGGCGGTGCTGGTCCGGGTGGTGGTGGTGGTGGTTGTGGGTTGGAGGTGAGGGTTGATATTGGGATGGTGGGGCGGGCGATTGGGGACATGGTTTGGTTGCTTGCTTTCAGTTGCGATGCCCGTTTGTGGTTGAGGTGGAGGCGAGTTGGTGGCGGGTGTCGTAGACTTGTGGTTTTGTGACTGCTTGGGCTTGGTTGCGCGACGATGTGAGTTTTTGCAAGGCCGAGTTGGTTGAAGAAGAGAAGGAAAAGAGGTAGGTGGCTTCAGCTTTGATCTTGGGATGCCGCTGGTTTTGCGCCGTGGCAGGGCGACTCAGCCTCACACCCGCCAAGGCACCAACCAAGTGACAGGTCGGAAGTCAGCCTGTGCCATGGCTGTGTCAGCCCAGATGAGCCAGCTCTGCGTGGCTGTGAGATATGTGTATGGTGATTGATTGGTTTCGCAGGTGCGTAACCTGAATCCAACAGTCGTGGGTGAGAGGGAAAGGAAAATGACAGCTGTCGAGACTCGGAAGACTCAAGCAACTGGACGAAATTGAACTGAATCAAGATGTTGCGAGACTGTCAATTTTCCGTCGATGAAAGCACTCTGGGTGGATATGAATGTGATACATGTGAATGGCATTGCAAGCCCAAGATGCATGTTTAAGTTTAGTTTTGGTTTGTGGTTTATACTTCAAGTTGTGGTGTCAACTTGAAGCTCCAACAACATCTATACCCCATGGTTCCTAACCGAGGTGTATTTTAGTTTAGAGCTGTCATAGAATATCAAGCATCAAACCTGGGTTTTCATCGCAGTTGCTCCTAAAACACATTCTTAAAACTTTTCCGCCTACAGAACTGTTAATCTTGACGCCTGGTACCGTCGCCCGCTGTCATCGAACACACCCCAACTTCCGAGTCCTCTCAACTCCCCTTTCACCGAGCCTCTCAAGCTCCAAGCTAAACCCACCGTCAGCACAACTTAAACCACTCAGACACCCCCACCGCCCACCAAAGAACTCACCTGCCAAACATCCAACGACACCCCCGTGGCGGTCTGCCCGCCCGTGCCGTACCCGACGGCCGTGTTGAGCCACGCGTACTTGTCGCTCGACGTCTCAAACAAGATCTGCACGTTGGGCGCGTGGCCCTTCTCGTACACCACGATCGTCGCGTTGTCGCTGGTCGTCAGCGTGTACAGCGCGTCCGGGCTGAAGGTGCCCTTGCTGTCGGTCAGGCCCCAGTCCAGGCCCGTTCCGACCTTGCCTGGATGGAGCGAAAGGGTTAGTTTGGATGGGGGGTTGGGGTTTTGAGGGGGGAGCTAGATACCGGTGAGCTTGGGGCCCGAGAAGGAGCCGCCGACGATGCTCAGGATTGCGCGGTTGCCGGTCGAGACGGCGCCGATTTGCACGGGGGCGCCGAAGGTCAGGTTGGCGCTGTAGAGGTAGGTGAGCTTAGGCGAGGCCGGCGTGGCGGCGAGGGCCGTGGCCGCCAGGGTGAGGAGGGTGAGTGGCTGGGCGAGCATGGTGGTGAGTTGTTGGTGGTGGAAAGGGGCTGGTGGTTTGGATTGGGGGTTTGACAGGCTGTATTCCTCCGCTCCCGCGTTCAATGGCTGTTTATATCTACTATTCTCGGGTTATCCCATCATCACCGGTCTTGATGGAGTCCGAGCGGCTAATCGGGGGTAAACCCCTGGTCAGCTCGAGGGTCCTGTCCGTGTTTTGCCTGAACGGTCGTGAGATGGCTAGATTGGGTGGGGGATGCGGGAACGCCCGGGATCGAGGTCCCAAATTGACCGCAAATGATGTTCCTGCGTCTCAATATCGCTGTTCCAAATTTTGCACCAAGTACCGGGGCCGAAACGCGCTCTACGACACCAATGGCGCTATCCACGAAATCTATTTGCAATCCGAAGGTGGACTCGGCCCCGAGTTCCATGACAGTTGACGCCATCGACCGTGGTCGTGGCTCAAACTTGAAGGCCGTGGCGATGAAGGTCGAAATGGCACCGGAGTCACGACATATGAGATCATTTGGTTCGGAGAAGACTGTTCGAGGACGCCAAAACGCATCCATGCGGTCTATGTGCTTGGAATTGCGCTCCCCAAAAATACGACTTGAGTAGCGGCAAATCTATCGAGCCCGGACGCTCGAGAAGGACAAAGAGATCCCGAAAGAAGACTCGGGAGTTTCCTGTCTTTCGGAGTCCCAGAGCCAGAGGGTTGGTGAAACTATCATCCAGTTTCTCGAGCTGATACCAAATAGCCGAGGGGAAAGCATACGCTAAATAGAAGCGAACCTACAGAAGGATGCGCTGGAGGTGGTAGTGAAGTAGTTGGGGGAGCTCATAACGTCTGTTGCCTGAGATAACCCCAGAACATGAGCACGGCGCACCTAACCGTAAAGCGACAAAACTCAGAGATTGTGTAAAACTTCCTGAGAGAACTCGAAGCGCATGGTCAAGGATGGCCGAGGGGTAGGTTGGGGATTTGCTCGACGTCAATGGAACAGGAAATAGAGATAGCACACACAAATTGCCAGAGTTTGAAGTGATGACTGCGAATATGTACAGACTAATGCAAAAGATCTAAACAAGAACGATATCCAGTACCCAATCCGCCTCAGAACCCAGAAGCGCCTCTCAAATGTGCGTTGAAGAAATCCGTGCCACCAGCACCGTCACCCCGATGTATGTACAAAGCGAACACGTCGTCTCTCGATCCAAAGCCACTTAGTCAACGACGTGGATGTAGCGGTACGGCTTGGCGGTGCGGCCGTTGTCCGTCCAGCCGACGTTGCGCTTGTAGGCCACGCAGCCGTAGGCAGTGCCGCGGCACTCGAGGGTGTTGTAAGCAGAGTGCGAGGAGTCGGCCCACGAGTGGAACAGCGTGACGTGTCCGCCGGAACCGGCCGTGCCGGCGCCGAGGGTGCCGACAAAGTCGCCGGGCTTGAGGTCGGCCCAGGCGATGGACTTGGCAATCTCGGGCAGGCTGACCGTGTTGTACCCCGGGGAGGCGGCGTGCAGCGCCATCGAGACGAAGCCCGAGCAGTCGGTCCTGTAGTTGCGGCCCTGGGGGTCGGGGTAGGTCTTGTCCATCGAGTAGGGCACGTGCTTCGAGATCCAGTTCTGGCCGCGCGAGATGATCTCGGCGCGCTTGATCGAGCCTTGGTAGGCCGACGTGCCGCCCGTGGAGGCCCCGCACTCCCCGACCACGAAGTTGCTGGTGCCCGTCTTGACGTAGTAGTCCGCCACGTAGCAGCCGTCGGTGGTCTTATCCCAGAGTGTGTCGCCCTCGATGTTCTCGCCGCGGGCTTGGCAGGAGAGCTTGACGTCAACGCCCTTGGCGTAGGTCTTGACGACCTTGTAGCTGGTGCCGGGGCCGGAGCGGCAGTTGACGCTGTCGGCTTTGATGGGGTAGGCAGCGACGGACGAGATGACCGTCGCCAGGACGAGGGCGATGTTGGAGAACTGCATGATGGCAGAGGCGAGCGTATGAGATGTATGAGATGTATGAGATGTATGAGATAATGAAGCTGTTGTGATCAGATAGATGCTGAGTTGTGCTGAGCTGTGCTGAGAATGTCGAGTTTGATGGCGGAATGACGACGAAGTGCCCATGGTCTTATACTCGGCCAGAGCATCAACCCTGACTCCCTGAGCCTCGACATGGAGCATCGAGATGGAGCCTTGACGGCCTCGGTCTAGAATCTCGTCGATGGCGTCGATGCTGACTTCCGTGCTGCTGGACTGGACATCACAATTTCGTCTTTGGTGGTGACGGTTGTAGACTAGCGTCCTAAAAATAGGGGAGCTGGGGTTATCGCCAGATGCTGCGCCGCGGTTGAGTTGCAGTTGTGCTGGAGTTGACCCGCTTACTTGGCACACGGCGCAATATGGGGCCGTCGCGCGAGTTCCGTTTGAGTTCTGACTTCTGCTGGTGGACAGCCGCGCTGCGCCTCTCAGGGCCAATCACCGCTAACTTGACAAGCTTTGGGTGCATTAAAGTCAAGATTCATGGTTACATCGCCTGAAGCTCGCCTGGGCAAGGTCTTGTCAGACGGGCAAACACCAACACCAAGCTCCACGTCTGAGTCCCGCCAGCTCCAGGGGCCTAAGAATAAACATCTAATCCTAGCCACAGGAAGACACCAAAGCGGCAGCTGCTTGCTGGCTCCATCTCGGTCTGCTCGGATGTCCAAACCTGCCCCATGGCGGGTCCCAGCCTCGCAGTGGTGACTTTTGGACGCAGGAGTGATGGTGAATTTCGCACGCCTCCAGCGATTAGTGATGGTAAACACCAGGACGGCTAGCAATAAAACCTTGGTTGGGAGGCGATGGCAGAGGAAGAGACACAAACGTTTGACGCTGGAGGTTCGTCTCCCTGTGGTCAGAGTCGGACAATTGCAAAGGATGCTGGTATTCGGGACTCAGGGGCATGTGATTAAGGGGTTGATTTTCAGGCAGCAAGAGAGAAAGAATTTGGTTGGCAATTAAACAGCCCAGTGAAGGGGTTGAGAAACCCTTTTCACCTGCCCCATTCTCAGTTGTCAACGACCTTCCTTTCCCGTCGGACACCGGACGGGGAACCCCGCTGGTCAAACTCGCAACCCCGAGTCTCTCCGTTCTTTGCCTCAACCAGCAAACTTTTGCTCAGCCATTACCGTCACTCATCTCCACTCACCCCGGACCGTCATCCAGAACGACCCTTTCACAAACCAGTCATCCCTCCTGACATTACCCCCGAACCCCACTCCGACCCAACACCAGCCATGAATCCACCCAGACCGGGCATCATTCTCGTCCGCTCGCGCCCTACCGCCCCCGAATTTACCTCTTCCGACCTCACGGCCTGGTACCAGAAACACGTCCCCGAACTCCTCGCCGCCAGCGGAGCGCACATGACTTCGGCGGCGCGCTACCAGCTTCTCGATCAAGCGCTCCCGGAACAGGACGCTGAGGGAGGTGAACACGAAAGGGGAAGCAAACAGGCACAGGAATATGGACACGAACTGGACCAGGCACTGCCCTATCTGGCGGTGTACTGGCTCAGGGATATGGGCTGGCTGCATGAAGAAGGATGCGGGTTTTGGGGGGTGGATTTGGGAGTTGATGTGAAGTCTGGAGATAGGAAGGAGAGGAAGAGTGTGTTTGAGATGGCTGAGTTTAGGACGGAGTTCTGGGAGGTGGTTAAGGGGCTTGAGACTCAGGATGGGTTGGAGATTGGGGAGATTAAGAGCGAGGAACGGGCGGAGAGTTTGATCCTTCAGTTTTTGGGTGCTGAGGGTGGCCATGCACGAGAGCCGGAGGCGATGTTACGGAACTCAGTGCCCGTGTTGGTGGGCGCCGGGCGAGTTCGGTCGACCTTGTTCAGCGTTGATGAGTCTCGGCCGTGCCCGCCCTCGCTCAGGGGAAAAAAGGGGGAGGCAGGGTTGCAGCCATCTGAGAAGAGTTACTTGTGCTTGGTAATTTTGAGTCGATGCCCTCGATTAAGGTCCCCGCTAACACGCGTGTGCTACCCCTGGCTTGTAGCATGAGCTTTTCGGCACCAATATTGATACAAAGGTTATCCCTGGCGTGGAGGTTTTGAGGTTCGCCTTGATGAGAGGCTTTTAGGTCCGCGAGATGGTAGTGGCATTTCACTGTCTATGCCTCCTTATTGCCTTCTTTACGAGCCGGCAGGGCAGCCAGAATTCACGAACTTCTCAAACAGGTTCCCCAAGCTTGACCGTCCGCTTATCTTCCACCCCGTCGCAGCTCATACGTTGACTCGACACAAGGCATCAAGCCTCCAGGGTTGAGCGTCCGCCCGCGGGGGCGCCGTCAGCCTCCGCAACCCAACCACATCCAACCCGACGGGCAATGGACTAACGGCGAATATGTTCTTCATGGCCGTGGGGTTCGCGGCCCTTATTTGGTCGGTGGCGGTGGATCGCCGGATTCATTTGCCTCGAGCGACCATGAAGAACACCATCGCAGTCACCGACCAATACTTGAGGGTCGCGAGCCCAATGGTGGTGGACACCTCCTCCCTGCTGCTTGCTTTCATGATCAACCATACCGCTGTGTCGATGGCATCGGCAGCACAGTCGGCGGCGGCTGCACATTCAAGTGTGGCGTTGGCTCGTGGGCATGCTGCGGGAGCCAGGGGTGAGTCAAGCTCGATATGGTCCAAAAAAAAGTTACATTGCGACACTCCGTCCCGACGCTACGGCGCGATAGCCACAAACTTTCTCCAGACGTGGGTCTCGCACTCGAGATATGCCTTCAGATCACTCATCCCGCTTGAACCGCTCTCGAAATGGACGCTAGCGTACAGCATGATGGCAGGAAACGCCAAAAAGATGCCCGCAAAGGCACCCGCAGCCACGTCAAGAATGTACCCAGCCCAGTGCTTGCTGCCTGCTCCTTTCCTCCCCCCATCCCGCATCTGCAACACCGCAAAGCTCATAGCCATCCACACCAAGGCAAAGACAAGGTAGACAATCACCAATACAGGTAGCGGGGGCATGCTATCACCGCTTTCCCGGCCCAGATCAAGCAGCCCGGTAAGCAGCAAGGTCGCACAGATGGCTCCCTGAAGAAGACAACTGAGACTGACGAGGAGGTTGAAAGCATAGCGCCCCCATCCCAGCGCGTCCGCATATCGCACGCGACAGTCAATGCACAGCGGCAACGCAGTGATGGCGACCGTAAACCCCCTGACAAGCTTGGCCGCGCCGATGTCGCCCCGGGATGCGTTCGCCGCGACGAACAAGACCTGCGTGACGGGCGCGAAGACGACGGTGTACGCCAGACTGACCCATCCGAGCGCCGTGACATTCCGGTCGAGGTCCGTGGGAGGGATCAGGATGGGGTTCTTTTTGGCTGCGTCGGGCGACGTCGGGGGAGCGACAACGGCGGGCGGTTGAACCACCCCGCGGACGATGCCGGCGGGGGGCCACAGGAGGTATGCTGCCATTTGACGGCGATTGGTGATCGGCGGCGCCATCGGCGCGCGTCCTTGATCTCCGGGGACGGGGATGGTCTGCCACCCGCTGGGGTAGACGCTTTCGTCGGCCACGAGGTCGCGGGATGACTCGCCGTCGTCGCCTTGGGGGTGGTAGGCGGAAATGGGGATGGGAGGGTCAACGAGGTCGTTGGTGCCCATTCCCGGACCCCAGCTGTCGGTGATGCTGCGATAAAACATGTATAGGCCACCCAGTAGGACCCGGAAGATGGCGAACAGGGTGATCCAGCCTGTCATGAATGCCACAAGCCAACCGCTTGTCAGGCCGTTGATCACGGAACCGATGAATGCGGCCAGGATGGCGCTGAAGGCGCTGGCGGCGGGGGAAAGGTGGCATCCCGATGAGCGGAGGGTAAGAGCGGATGTTTGGAAAGACTCAAGCGCCGTGCTTGATAGAAACGACATTTCGCCCAAGGTCTTGTGGCCGAACTGCCGAGTTGTCGAGGCATCCGGGGAGCAAACGAGTTTGAGGATTGTGAGGCTGGCGCCCTTCTTATGCGACTGTTGCCTGACAGGCAGGACGCGTCTCACCCATCCATGCTCGGGCCCATTGTTACACAGTACCTGCTGACGGGGGGCTGTGCCTGTCAGTTGCTTGAAACAAGGCTTCAAATCGAGCTCGGGAGTGGACGTACTGTGTGACTGTGAACAGTCCTGAACGAAAGAAGGATCCACAACGGAAGACCTCCAGAGTTTCTCGAGGAACGATTGGATGTCATCGGTTAAGCGAGGAACCTTGCATAAGTGAGCCTCGCTGGCTCGGCTGGCAAGTGGTTTTTGGCACAGTGCGAGAGGATCAGCTTCACACTTACATGACACCGACGCCAAAGCCGATATTCCCGCCGCGTTGTAGAAGTGGCATTGATGCCACAGGTGTTCGGCCGAGCTGGGCGAGCTCGCGCCACCAGCAATTCGGATCCCGCATCTCTACGCCGCACATGGCCTTGGCTGAACCACACCCCGCGGTCCAAAGGTTGAAGGAGGCCCTGATACCTCTCCCAGAAAGAATTAGGGGGGGGGGGACAACGGGCGCGGCAGCAGCTGTAAAAGTCCCAGAATTATATTGCAAGTATCTGATAACGACTTTACGAGTAAGTATAGTCAAGCTTGAGGAAAGGTAAAACAAGAAGGGAAAATAGCGAACGCGACGCGTTAGCCTCTGTGACCAGATGGGGATACGAAGTGCAAAAGGGACAGGTATGATAGTGATGTGATAGCACGGAACACCTCAGCTAAGCCGAACGAACGAGACGTCATCAAGATAGATATCGTTGATCCCCTGCGCGCTTCCCACGGTGCCGAGTCGATTTCCGGCAACCCAGAAAGCCAGGTTCACCCAGGACGTGGCCGCCGTAAAGGTCAGCGTGCCCGCTTGCCACTGGTTCGCGGGCGGCGTGGTCGGCGTGTTGTAGTTCATGTTGGTCGCCCCCTGGGGGAACGCGTACGCAACGAATGTGGTGAGAGCAGCCGGGTTCGTCTGCAGCGAGGAATACGTGAATTGGTATGTCGCGCCCGGTACCACGGGGATGTTACTGATGGTGATGTAGTCGGCGTAGCCGTTGGTGTTGTCGGCGTGCATCGCCACGCTGTAGTCGCCCGTCTTCGGCATGGCCGAGCTCACCGAGATTTGAATTGCGGAACCAAGCGCTTCGGTCACGACCCATTTGCCCAGCGTGCCGGACTCAAAGCTGGGGTCGGGAAGCAAGTTGACCCCGATGGTGGGGACCGGCGTCGGTTCTTGGCCCACGGTGTAGGTGTTCGTCGCACAGTTGGAGTCGTAGCTGCAGATGAGGCTGGCCGTTGGGGCCACCAGACAGGCGTACACGCTGGACGCCGCTACGCTGTTCGCCACGTATGCGGGCCAGCACGATGTGGCAGCGGGCGCGAGAAGCGTGGCGTACGACTTGAGGCTGTAACTGCAGTCGGCGACGTAGCCATTGAGCGCACGGCCTCCAGCGGTGCCGGTCAGAGACTTGCACTCCGCGAATAAACCGCCGGAAACGAAGCATGCGGAGGGCGATCCGTTGTATGTGGGCGTCGGAGGGCAGCTGGTGATGGTGGTCAGGTCCGGCGCCTGAGTCAAAGTGGGCGTGGACAGTGTTGATGTCGGAGATGATGGTTCTATCGTCAAGTCTTCGGAAGTCGACACGACAGGCACCGTTGATTCCGGGGACGAGGTCGCCGTAGACAGGTCTTCGGTGGTTGAGACGACGGTGCTCGTGATGGACGATGCCGAACTTGCCGGTCCGCACTTTCGGCCGGGCACAGCGGAGACCGCCGTGACCAACAGCAACGAAAGGGGCAGAACCCGCAGGGTGGCAAAAATGGAACGCATCTTGGAGTCTTGGCCCAGGAGTACAACGAGTGGCGGTCCTACGGCGGTGTTCAAAGGCCAAGAGTGCAAAGGGACAAAAGGAGCTTACATAGTACTACTTTATGTATCCGTATTATGGGAAATTCGCTCCCGCGGCTCCTTGGGCTGGCCACGTACTCGCCATCCCTGCCGATTCCAGTTTTATCGAGTTAGTATTTCCAATTCCGGAGACTTAGCCCCGAGCTGAGTGTGGAGTTTTGCAGGATCTGCGGTCGAGATTTCGATAGCGTGATATCCTCGCCCGCGAGGCTCCACACCACCAGCCCGGATGTGATCGATGGTCTGATGAACTGAGCGAGGCCCTGGCACGGTATATTGTAATATCAGAATCGAGCCGACGAGCTAGGGCGTGCGTGGCGTCACAAAGATATGTAAAAATCTCCCTCTGATAGAACTGGGAAACGTAGTGAGCGTACCTAGGTACCGCACCTAGGGTGCCTCGGACACCCGAGACCCTGTCGGCAAAAATCCCCCGCGCAGACAGCTTTACGGTGGGATGAGGGTGTCAGTATCATGGTCCACTCATGGGTGAGAAATTCAAGCCAATACCTGTGCTAGCGACGTTGCTAGATTCGAGTGTTTTGCAGGACTAGCTGTCGTCGCTGTCGTTGATGTCGTTGAGGATGCCTTTGAGGAAGTCGTTGTATGTACGACCAGCTGAGCGCGCTGGGACCCATCACGCTGGCCCTGACTACCGCCACGCCCGTGTACAAGTGGTTCCTTTCCGACACCGACTTCAGGTGGAACCAAATCAGCGCCGCGGTGGACCAGAGGAGTAGGGTGAGAAGGTGAGTTGTGACGACCTGACCGGCTTCCATACGATAGATTACTGACCCCGAGGCAGCCGCTCAAGAACGACCGCTAGTGGACACCCAAGTCGCGCTACGCGTCCAACTTAACGTACATCTCCGAAGACCCCCGGGTACTTCGACCAGACCTCGTCATCGACGAGAACATCAAGCAGCAGCTACTCGCTAGCTTGAAGAGATGGCTCTCTCGAGTATCGTTTTGGGGCAATGCAACCTCAAGCACATATCATGTTCTAAGAATAACGGTCACATCCCTCGGATGTTAGTTTACAGCTCAGGTATCCGTATGTCTTGAGATGCCCACCGCCGTGCCGTCGGACACCGAAATCTGATAGGTTCGGCACCGGCCAGGAGAAGACCGTGGCTGAGTGCTTCCATGTCTTGGCATCCAGGCTTGTCGGTGTTGGTGCAGGGGACACGATCTCTGAGTCACAAGCACTTCCCTCTACGAAATACGCTCCCCACCCCCGGGCCCAGAGAGAGGCACTGGACATTCTCACTTACCGCAAGCCTGCCGCAAAAACAACAAGGGACCCTCCGAAATGTCGACGCTGACGCTGGACGGCCTGGCAGCCTTGCTCTCTAGGATTGGAGCTGGCCCGATTCCTTCCATCGCCGGAGAACCTCTAGTGGCACACCCTCTCTATCGACCTATCGACATATACCGGGCCTTCGTTGCGGATGTCCTGGCCCGACTCGCTGGGTGTGAGACGCCTGTGGCATACGAGTCGTTCCAGATTCCCGGTACGCCAGCGAACGGGGACTTGGTGTTGCCAGTGCCTCGTCTGCGCATCAAGGGCAAGAAGCCCGCCGAACAATCCGCCGAGCTTGCGGCTGCGTTTCCAGACAACCATCCGCTCTTCCAGAAACCCGTTGCCGCTGGCATCCACCTCCCTTTTTTCTTCACTCCGTTGTCCCTCCCGCGGCTCGTCCTTCCCTACATCTTCCAGCGCCAACAATCGTACGGCAATGATCCCGATGTTGGACTGCGCAATCATGCGGCCCCGGACCAGGGTCGCAAGAAGGTCATACTGGAGTTCAGTTCCCCCAACATCGCCAAGGAATTCCATGCCGGACACCTCCGGAGCACCATCATCGGCGCCTTCATTGCCAACCTCTACGAGACGATGGGCTGGGACGTGGTCAAAGTGAATTACTTGGGCGACTGGGGGAAGCAGTTTGGCCTGTTGGCCGTCGGGTGGCAACGTTTCGGATCCGAGGAGGAGCTCGCCCGTGAGCCGCTCAAGCACCTCCTCGACGTCTACGCGAGGATCAACACAGTGTTCAAGCCAGAGCAAGAGGAAAGCAAAAAGGCCCGGGACGAGGGCCGTGACACAGCCGAGATCGAATCTCGGGGCTTGTTCGCGGAGCGCAATGCCTTCTTCAGCCGTATGGAGGCCGGCGAAGAGGAGGCCATGGCGCTGTGGCGCCGCTTTCGCGACATCAGTATCGACCGCTACATTGCAACCTACGCCCGGCTCAACATCGACTTTGACGAGTACTCTGGCGAATCCCAAGTCAACAAGGCCACGATTGAGCGTGTTGAGGCTAGTCTTCGAGAGAGAGGTATCTATGAACAGAACAACGGCTCTTGGGTTATCGACTTCGAAAAGCACGGCTCCAAAGGCCTTGGTCTAGCCGTTGTTCGCGGTCGCACTGGTACTACGACCTACCTCCTCCGCGATGTCGCCGCTATTCTCGACCGCGCGGAGAAGTATGCCTTCGACAAGATGATCTATGTCGTCTCGACCGAACAAGACCTGTACTTCCGCCGCGTTTTCCGCACCGTCGAGCTCATGGGCCGCCCCGACCTCGCCGCACGCCTGCAACACGTGAACTTCGGCAAGGTCATGGGCATGTCCTCGCGTCTCGGGAATGTGCAGTTTCTGGGCGATATCCTGGACCAGTCGCGCGAGACGATGCACGAGGTCATGCGCCGCAACGAGGTCAAGTACTCCCAGGTGGAAGACCCGGACGCCGTCGCGGAGAAGGTCGGCATCTCGGCGGTCATGGTCCAGGACATGACCGGCAAGCGCATCAACAACTACCCCTTTGACATCGGCCGCATGACGTCCTTTGAGGGCGACACGGGCCCGTATCTCCAGTACTGCCACGCGCGGCTCAACTCGATTCTGCGCAAGGCAGGTCTCACCAGACAAGACCTCGTCGACCATCTCGAGAACCATCCCGACGGCCTGGACGCGGATGTCCTCGGCGACAAGCCCCACGCGGCCGACCTGCTCCGGCTGATGGCGCAGTATCCGGACGTGATGGCCATGGCGCTCAAGACGCTGGAGCCGTCGACCATTCTGACGTACTTGTTCCGCTTGGCGCACCAGCTCTCGTCGTGTTATGACGTCCTGCAGGTTGTAGGTGCCGAAGGTGGCAGGGACGTGGTGCTTGCGCGGGCGGCGCTTTATGAGGGGGCGAGGCAGGTGCTGGAGAGAGGGATGCGGTTGTTGGGGTTGAGTCCCGTTGAGAGGTAAGATGTTCTTTCTTGCTTCTTTATGCCATTCACTGTGCCGTTATCGAGATTGTTGGGCGTAACTAACCGTTTCTCGCCAGGATGTGATATCCTTCGACTTGGGATAGCGGGATAGACTGCTTGGTGGCACTGGGCACGCACAACGGAGAGTATAGGTCAGACAGGCCGCATAGCGCTCGGGAGAACGGTTGAGAAACAAGCAATTTTGGGAGAAGGCTGCATTCCATCTGACAATCGACTTTAACCCCGCCGTGGTCCTAAACTACCTAGATAGTCGTGTTGAAGCTTATTATTGTTTGAGAGCACTCGCAACTCCCTCGTAAAATGCTCAACAAAAACGGTAGGGACTCGTCCGAGGCCGTTGTGGCTCGCGGATTTTGTACCGTCTTGTTTCTTGGTGCCTGTCGTTCTTGAAGGGGTTGACAAAAACATCACGTTATCGCTCTTCATGGACGATGCCATCGGTGGTGGCTGTGGGACCGGGGGCGTTTCGCGAGGCGGACTTACAGTCAAAGCCACATTCATGCATAAATGCCGAGCCCAAGCCGCTCCAGTTAGCCCATATAGTGGGTGGCAGACAACCCCAAATCCTGTCGGGTTTTCGCACACCTCTCAACAATCGCACTTCTTCAGTCGCATCGTTTTGAGCTGCAGCCATGGATGCGGGCCGCCTTGCTCTTTTGGAGGCCGGCATTATACGCGTGGTAACGAGTGAAGAAGCGGCGACGATGACGTTCAGCACCCTGCTGGGCGGTGGGAAGGATGCGCTCGACGACCCAGGGGAAAGGTTCGAGGCTGGTGAGCAGGCGCTGCAGTCCTGGCACAGCAGATTGCCTAGACTTCCCATCCCCGGAGTGTCTCTCTGCCAACGTTGCGAGGAAATTGACGTCGCGCTGCTCAAGTCCCCAGACGGATATATGCACTCGGAGGACTACTGGCGTCTGGCAGCATCGGCGACGGAATGCCCGGTGTGCACACTGATGATCGGGGCGCTGCGCGGCAGTTTCTTCGCCAGCGACTTTGAAACAGCAATGAAGCTTAACAACCCTCGACGGACTGACCAAAACATCGTTCTCCGAGCTTGCAATGGCAATGGGAAGAAGTCGGAGTGGACTCAGGGCGACGAGATTAGAACAATCAACGTCGAGATGACCAACATGCAATTCCTACCCCCCGGGAGACTCTGGGTGTTTGCACTCCCAGGTGAGTCCTTGCCCAAATCGGACACACGGAAAGGATCGCAAAACACCTACTAATCTTTGACTGGACCACAGACTCAGCAGCCGCCTTACGGGGATTGCAGCAATGCCTTGCTCCCTACGAAACCGAGAAATTTGCCATCCTGTCTTACTGGGCACGATTCCCATCAAGGACCCTGCCGCCAGCATCGCCGGCAGCCCCAGAGCTCGATTATCCGAGAAGACTCATCGATGTGGGTGCCGGCGCGGGCAACCTGGATGCAGATATCCGCCTGGTCGACAAAGCAAGCCTGCCGTCACCAAACGTGGAATACATTTCTCTCAGTTATCGGTGGGGCGCCTCCAACAACTTGAAGACAACAAACCAGACACTTGATGACCACCAAAAAGGCATCCCTATGGGTGCTTTGCCGAGAACTCTTCGAGATGCGGTGATCGTCGCACGACGTTTGTCAATACGATATCTCTGGATCGACTCCCTGTGCATTATCCAAGACAACAAGGCGGACTGGGCTACAGAAGCACAGCACATGGGCGACATCTACATGAACTCTGCTTTCGTCATCGCCGCACACGCAGCACGGCATGCCGACCACGGCTTCCTCGAACAGTCCCTGGCGAGACCCAAGGTGATCCCAGTGGGGGGACGGCGAGACGGCGGGAAGTATGACGCCGAAACGGCTGCTTATGCGGACTTTCAGGGGAAGTTGACAGACAACGCGTGTAAAGGGGATCAGGTCAAACCTGTTGCCTCAGATGTCTTCTTCGTCGCAGAAAGCGTCAACCTCAACGGACATCTCGACACCAACAGCGCACTTACTAGCAGAGGCTGGGTGTTGCAAGAGAGGGCCCTCGCCCGCAAGACCATCCATTTCTGCACAAACGGGGCCATCTACCTCGAAACAGGAAGCACTATCCTGTCCATCAACGACCACCCGCACCATCCCAGCCTTCACTCCGGGCCCCAGGAGCTCAGGGCTGCCTTGCACCAATTTAACGGCGGCGAACCCACCCCAAGCCCCGTCCCCGCGTCCCTCCTCACCAACGCCAGAAAGGGCTGGTACGACCTCGTCGCGCAGTACTCAACACGCAGCCTGACGGAGCCCCGCGACAAACTGATAGCCATCTCCGGCATCGCCCGCAAACTACAGCCCATCCTAGACAACGACAACTACTACTGCGGGCTGTGGGAGCGGCACATGCACACCAACCTGCTCTGGCTGCGACGCACGGCGCGGCTAACACCGAGCAGTTTCTCTGCGCGCGCGCGGGCACCATCGTGGTCGTGGGCGGCGCACGACGCGGCCGTGCAGTTCCCGACGTGGAGCCACGAGGGGTCTGACGACGTGGTGCGGCCCGAGATCCGGTTCGGCAAGGTGCTGAACGGCGAGCTGCCGCCGTCGACAGATAGTTTGTTTGACGGCTGGGGTATGCTCGAGCTGCGCGACGCGGTGCGCATCGGCACGGGGCTGCGGTTCCTTGCCCCTGCGACGGGCAAGCCGCACTGGACGATGGGTCCTAACGCTGTGACGATGCCGTATCAGACACGGTTTTGGGGCGTGGGGTCTGATGCTGGGGGCCGGATTGGGTGGGCTGCGTTTGATTGGGAGGAGAGGGACGAGCTGGATGGCAATGTGGACAGGATCACTTGCTTCAAGGTGGCGTCGTTTTCCAACGACCGGCCTGAGTCGGGGTTCAAGCGTGGGTTTTTGGTGCTCTTTGCCAAGTTGGTTAACCCTGCGCTGGGCATCTTTGGCCGCGTGGGTATGGGCCAGATCATGGATGCGTCGTTGTTCGATGATCGGGATGCTTCGACCAGACATGAGCGTCTTGTTTTGGTGTAGATCAATCTCATATGCTGCCCAGTTCAGCGCCATCCAAGCGCACGTTAGGTACCTAGATGGCCGAAAGGGTTTAGTTTTCCCACCCAAGTTTGAGCTCTTACCGATGTTGTTGTGATACATGAACGGAAAAGTTGAATATACGCGTGGGTTGCTCGCTGATGGTGCTGTAAGTCGTGTGGAATGCCCAAGCCTCTGGAACTTGGCTCATATCTCTCTCTTCTCAGCGGAAACGCCATGTTGAATTGGCAGCCTATCTGAATTCTCCTCCAGTTAACTACATCGCTTCTCTTTCCAGACCGAGGTCTACAGAGACTGCAGACCTCTACCACCTTTTGTTGGCACCGCGCAGCCCGTGGCCCGTCTGCCTCCCTGTGGCCAGGGGCTACCACCGCCCAGATATCCTTTCTTTCTGGGCAACCACCCACGACTGCTTTCCCCAACGCCGCCTCTCCTCCACTGGTTGCAGCAACCACCCCCATGACACCACCTACCACCGCCTCAGCTGTGACAACCACCACCCCCACATCACCAGCTTTCATCACCAGGGGCTTCCCGCCCCTTCGAAGTCAATCACTTCCGTGAGCCGCAGCCGCCGCCTCGGAACTCTCATACCCACTCAGATACTCGCCAAACACCCTCTCCTCAATATCCATATCTTTCCACATCCTGCCGGTCGTTTTGCGCGCCCTCCTTCTGAAAAAGACCCTCTTCGCCCACTTCCACCCCTCGACCCCCACGAAGAATAACCCAGCCGCAACAAACACAATTCCCCACTCCCAGCTGATGCCCGTGTGTTTGAACACCACATGGTTGATGACAGGGATATACAGCGTCGGGAACAACGTGACGAACCCAAACACGATGGCCCAAAACAAGAACTTATTCCGCCACACGTCATGGAACCACTGCGTAAAGTACTTATTGCTGCCGGGCTGCATGGCGAAGAACGAGCGGCGCATATCGACCAGCTCCCAGGCCAGAAACAG
>FTCU01002564.1_pt1 | contig 37410 bp, 26 predicted proteins | sample 1639521 | NCBI WGS metagenome assembly FTCU01 (sample SAMEA3914864, study PRJEB12502) | metagenome | biome: forest; material: soil | place: USA | collected 2012-03-12 | depth 0.3 m
AAAAAAAAAAAAAAAAAAAAAAACAAAGTTGAGTGGGAAAGGGTTCTGCGTCTGACAACTCTGAGCTTTTGTATATCGTGATTTTTGCCCAATGATCTCCTCAGAAGAACCCAAGTCGTATAAAACTAAAAACACCTGCAATTTCAACGCAAACGCGAGCCCGAGCAATTGCAAGAGAAGAAAGGATAAGATCTCCCGGGTCAACAGTTTTGCACCCCTGGCGCCAAGCGCCCGAACTGGTGTGTTCCACCAATCGGTGCCACGCCGCCGCGTTTCTTGACAGGGCCAACAGCGAACAGCGAGCAGTGGACGACAGCAAACACCACTCCAGCCCAGCGCCCAGCGGGGAGTCGGGGACCCGAGACGGACAACGGACAGCGGCCTCCACAGGTCAACAACCCTCAACGCCCTCAACACGAAACACCAATCACCACACACAAACACCACAAACACCACAACACCACAAACATTTGCTGTCGTGCAATGGCTGCAGATTCCACAGCCGCACAGCCTCTCGTTGTTATCCGTCGGGAACTTGCATCAGGGAATCGCCCAAACAATGCCTCCGTTGTTACCCTCGACGTTGCGCCGTCACCCTCTCGGTCAGCCCCTCGGACACGCCCCAGTCCGGCCGTCTCGACCGTCACGACCGCGAGCAGATCATATGCGCCCGGAATCCCTTCTTGACGTCTTCATGGGCTACGTCGCGACCTTGCTCCCCGCCCACACCCACATCCAGACGAGAAGCCTTGCCATGTCGGCGCGCGCAATACGACTCGCCCGCGGCCGGCCACCGCCGGGCCCCCGCCAGCAGTCCGCTGTCCGCCGCAGCTTCCACAACTACTTCGTGACCCATCTCCCTTCGTCCTCGATGCACCCCGACTCGCGGTCGTCCGCGGGCCCCGGCCACAAGCTCCCGCGCTCCGCCTCCACACCCCACACTCCGGCCCCCGGGGGCACCGTCCCGGCTGCCGCGCCCCCGAACATGCCGAGCCGCGACTTGACCGTCGTGCGGATCCCTCTACGGAGCGCCAAGCACCACTTTGGCGTGTCCAACTCGCGCGGCCAGCGGAGCTACAACGAGGACACCAACCAGGCCGGCACCATCCGCATCCCGTCCTTTGCAAAGAGGGTCCCTGTCAGCCTGGTGCGCCACCAGGCGGCGCGCGCCATTGGCGAGGGCACCACCAACGCCGACAGCTCCCTCGGGGACCCGCAGATTTTCTACTTTGGCGTCTTTGACGGCCACGGCGGCAGCGAGTGCAGCGAGTTCCTCCGCGACGAGCTCCACGGCTACATCGAGGAGGCCGCCGCCGAGTTCGGGCTGAAGAGCAGCCTCAAGCGGGACCCAGGTGCCCCCGACTCGATGCGGGACCCGGACGCCACCGTGCCGCAACCTCCGCAACCCCAAGCGCAACAGCAAGAGACCGTCGCCGACACCTCGGAAGCCACCCGGCTGGAATCCGAGCTCCTCGACGAGTACAAAACCACCATCGGCGGCTACTTCCGCCGCTTCCGCCCCAACTACTTCTCCATCTCTCCGGCCTCCTCCACGCGCGACCCCGCCCCTGAACAAAACCCCCCAAACCGCGTGACCCTCGAATCCGTGCTCACCTACGCCTTCCTCCGCGCCGACCTCGACTTCGTCACCGCGCAAGCCCGCAAGCCCGACCCCGACGACCCCTACGTCTCCGACTTCCCGCTCAACAAAGACGAGATCCTCGGCTCCCCGCACCTGCCCCCCTCAGGCCACGGCATCGGCGGCCCGGCGCGCTTCAAAGGCGGCTCCACCGCCTCGGTTGCCCTCATCTCCACCCCGACCCCATCCCCCTTCTGGCACCCCGCCGCGCACTCCACCCTGGCCGTCGCCCACGTCGGCGACACCCGCGTGCTGCTCTGCGAGACCGCCTCGGGCGCGCCCCTCCCGCTCACGCAGGACCACCACCCCTCTACCCCGATCGAGTCCCGCCGCCTGCGCCGCTACGTCACCGACAGCGTCGTGACGGACTCTTTCGGCGAGGAGCGCATCCAGGGGCTCGCCAACTCGCGCGCGTTCGGCGACATGCAGAGCAAGCGCATCGGTGTGTCCGCCGAGCCGGACGTCTCGCGGATCGACCTGCGCCCGGCCGAGTTTTCGTTTCTCGTGCTGGTCAGCGACGGGGTCAGCGGCACGCTGAGCGACCGCGAGATTGTGGATGTTGTCAAGGAGGCGGCGACGCCCGAAGAGGGTGCGCGCAAGGTGGTCGAGTATGCGACCGAGGTGTCGGGGGATGGGGATAATGCGACGTGTCTTGTTGTGCGGCTGGGGGGATGGGAGAGGAGGAGTGAGGGAGGGGTCGGGAGCTTGGGGACGCGGGAGATGAGGGAGATGAGGAGGAGTGAGGCTTTGGATCCGCGGAGGAGGGGGCGGTAGTTTTATGCTGCTGCCCTCGGCTGTTGGTTGGTTCATCTAATCATTGCATGTGATTTCATTTGTTTTGAGCTTTTTGTTTTGTTTTGTCAGACGATAGCATTGCGTTGGGACGGTCGGGTTGCATAGCACGGCATTGCTTTCTTTTCTGATACTATCAAGGCCACACCGTACCACCACCGCCACCACCGGGTATATAGCACGGACTACACCAACAAGGTAACGAAAGAAGAAGCAGAAGAAGAGCAAGGCGCACGGCCTCACGGCACGAGAATACATTTCATGGCATGGCAGACGGCGTTGTGCGGTTCACTACCTAGACTAAATCTCCTCCTTGTGTAAGCAAAAGAAAGTATGGTAGAAGAACCTCCACATATCAACGCCGACGGGCGTCCGTCAAATCACGGGTCTTGTTGGAAAGAGAAAGTCTGTTGCGGCAAAGACATAGCCTAGACGGGCTCTCAGTACCGCGGCGGATACTGCCCCCAAGGTCCCGGCGGCGGCTGGCCGTATGCTCCCGGCCCCGGTGGCGGTGGGCCACCATACCCACCACCACCGCCATACGGCTGCTGATGCTGGTGGGGCCCGTGTGATCCGTGGTGCTCATGGCCCTGGTGGTACCCCCCCGGCGGCGGCTGCTGTCCGTACCCGCCCTGGCCGGGGTACCCACCGCCGCCATACGAGGGCTGCTGCGACGGCGGCGGGGTCGGCTCGCCGTAGGCATACCCGCCCGGCTGGGGGTTGCTGGCGCCGGAGTAAAAGGCCGCTGCTTGGCCGTGCTGCGGTTGCTGCTGCTGCTGGGGACCCTCCTGGGCCTCGCGGTTGAGGGTCTGGATCTGCGACCACAGCGAGCCCGCGGGACGTCCGTGGCCGCCCTCGCCGTGTCCGCAACCGTGCGCGTGTCCGCCGGCGCCCTCGAGAGACCGGGACTTGCCGCCGGTGGCGTTGTTGAGGATGTGGTTCTTGCCCTGCCGGACCGACTCCGACGAGAGGACGTGGTCGAGCCGGTTCCGGTGGGGGGTTTCCGCCACCCACTTGCGGACCGTCTCGAACATGTCACGCTGGATTTGGATGTGCTCGTTGCGCGCGGCCGGGTGGTGGAAGGCCCGCAGGACGTCGTTGACGACTTCGTCGACGGGGACACCGGGATTCTCCCAGGCGTAGACGACGCGGCTACGTTTGTCAGCTCTGCCTCTTTATGCGTGCTGGACCGAGTCACTTACGGGACGACATATTGCAGGATGGTGGCGGCGATGCGTCCGGCGCACGAGTTGAGCACGTTGGTGAAGTGGTCCTTGGACAGCATCGAGTGGGTCGGGTTGTCGCAGCGCGGGTTGTTCCACGGCTCGAGCTGCTGGTTGGCGCTGGTGGCGATGACGCCCGACGAGCCGTCCTTGAGCGCCTTGGACACCTGGTTGATGATGGGGCGCACAAAGGGCGCGAGCAGGCCGAGAATAAAGGCCGTCAGCGTCTCGCTGATGTGCTCGAGCAGCGACTCGAGGCCGGGGATCTTGGAGATCATGTTGTTGATGGCCCGCACGATCTTGTCGCGAAACTCGAGGATCGGGTAGATCTGCCCGGCCACCTTGACCGGGTCAAAGTTGGGGCTCATGCCGGGCACGACGTTGACGTTGCCGGCGCGGGTGTTTTCCTGCTCCTGGGCGGCGGACATGGCCTGGAGGTTCCTGGCCTGCGAGGCGAAGCCATCGCCCATGCCGGGGAGCTGGCCCACGAGCGAGATGAAGTCGTTGCCGCCCGAGCCCGAGCCGAAAAAGCCGCGCTGGCCGCCGCCGCCGGAGGTCTTGTTGGCCTGCTCGGCGTTCTTGAGGGCGACGTCGATCTCGTCGACTTCAGACTGGGTGAAATGGTCGGTCGCCTCGCTGCGGCTTGTCAGCAGACATACAGGTGTTACCAAGCCAAGATATGCCTACCCGATGACGGAGTGCAAAAAGTCGACGGCTCCAAAGGTTCCTTGTGAAAGTGTCAGCGGCGTCCCTCGGCCCATCCGACTTCACCACCCACCAGTGACAAGAGGATAGACGGTTTTCCCGTTCAGGTGGATCTGCGTAGCGTTGCCGCAGTGGGGGAAGACGCTGTGGTGGCCCAGCTCGACCAGGGCGAGCTCGCAGTAGTTGCTGTGAGCGCTAAAGTCCTACTCATAGTCAGAAGACCGCGATCTACACTGACCGTGGTCCACGCACCTCCATACAGTGCAGCGCCTGGCCGAGACACCGCAGCGCTTCGCACAGATCGGTCTCCTTGCCCGAGGCGCCGTGGCCGCCGCTGGTGTAGAGGCGGCCAAAGTGGATGCTGCGAGCAAAGCTGAAACGCAGATAGCCGGCGCTGGTGGCCCAGCCGCCGGACTCGTTGGCGATGTAGTTCTTCATGCCGGTGCGCGGGTCGATCTCAAGCTCCCGTTTGTCGACGGGGCCGCGTAGGCGCGGGTCGTACTTGCGGGCGTCCTGGTCGTCGGCATAGCCAAGCGGGTTGTCGATATGCTCCTCGGGGCGGTAGACTCCCAGCCGCTCCTCGGTGACTTCGAACTCCTCGGTCGCATAGCCGTTCGCCATGAAGGAGAGCACCCAGACCTGGATGTGTCAGAATGTGGTGTGTAAGTGGTGCCGGAGAGACCCACGATGATCCTGATGGTGGCGGCGTTGATGCCCTTCAAGCTGCCGACGTCGACAGCCTGCGAGTAGTCTCGGAGCCAGTTGCCAAAGTAGACGCGGCCGATCATCAGCGTGGTCCACTTCTTGCCGTGCAAAAAGGCGACCGTCTTGAGCATGTCCTCGATGTCTGGCGGCGTCAGCAGCCATGCGCCGTGCCCCGTTGTGGTAGTCAAGCCATTGTCAAGCCCACTACTTACCTCCGTGCCGCCAGTTGTGGCCCTCGACCTGGGCGATGGAGGGGATGTTGCCGGCGCCGAACGCGGCGGCTTTGCCGGGCAGCACGACGAGCAGCAGGCCGAGGACCAGGAGCGCACTGCCCCAGCCCATTCTGAGTCCTGCCATGGTGCCGATGCGGTGTGGTAATTTCTGGCAACTCGTGTTGTTGTTGGGTCTGAACTTGCTAGAGAGGTTGAGTTTGAGTTGAGCAAGGTGGAGGTGAAAGGTGAATCGCTTGGCTTGACCCCGCGCGAGTCCAGACTGATGCGACGGAATTGTTCTGCTATCGCAGCTGGGCAGGAGAGAAGTACGATGCGACGGACCAACGGCGGCCTCTGGTCGAAAGCTGAAGCTGGACTGGGCTGGACAGACCGAACTGGACGGGCGCTGGCGTTGTTGTGCCTGCTCGAGGCCGCCAAGCCACGGGATTTCCTTTACGTCAGATCCCCAGCCGCGTAGGGCTGCCGCCCACAACCACCACCAGGACGTTACAGGAGAGGGGTTGCAACATGCGATAACGGAGTTGCGCCATTCAATTCCGGCCGTGGGAGGCAGTGGATACTATATACATCTGTATTCCTGCTCTCCTCGATTTTTTTCCCGACGCTGTAGTCACACCTGTTGCTGTAAAACAATCCGATGAGGGAGCTTGGATGAGCTGCCCAAACTTGTGGTATCTTGACTTTTTTGGAAACGAGGAGGGGTCGAGCTGAACCCCACCAGGGACACCTGGAGGGGCTGGGCGCCAAGATTGGAATGCCGGCTGCCGTGCATCAATCATGTGGCATCAAGTGCATCGCTCGTGGCATCACTCTGTGCTGTTTAAGTGCATGCATGGCAACCAAGGGCTTATCATGAAAAGGGGACTCGGCTAGCTATCGCGATGCAGTGTCCTGCACAGCATTTCTGTGCATAATACATTCTGAGGCTTTGCATTGCCAGAGCGGGGTGGTGCTCCTATGTATTCTGTACGGAGTACTGTGTAAGTGATAGTAACAGATTGCTCATCGAGCTGCCTGTCTGGTTGATTGATGGTCATCGCGCTGTCTCTCTCCAGTGCAATCCTCGTCCTGTTGCTCCATCTACGTTACACGTTGTATGATCCAGGGCTGCCAGGCAGGCACCTTGGCATCTGGCATTTTTGTCGTCCACCACCCCCGGTCCCAGCTCGGAGCGACAGTCATCCGACAACCATGCGATCAGACGTGATTTTTCTTAGCGTCTCTGCAAGGACTGTCAGGCTTGGCAAGCTGCTCTGCCGGTGGTAGCGCCACTGTCATCCGATGGGGCTTTCGACGTTGCAGCACCAGCTTGCAGGCCTGACACCCGTTCGCGTCTGTGATTCGCGGACCCCTGATCGCTGGGACAAATCTCAAATCTCCATCCGCGCAATCCGGCCGCTTGTGCTCCTTCCTCAACCTGTCCCGACTCGTTCTCGACCCTCGAAACAGCCCTTTCGCTGCTCTCGCCCTTCCCTTTTCTGCGTGTGTTTGCCTCTGGTGTCCATCATCTGCGCCGCTCCGCCGACCCAACTCACTCGAGAACAAACTCCTAGAACCCGTCGTCGACGTTGTCGCTGCCCCGAGGCGACCCTCGCTGCTTCGAAGCAGCAAACCCACACGATGCCCGGCCGCATCCTGCCGACCTTCACCCTCGCCGAGGTCGAGTCGCACAACTCCAGAAAGTCCTGCTTCGTCACTCTCGGGGATAATGTCTACGACGTGACCGACTTCATCGACTCACACCCCGGCGGCGGTGATCTCGTGCTCGACTACGCCGGCAAGGACATCAAGGACATCCTCGAGGACGAGGCCTCGCACGTCCATTCCGAGGCCGCCTACGAGGTGCTCGATGACTCCCACGTCGGTTTCCTCGCTTCTGCGAATGGAAAGACAAAGGCGGCCAAAGGGGCTGCCAACGGCACCACCGGCACCAACGGCGCCGCCGTGCACCCCAGGACCGGCATGTCCTGCGAGGAGGATCTGAGCAAGGACACCGACATCTCGTCCGACTACAAGACGCACAAGTTTCTCGACCTGGGCCGCCCGCTGTTTCCGCAAGTGTGGATGGGCGGCTTCTCCAAGGACTTCTACCTCGAACAGGTCCACCGGCCGCGCCACTACAAAGGCGGGGAGTCTGCTCCTCTGTTTGGCAACTTTCTCGAGCCTCTCACCAAGACGGCGTGGTGGGTGATTCCGATGGTGTGGCTCCCTCCCGTCTCCTACGGCGTCTACATCGCGAACAAGGGACTCTCTGGTCCTCTCGGCACAGCGACCTGCTTCGGCGGCGGCTTGTTGCTATGGACCCTGATCGAGTACTTTATGCACCGCTTCTTGTTCCACCTTGATTAGTGAGTCTCCCCATGTGCGGCTTTGACCAGTGGCTTGATGGTTGGCGCTGACACGCCCCAAGCTACCTCCCCGATAACCGGGTCGGCATCACGTTGCACTTCACGCTCCACGGCATCCACCACTACTTGCCCATGGACAAGTACCGCCTGGTCATGCCCCCCACGCTGTTCCTTGCGCTCGCCATCCCCTTTTGGAAGCTGGCTCACACCGTTTTCTGGAACTGGTCCATGGGAACCGCCGTCTACTGCGGCGGTGTCTTTGGCTACATCTGCTACGACTTGACCCACTACTTCCTGCACCACCAAAACCTCCCGCTGTGGTGGAAGCAGCTCAAGAAGCTGCATCTCGAGCACCATTTCCTCGACTACGAGAACGGCTTCGGCGTCACCAGCCCGCTCTGGGACATCGTCTTTGGCACCGAGCTCACCCCAAAGGACAAGAGGAAGTAGGAGGCAGATGAAGTATGAGTTAATGATTGCGTGGACATTATATCGCCGTATCTTGTAGTAATGAGGCTGGCACGTACATATATGACATCTCGGCGCGGTTGTCAATGGTCGGGGCTGTCTAAGGGGCGTTTGGGGGGTGTTTAAGGGGACGTCAAGGGTTCAAACTCGTCTCCCAGGCGCTGTTGACGATAACACGGCACTGTCTTTAGAATACCCCTAATACTAATATTGTTAATGGTTTCCAATCTCCTGCTTGTGAGTACTGTGTGGGTAGGTTGATAACGTTATTCGTCATCGTGATGCACAGTCTCATGCACTTATCCGCTCGCCAACCTTTACCTGACTGATCACAATGCACTTATCGCAAACTTGCATGCTCTCCTGTCACGTGACCTGGAATCCACAACCAAACTCATTGTCCTCAGCCCTAGGCCAGGCAATTTGCTCATCCCCATCTGCGTTACTGAGGCTCCCCTCTTCAGGCATCAACACTCTTCACAGATCGACGCATCCATCCGCCAACGCCACCACCAGCCACCCAAACATCACGACATTTGCAGATTTGCTATTTGCACCCACCAACCTCGAGCGAACAATCCGCCAACGCGCCGTCGCGCAATCTGCCAAAATGTCAGGCTTGGACGTGGAGGCGCTCCTTGACTCGACTGCCTCCTCCAAGGAGCAGGCCAGCAAGGCTCCCGCTAATGGTGACTCGCCCCAGAACGGAAGCCGCAGCGAGCGCGACCGGGACCGCCGCAGCCGCGATCGCAGCAGAGAGGGCGACAGAGACCGAGGCCACCGACGCCGAGACCGCAGCGGCGGCCGCTACCGAACCGCGTCGACCGGCCGAGAGACCCCCCGAAGTGACGCCGGGAGCACCAAGAGTAGGCGGCGGAGCCGGAGCCGTGATTCTGGCCGACACTCACGTCGTCATAGAACCGACGGAGACTACTACCGCGGGAGCAACCGCGCCCGCGGTGGCCGCTCTCGCTCCCGCTCCCCTCACCGCTACCGCCCTTCCGGAGACGATCGTCGCGAACGCGAGCGCGAGCGCGACGACCGCGGCTACCGCCGCCGCGATGATGAACGCCGTGGCGCCAGGCAGAGCACTCCCCGCGATGCCTCCCCTACCGGGGATGAGCGCGACAGGCGCACTGTTTTTGTCCAGCAGTTGGCCGCCCGTCTCCGGACCCGCGAGCTCAAGGAGTTCTTCGAAAAGGTTGGCGCCGTGGCCGAGGCACAGATTGTGAAGGACCGCGTTAGCAACCGGTCCAAAGGGTGCGTCCGTCATCTCCGTCTCTCCTACCAAAGCTAACCGCCTTCAGTGTCGGCTATGTCGAGTTCAAGAGTGAAGAATCCGTTGCGGCCGCCCTTCAGCTCACTGGTCAAAAGCTCCTAGGTATCCCCGTCATTGTCCAGCCCACTGAGGCTGAGAAGAACCGCCAAGTGCGCAACTCGGAATCCGCCGGTCACCCCAACTCGATTCCCTTTCACAGGCTTTACGTGGGCAACATCCACTTCAGCATCACCGAAACAGACCTCCAGAATGTCTTCGAGCCATTTGGTGAGCTCGAGTTTGTGCAGCTGCAGAAGGATGATAACGGTCGCAGTCGAGGCTATGGATTTGTTCAGTATGTATCTGCCATTCTTTTAGAGAGCAACCGCTTGCTAATCCTCTTTCGGCTAGGTTCCGTGACGCAACTCAGGCCCGCGAGGCTCTTGAAAAGATGAACGGGTTTGACCTTGCCGGTCGCCCGATCCGTGTTGGGCTTGGAAACGATAAGTTTACCCCAGAGTCAACTGCCAACCTCTTGAGGGGATTCCAAGGCCAGAATCAACAGCAGCAGTTCCAGGGATCCTCCTTCTCCGGAGCGGGGGGTAGGGGCCCTCAGACGTCCAACTTCGACCGCGCCGGCGGCCGAGACAACGAGAAGGGCACTGGTGCCAGTGCGCTGGACGACACCGATGTCGCCGGTGTCAACTTTAACAACTACAGCCGAGACGCCCTCATGCGGAAGCTGGCAAGAACTGACGAGCCAAACAACGGCCAACCTGAGCGACAGATTCTCAAGCCCAAGACTGAGACGAAGCCACTCCCCGTCAACGTCAGCATGGCTAGTCGCTGTGTGGTGCTTCACAACATGTTTGATCCCGCCGAGTACGTATCTCCTCCCTTCCGTTTTGGCCACGCAAGGATGTTAACCTGGCGGCAGGCAAGTGGGCGAGGACTGGGCCAAGGAGCTCGAGGATGAAGTCCGGCAAGAAGCTGCCGAGAAGTACGGCAACGTCGTGCACATCTCTCTCGACGCCAACTCCCAGGGCGACATCTACCTCAAGTTCGATAAGGTGTCGGGCGGAGAGAACGCCATCAAGGGACTCAACGGCCGCTACTTTGACGGACGGATGATCACTGCTGCTCCGGTTGTGGACGCGGTCTACAGCAGTTTGTTCTCTCGCACCAAGGCCATCTAAAACACTAATCACGGCGCCTTGCTGTCTGCATAGGAATCCTACACGGTATGTCCCCCACCTCTTCTGATTGCTTGCAACGTCCTAACACATCTAGAAGGCTTTCACGTTGCCGGACAGACCCGGCCACGGTTGCCAACCCCCTGCCCAGACTTTCGATGTTGACTATTTGTTGGATTGTTATTCCCTCCCCCAAGGCTTTAGGAGTCGGCCCCTCGTTTCGCCATCACATGGTTTCGCCGCGCTCTCTCGGCCTCGTCGATAGCTGATTTCCACCCATAGAACCGCCTCCTTCCCTCCCCGTTCGGTCATCTCGGCATCGGCAAACCGTTGGCAAGATCGGAACACGAAGCCTTTCCGTCGTGGCACTGGCGTTGCTGATTTTGTACCTAGGCAGAACCGACTCGCATTCGCAGAGGCTGCCCGTATGAGCAGAGCGAGCACAAGGTCCTCTGCGATGGGTCGCCCTTGCTGAATATCAGGTAGTTTAATCGGAATAGAACCAGAGCCTGAGCATTGTTTCTCCATCCTTGCGCTGTATCGTGTGTGTCGTGGTCTCGGAGCGGGCAGGGGCTAATTGACTGTAGGTGTCATGCCGTCTCGTCGTTGATTTGCTGTTCTCGTGGCTGTTTGATCTGGGAGTTGAAGGCCTTCGGCGGCTATCAAGTGACAGCTTGCTATCTGGCTCGGGTTACTTGTCTCGGATCCTCCCCGTCCTGCTCTTTCAGTTCACTTCGCGTCGCCCATTTATAAGGCTATGTCCGGGCATGAAGGTTTCCTCCCCGGTAACGCGCCACCATCAGGAGATTGGATTCATCGTCTTGATTCTCTCCCTCGGTCCGTATTCTAGTTATTTTCTTTTCTCCTGTCGGTTGGAATTCTCGTCTTCTTTCTGTCTGAATTTATGTCCCTTCTCCTGTCCTCTCCCTTCTCTTGTTCTGGCCTCCAATGAATCTCATTACGACAATGTTCGCTCGGTCATCACTGTTGTGATCTTGGCTGGAGTGCTTTTGTCACCTTCTGGTGGTTGTGAGCGGTTTCATGCCTGTCTTCTGTCCCCGGCACTGTCACCTCTTGACTACCCCGGCTGATATGTGTTCTAAGCATAACACGTTGTTTCCCTCTTTCCTTTTGTTCGTTCTTGTCATCATTCTTGTTGTTGGCTCTGCGGTCCTGGGCCTTGGACCTTGGGCTCGATGTGAGCCCATGCTGCCCGTTCCGCTGTGAGCAGAAGCATCTTCTAAGCTCCATCTAGTCCATCCTCTATCGGCTGCCTTTCTATTGGGCCGCTTGAGCCCGATCCATGTCTCTTCCCCTTTCCATACACACCCGCCCTCTCAGCACTGTGGATGATTGCGGAGTTGCGTCTAATGACTGCTTCCCCAGCGTCTTTCCCTGCGCTTGGCCTTGGTATTTCTTTCCTTGCTTTGCTGTCGATGAGAACAGGCGCCCTCACTCTGCTGCCATTATTGGTTGACTGAATAGGCTCATGCAGTGTCGTTCTATAGTGCTGTGCGTTGCTTAATGAACTGAAGTAGTGCCAGTGTACTGTCCACGAGCAAGTGAACTGAACCGCTCTTTGTTCGCTGCAATCAACCTGGACTGGATGGAGGCTGCGCTGCTATTGCCAGCTTGTTTCTGCACAGAGAGCCTAAGAGAGTCACGAGCCAGAATCCGTTCATCGTCTGAACTAACAGCAATAGAGGTGCCCGATCAACGCACCCGAGGTGTCGAGATCGGCAAAGCATACCGACAACAGTTGATGATTGACAGCTAGGTCTAGAGATTCTGTAAGCAGTGTCCGTCAAGGGTGTTTTCTACCTTTTATATTAAGGCGCTTAGTTGGACATGTGCTCCTCAGAGGGACGTCAACGGACAAGTGCCCGTCAAGGGGTCCTGTCCAAGCCAGAACTCTTCAAGAAATCAGACCACGGCGTTATCTGCTAGGCATTCACGCACTGTTTAGACCTTCACACGAGGGCTTGCTACCCTTCCTCAACGTTGGCCACCCTCTGGCCCCAGCGTTGCGGTTTTCAGAAGCTCCCACTGCCAGGAAGCAGCAGCGCTGCCACGGGTCTAGCCCCGACGTCACTTGACCTTCAACGAGGGCACCAAATATTTTTAAATCTGTGGCCAAAATTGCACGCCTCCCCGCTCAATCTCGTTCATCGCCGAGAGTTTATTGCCTCTCGAGCCACAGCCGCCAAAAGTCACCTTCAAAGGACATATCTCCTTGCTCTTCCGGCGCCGCCATCACCTGCGCCGTAATTTGTTCGGTTGTTTCGGAAGTCCTGGCTCTAAAGGCATGTTCCGGTCCCGGGTTGAAGCCTCCACATTCCACATGGGATCGAGCACAACATACTGCTCACACATCACCTTGTCTCACAGCCCTTGTTAACAACCTCGACATCTTACAGCCCATCTGTCACTCTGGCAAACACCAGCAGCGAGGGTAGTGCCTCTAGCAGCAACAACCAGTGTCTGCTGTCTTCACGTCGACGTCGCCAATTGGCACCGGCTTCCCAGGACAATAGTGTTAGAGACTGTGTCTTCTATCCCTAAGACGAGTCTACCGCCGAGACGTCAAGAACCCCAGATCCTATGCCAGGTATCTTGGACCCCCGTTCCAGGAAAACCCCTTCGCCCCTTTTTGGGACGCCCTCCCCGGCGCAAAACGACAACAAGAATCAAGGCGGCCAGTCACAACGTGTTCCCCCCCTCACCCCCTCGCTGCGCCCTCCCCTCTCTCCTCTCCCATCCTCTTCTCCCTCGGCGAGTCCCTCGTTGACGCTCCGATTCTCTCTTCTCCCAACTCCGCAACCAGCTTCACCACCAGCTGGATTCCGTCCTGTCTCTCTTCCCTCCTCCCATCCCCCCCCCCCCAACCAAAATCAAAGCCCCCATCGTACCAGCATCAAGATGGGTGGAGCTCTGTTGCGCAGTGTGAGCCCTGCCAGCAGTGAGGGCGGCAGCGACAGGAAGTCGGGCGGAGGAGGCGCGCCTCTGTGGTCGCCAGGCAAAGGCCCGTCGCGGGTGCAGAAGGAGGTGGATTCTTCTCCCGAAACCATTCCGCCCACCACCTCCCTGACTGGCGATTCTACTGACCCCCCTCTCGCGGCGGAGCCTGATCTTCCTGCCGACGAAGCCCCCAAGACCCCATCGGACCAGGAGATCCGAACCCCAGAGAAGCCGCAGCGGACCTTCTCCAAGTCGACTCTGCGCGCCGCGGCCAGGGCGCTCCTCAACAACACGGTCACCTCGGTTGGTGTTGCGCCGCCTGCTCTGACCTTGTCTGCTTACCCGGGACCTGGGGCTGTTCTCCGTCACCAGCCGAGTCTCCCGATCATTATCCCGACCTCTGTTCCCGTCGCCATTTCGGCTCCTCAGGTCCAAGGTCTCAGCGCCATCTCGGGATCGACCACGCACAACTTCATCCACTCCATGCAGTCGATGAACCTCAACTCGAAAGAAGAGAACCTCCACCCGACCCAGAAGGTAAGCAAGCCATCACTCCGGTTGACCTCGTCTTTGGATTCTTTTTCGTTGATTTCGGCTCCTCGGTTTGTTCCGTTGTTTCATTTGGTTTCAACCATCCACCCTCCGAGCCTAACCTCCATCAGATCCATCGCGAGGAGATCTGCAAAATCCAGGCGCGCATCTGGGGTCTTCGCCAGGGAATGCAGCGTCAGAGTGCAATTCCCGAGAAATTTCTCAAATCGTTTGACTACGACGTGCACGCGCTCATGAGCAACACCGCCACAATGAACCAGGCAGTGGATGAACTGGCTGCCCAGTACAAGAACGTTGTGAACGTCCTGGAGGGCGTCAGCGGTCTAGAGGCGACGATTCGTGGCCTTGAGGGTGATGTTTCCGAGTACAAGGAACGCGCCCAAAACGCAGAGAAAGCTGTGTCGAGCCTGGCCTCGCGGAGCGATGAGGATATAAAAACCATCCAGGTAAGTCCCCTCATCTCTCTCCCTTGGTCGCGGGTGAATCCGTCCACGACTGACGCCGCCGGCGATAGTTTCTCAAGGAGCAGCTCCGCCAGAACGAGATGGCTCGGACGGTAAGCATCTTCCGCTGGTCATCATCACTGTGACTCTGCCACTGACAACAGCCCGTGATAGCTCCTCCAAGAGCAGGTCAACGGAAAACGGAACCTGTGGCTGAATATCCACACGGACCCCCAGGAGCGAGCTGCCGCTCTGGAGAGCCTCGCTCGCTCGTCCACTCCGCTTAGCGGCCACACCTTCACGATGCCCGTGGACCCAGGCTACGCGCAGAGCGCCCGGGGCTCCGGCAGTGTTCATTCCAACAGCTCCCATACGACCAGCTTCAAGTCAGGCCCAGGCAGCGACTATTTGGCCAGCCCTGGCCCCGGCAGTGTCTACGCCAGCAGCTTCTATGGCGGCGGTACGTTTTCTCCTCACCATCCTTTCATCCCGCACTCGCACTCTGGACCGGCTGCCTACACGGGTCAGCCCCAGTACCGGGCTCGCCGCATGTCCACGGCCACTGCTACCTCGACTACTACCTCGAGCTTTGGGTATGCAGCCAGCCGTCACTCGGGCGCTGGCTCGTCACGTCCCTCGTCGACGGGCCCCAGACGCCCCCCGCGGGTCTCCACCATCTCGGAGACGGGAAGCCCCATGGAGCGGAAGCGCAAGACTGCCCCCTCCCTCGTTCGGCCTGACCTCAATGACTCTGCCTACCTGCCTTGGATCGAAGATTTCCAGGCGCTGTTCGCCCTGATCTACGGCTTCTGCGCTGCTTACTTCCACGACTTGCCCATCATCAGCACCGACTGGAAGAGCCACATCCAGGCCGGCGCCGAGGGCGACCTGAGGGAGTACATCTGCCTTATCGGCCAGTTCAGCCACGAGCCGGAGGCTGGCGACCACGCGCTCCGCCTGCTGATGGACCGCGACTCCCGCCCCTATTTCATGCAGCGCCTCCTCCTGCAGCACATCATGGTGTACATGTTCAGCTGGATGGGCTGGAAAGAGTTTTCGGAGGACGTTGACGAGGAGATGCAGCAGATTGAGGACTGTCTGAAGACCGTTGATCGTGAGTGACCAACCGGCCCCCCTCCGTGACTTTTATTTTCTCTTCTTTTCGTTTTCACTAACCAGACATTTTACCACAACAGACTCCAAGACCACCGAACGCCAGGCCCTCATCGACCGGCGCGCCGAGCTCATCAAGGAGATAACCGAGGGCGAGAACGCGGCGCGCTTCAAGAACTTCAAGTTGACGCAGCACCACCAGTTCCTCAAGACCATGGTGGCGCCGTTCCTGCCCAAGCGCACGTCCCGCAACATCACCAACGAGGCCTTCTTCGATCTCTTCACCATCACCGCGTCGGCCTGGGAGCTGGCGATTCGGCTGTTCCAGTCGCGCCTGACCTTCCAGTACATCTGGAACGACGCGGGCACCCGGTTCTCGATCGACAGCCACGAGCCCCTCGATTGCCGCATCAGCCGCCTCACCCTGCAGTTTGAGCACTGCCGCGTCATGCTGGCCGCTACGCCTGCTGTCACCGTGCGCAACGACCAGGGCGTGCACATCGATATCAAGAACATTCTCAAGTCGGGCGTGTTGGTGCTGGGCTAGTAACGCGCTGCGCTCACACCCTCTCTGGAGCCTGTGGCACTCGGCTTTGCCGGCCCAAGCTTAGCTCTTCGCCCGTCGTGTGGTTTCCTTTCCTGCTGTTTGTTTGCCTTTGACTTGGCTGGCATATCATCACCCCATCTTCTGCTGCGCCCGGATGGATCACCGACATGAAGATTCGTTCTGGGTGCAATGGTTAGTAACAAACAAGTACAGTTTGTGGCCAGCAGCGGGGGTGCTCTGAGGGCTCGGCAGCACAACGCGTTGAGTTTGGTTTTGCTATTTCAACAACGGCATGGTCCGGACGACCACTCTATCTCCAAACGAGAGATATAATCGACATGGACATGACCCGACTTGGTACGGCTTCATCTTGGGGCTCTCTAGATGCACCTTCGCCTTGCGGAGTTGCTGAACGAGATGCCACTCCTTGGGCCGGAAAAGACGGGGGCCTCGGAACTGGATGGGATGGAGGAAACTCGGCTCTTGGGGAACCTTCTTGGGACGCTTTGAATCGGGATTCTGGTTTACATTCCCGTCCGGGACTGCTGATTCACGGGGAGGGAGCATTGTACTCCGGATTTGCCTGCAATACTGTAGAGTACTCGACCACTGCGACGACGGGTTGCTAGTAGCTAATGCATTCTGATCAACCATGGCTCGTTGCCTGTGCTTGAGTGAAGGTGCTGGGTGCCTGACCCAACTGTGTGGTGGCAAAAGGGACTGTTGGTGATTTCTAGATGAGTTTCCAGGTTGGTCTGACCGCCAACTCGTCCACTTTTGCACCTCTTTCCCACGCATCGCCACATCATCATATCTCTTGCCCAGACATATCATCTGCTCTGCGGCATCCATACAGCCGGTCCTGGTCAAACATTCCTGTTTCTCCTCTTGCCCAATCTCAATTCTTCTATCTGTTCCGAGAGCGCGATTTATCAAGTAATATCATGGCGTTGATTTGGTCCTGTTCTGACAGTGCCGTAGATGCCTTGGGGCCTGCGCGTCCTTACCGAGTGTATTCAGCGGTTCCCAACATACACGCATAAATCTTCCGGTCTGCAGATGATTCCAAGGGCTGTGCTGCCCGGTCCTTGGATTCAGCCAGATTGCCGGTGCTGTATGCATAAACAGCAACGCCGCAAACTCGGTCTTGTCTCGGTGCTGTTGGTTGATCTGTGCAAAGATGAATACAACGCTGCAAAGACGGGCTGGTGGATACTGACCGACGAACTCTAAAGGCCAGCTACGGTACCTACTCTCACATGTCCGTCGTTTTGGACATTGATCTGCCTCGCCAACACTTGGGCGGATAAAATCTTCATTGCATCGACTCCCCGAAGCTGCACACCACGTTCTCATCGACCTCCCTCTCCCGTCTCCGTGGCCCGTCGTTACTCACGACCCCTTGCCCGTCCATCATTTCCGCCTCACAGACACGCTCCTCAAGATGGCGACAAGCATGCCAGCCGCGTCATGCCGCCCATGCACCGAGATACCCGAGCTCAGCACTCTCCCCATCCCCCAGAACATCAACGCCGTCGCGACCCCGGGCAACGACACGTCGTACCCCCCGATGCAGCTCTGCTGCGCTCCCAACCGTGTCAAGTCGTCGACGGGTGCTACCTGTGGTGCGAGATTCCAAAGGCGTACTTTAACAACACCGACAAGAACGGCGCGATAAGCGGGTTTGGGGCTTGCTTGACGGTTCACAAGGGCACCACAAACACTACCGACGACCGCAGGATCACCGGCTATCAAATCAACGCTGCGGCGAGACCGGGAATGATGGGCTCAGCGACGCAGATTGGTTTTTGGGTGTTGGCCTTGTCTGGTTTGATCTACGCTATATAACCATTGCCCGCTGTTAAACTCGTTGTTTGCAGTCATCCACCGAACCTAGCTCGTTCCTTTCCCCAAAAGACGACCTAAGAGCCACGGACCACAGGAAAGCAGTCGGCCAAGGTGCGATCCTCTTCTCTTGTCTCGACCACTTTGAGCGAACCGAGCTCCAAAAGCTGGGGGGGCCTGAGCTAAAATTCGTCACGGGCAACTCGGCACTAAGGCGCTGTCAGCTGAGAGGGGCATGTTCTTGAGCAATTGACAGTGGGGGACGGGAAAGGGTTTTTGTGTTCCGGATGGTCACGGTCTTCTCGCCGGAATACTGTATGATACAAACCGCTCAAGAGACTCTGTGCAGTTGATACAGCTCGGTATACACTTCAAGAAAGCGGTGAGAAACCCTTATGGACGATCATCCAGTACTATATAAGAACTCGTTCCTTCGTTTCCCCCGTTTATGTTTACCCTCACATCCCTGACAGGTATGACTTTTTCTTTGGTTGATGACAAAAATCCATTGATCTAAGGGCGTGCTTCACAAAGGATTAGGTGGCTGATGCTCGTTTTGTCTTTAAGACGACCTCGGAGTATCTCGACTGGCCCTTATCATTGACCGCAAAAGATGTGCCCATTTTTGGGCTATGGCGGCACATAGGGCCCAGTTCTCGCTTCTCTGAGCCCATATACTGGTGGGTATGTTTCATGGATATCGTGCGCATCAGTCCGAGTTTAACAGTATGCATGCAAGCAGCCACGACAACACCCCCTTTGCGCAACTCCAAGTGGCTGATATCTCTTTCGACCTTCTTAGCATTGCGGTATCTTTGAGGGCTCTAGATCACTTGCAACACTCTCCCCAACCACTGTGTGTAGTGGTGAAAGACCTCTTCCGGATCAAGGGGCTAAAGACCTCGCTGAACAACTGAGCCTCCTACAATCTGTCATGAGCGCTAACGCTACCACCGCCGTGACCGAGCCGCTGGTTCGCATTAGAGCTCACCTAATCGGCATCATAGCACTACAATCCATGACTGTACGCGAAAAGCCCATGGATGCGGTTGACCTCGATACCGCGTTCAACCACCGTGGCGATGGATATCAAGTCCCTGTCCGACAGCAGCAGCAGCGGAAGCGCCGCGGCGGTGGCTGCCAATAGCTGGACTAGCTGTTATGGGCCAGCTCTGGTAAACGGCGTCTGGCAGTTTCACCCATCACACCATCTCGCGGACCGTCGAAGCATGGCTTCTACCTTCCCTCTCTTCGGCAACCCATACATCTTCACTCGGGAGCTGCGCCATCTCAAGACAGCCTTGAGGTCTTAGGTTCCACAAACTAGCACAGTCACCGGCACAAGTACCTCCTACGAGATTATCTACTTGACCGACTGCCTCCCCGTCGCCAATCAAGAGCAGAGGGCTCTGATCGACAGCTTCCTCAGTGACGCCGCAACCCACCTCCCCGCCACCGTCAAGAAGACATCCATCCGAGCGGCATGGAAGGCCACCCACCCCGATGGCACCCCATCCAACATCGACGAATACCTCGCCGGTCTCATCTCTCACACCTACTACTACGCCTTGCTCTTCTACTACTCAGCCGACACCTCCCGCCAGACCTACGCTTCGGCTGACGAAGGCAAAACCCCCTCCCCAGTATCCTTCGCACGGCGGCGGCGCTGGGCAAAGGGTGCAGACCCCACGGCCACACAGCACCAGGCCGCAGAGGACAAGGCAAACGTTTACAGAGACTGGCTGATGCGGACCAGTTTTCACCAGGGCAGCAACACGAAGGAAGGAGGACAAAAGAAGCAGGTCTTGATCCTCCTCCCCATCGCCAACGTCGCACCAAACTACCAAGACGAGTGGGAATGGTCTTCTCCTGAGTACGAGGCGGCGCTGGACAAGCTGTTCCCGCCAGCGATCCTGGGCGCGCCAGACATTGCGGTGCCCATCGGCGACGTGCTGTATGAGTCTCGCATCACGGGCCGGACAGAACACCTGCCGGTGGTGGTGGACCTGGTGGCCGCGCCGGGGAGCGACTGGGAGCTGGTGGCGGCTGTGGAGAGGGTTCTGAGGTTGTCTGGGAGGCCGAGTGTGGTCCGGACGGGGAAGCGGATGTTTGAGTCGTCCTGAGAGATAGAGGAGAGGAACAGGCATGTCACTTCCCTGTTGCTGGCCCGGTCTGGAGGACAAGACCGACATACACTTCCCTACTATCCATGCTGTCTGAAGGGCAACATTGTGGCCATTACCCTCCAAATCATGAGGATGAATGCCACATGCCAGATCAGGACGGAGGTTGCGTTCACGTTGTCGGCGAAACAGGTTCGCGCGGTGGCGCCCCCCCTTGCATGTCTCACAGCCTTGCTGCCCCCCTCGACACGAAAGGTGGCGTTGGATTGGGGTGAAACATGCCTGTTGACTATCGATAACATGTCCATGTTAATGGTGGTGGTGTTGCGTGACGGGCAGACGACATGACATGAAAGAGGGTGTGGTGTGGCTCTCGAGTCCGTTCTGTTTGGCCGAGGCGACTGGGCTTGAGACGCTCCTGATGGTGATGAGTGCTGCCGTGGGTGTTCTCCTCTGCCTCCGGGCATCATCCACCGGCGATCATCAGCCCCCTTTTCCCACGACTCAACCCCAACCCCAAGATGGGAGACGGCAGCCAGCCGGCCGCCATGACACGGATCGAGGCCATGCAGCATGGATCGACGCGCACAGTGCGTTCACACCAGCGCGCACGAATGAATTAACCCTCCGATCCTCCCCAGCAGTGATCCCCTATTCGTCCAAGCAGCATCCCCTCCCCCTCTCTCCACAACGCCAAGTCCCGAGCCAGGCTCTTCTCCATCAATGTGACATTGGTGGTGGGTGGGTGGATCCCCCATGAAAATGGCCTTTCTCCGTGGGCTCCGTTCTCTGTTCCCTCTGTTCTTGCATGTGTGTCTTGGCCATTCCGTAACAACCGCGACTTTGATGCTGCGGCTAACCAGCGCTATCTTGCCGTCGAAGCGAGGCGTGCTCGCGTATGACAGCGTTGCGACCCTAACGTTATCGTGCTGCATCTGGCTGGCTTGCATCGCGCTAGATGGCTGCAAGATCTGCTGTTGCTCCGCCCGTTGGTGATGTTGTTGCCGACAGGCACAGAGAGAGAGATGTGTGCTAATATTATCCTGCACAACGAGTACATGCCGTGTAGAAACCTGCGCATCCTGCAAGATCTTGGAAGAGATAATGCAGGTGCTGGTTACGATTGCGGTAACTGCAGTATCTTCGATCTCAGATGACGGGTTGGTGTGGTGGTGACACAAGTGACAGACAGCCTGAATGGACCTATGTACATATGAAAGAAGTGCGCACGAGGCTGGCCGAATGAGCAAGGATGCCAAGTCTCACAAGGGATTGGGAATACTCATCAAGCAACTGGAAATAGCCGTCCTTGTCTGCGTCGGTGCGAGATGGTTGGCTCTCGCGCCCATGACGCCCACGCCGCAGGCGTGGATACTGGGGATCAAAGAACCAGACGGTCGGGATCCCGCCGCTCTGTCCTGTGGCGTCTTCCCCGCCCAATGACAAGTTCAAGTCTGTGTTTCTGGGGCGGAACCGCCGGGGAAAGGCGGGCGCCATCGCGATCCTGTTGGTACACAGTATGACAGTCTGGTGTGTGGTGCTGAATAAGAGCGTGAGGTAGAGGGTACATGTCCGGACCATGTGCTCCCAGGCCCCTAATTAGCTTCGGGCAAGGTTCCAGTTCCGTGGTGTTGTTGCCCGTGGTTTCCTGCTGACGACAGGCTTTCCCATTTGTCTCGAAGAGAGCGCTGCTCGCAAGCATGAAACTGTGTTGGTAGCAATAGGACAAGCTTGTTCCATGGTTGTGGTCGGGACTAAGAAGCGCGCTACTACTCCGTACTACTGGTGTGATGAACCCAGCAGCGGGGCTATTGGTGGAAGGATCGTGTGCTTCCAGCTTCTCGGGGCTGGGGAAAGGAAGTGGCGTCGGCTCTCCAAATTCACAATCCCTTGGCCGATCCGGGGAACAACGTTCATGTTGACGCTATTCGTATCGCCATGCTCATTGGCGAAGGGGCTGGCGGGCCTTGTGGTGGGTGTGGGTGGGTGGTGAGTGAGTGTGCGCGTGCGTGTCTCAGGATCAACGCCAGCCAAGGCAGGCTGGGCTGAGTCGCAGGCTAGCAAGACAACTGGCTCGTAAACGCCCTGTGGCACGAGTTGCTGCTCGAGCCTCTCTGAGACATGAGCGTCCAGAAGAGGCATCGGCTGGTCCATGCTGGCTGGATGGCCGGCCTCCCTCCCATCCGATCCTGGCGCCAGCCCCGATCACATGTCCGGGCATGTGCCCAGGTCGACCGGAAGGCCAAAAGGGGAAGAGGTGTGAAGCAGCTTACTCCGTACACCGTGGTCCGAGCCAACGGAGGTGAGCCTCGACTGTCCCAACGGCCCAACCTCTTCCACGACATCCGACATCACGCCCCGATGCACATGAGAGCCTTCCGATGCAAGCCTGTGGCACAGCCTGCGAGGGACCAAATCCTGAGTGAGATCCGTACTGTGTGCTCACAGTGCTGTGCTCTGCTGTTCTCCACTCCTCGACCGTCAGCATCGCGGGCCCTGGCATGACGTGCATACGGAATGCCCAAGTGCTGTGACGCTGGCAACGGCAAGCGATAACGTCGAGCAGGGGGGGTGCGAGCGAAGGGGGCCGTTGTTACAGGAATCCCTCACTAACGTTATGTGCTGTGGTATTGCCCGTCTCGAGCCCGTGTGGAAACCGGCCGCTACAGGACGGCGGGAAGGGAACAGACAGAGGCAGGCCAACAGGGTTTACCAGGCTCGCCAGGCTGCTTGGTGGTGGAGTCGAGGAGGGGTTGCATCGCGCGGATGCAACAGTGGGAATCAGGGTTCGGACAGGCCAAATCGGTGCAATTCCTCGTCGTCAGGCCACTTGCACATCCGCGATTGCCCTGCAGAAATCGAGCCGTGCTCCTTTTTCTTGCATCGCAGCAGAGCAGAGCAGCAGTAGCGCTGCGATCAAGGGGGAAAAAATAAAGAAAGCACCGAACAAGCTCGACGAGGTCGCGACTCGCTTCGGCCCGGGAGAAGGGCGTGCGGTTCGAACGGGCGGCTAAGCAGCAAGCCGTCCAGTTCTTTTGGTGCCTCTCCAATGTCTCCATGTGTTTCAGCGGACACTGCAGGCAAGACACGGCTCAAGATAACGATCAAGGACCTGTTCTGCGAGTGCTTGGAGCCTGGGATGCTGTGGAACGAGGGAAGGACCCCGGCCTGGAAATATCTCGGGTTTGATGACATGCCACCGAGCCACCGAGCCACCGTGATTGCGGTGATGGCGCTCTTTTGGATCGGCATGTTCGACATGGGGCGGAACTCGTCGTCCCGGGTTCTCTCGTCGACGGCGACCTGTCATTTCTGCGCTGCGCGAGAAGCGTGGTGAGAGACGGCGGTGCGTGAATTGGTGCGTGAGACCTGCAGCCGACGCTTGCAGGGGATTGGCCGGCACCGGCTGGGGGTGCTGCAGCCATGCCCGCTTGGGGATTTGGAGGGGCAAACTGCGGGACAGGCGTGCCTTCCAGGTTGTCATCTCGTCCGACAGCGGCCTGAGGGTCGTTTCTCGCAGTCAATGTGATATTGACGGGACGTTACTGCAGCCTGGCGGCCACCACCCAGATTGCCCGCGTGCGGAATGCGGATTACTGTGTCGTTCTCAAAGCTGGACGAACTCAAGTGTTGGTGGCCGGTTGGTTGGGCTCAGCGGGTGGAAAGGCCCGTGCTTCTTGCTGGGCTTCGCTGCAAGTCCACTGGGCCAGAGAGATCTGCACTAACGCCAGTTAGCCTTGGTGGGTCCCTCCCTCCCTCCCTCCCGCCGTGGACTCCCCTTCCCGTGGACCCTCCTGGGTCCAATCAGGCCTTCTCCGCAGAGGCTTGTGCCTGGGCTGGCTGGGGTTCCGTCGTCACAGCTGAACGACGCCAACCGTTCCTCAACCACGCCTTCGGGTTCCCACGGCATCAATCGTCTCACCAATAATACGGCATTCTGGGCATCCGTTCCCCTGCCGCTCTCGACCTGAAAGGTTGGGCTGTCAAACATGCGGCCACTGTCGAGAAATGATGCGACTTTGCCACTGCTCTTCCCATTCCCATTCCATCCCGCCGTCTGCCGCCCTCGCCTAGCAGAATCTGCTCTGGGTTAACGCGTGGGTGCCTTGGGCAGCGTCCTGCGATGCGAGTGCTGATGCACAAAGTTAGGTTTGGGACCACTCAGCAAGGGTCGAAGCAGAGAATGGTCTGGGCTCTGGCAAGCGATGCCACTCTCGACAATTCCCCAACTCGGTCATCCGAAGCCTGCCGTCCTGTAGTAGGTCGGCTCGCCCGTTGCAAAACCCGCCGCTCTGTGCTTGTCCGACGTCAAACAAGGCTGAATGACATGGCGAGAGCACACCAAGGGCCTCACAGTGACGGACGCGCAGAGAGCCACCCGAGGATTGCCTGGCCGAGGACTCTGTGCACCTCGCTGGGTGGTGGCATCGCATCGCCCGCCAATATCGAGAGGCACCGTTTCGGCAGGCCGAAGGTCCTTGTGCAGACGGACGGGGATTGACCAAAAGAGAACAGCCGCTTTTGGCAAGCCGAGATACGTCACACAAAGACTCACTCATCCTCGTTGGAGCCTGCAGGACGCCGTCTGGTCCAGGCCGCTAGCAGCCCAGCGACACATGGAGCGAACCAGGTGCTGGCTTGCCGGGACCATGTAACTTACTGCACACAGTGCTGGTCCAGATGATGCCTAACCAGATCTCTGCCTTCGACACGTCCTACCTGCCGCGCAGATCTCGCCTGTCCATCGCATCCAACGCCGCCGCAACTGCACCTCTGCGCTGTATTTCCGCCGAGTGGCCTTCAACGTTTCAGCCGTATGTGCCGTCCTTCCGGCCGATGGAGGAGAAGCCCCGGATGGCGTTGCTCACACTCTGGGAGACGTCGTCGGCTACGGCAGCGTCGCCTCCCACTCCGCGGCAGCTTCCCGAGCCGGCTACCGTCACTTGAATGTTACTACAGTATTGTTCTTGTCGTCGTGTTGAGCCCGCCTGTCGACCTGGGCATCGTACTAGGGTCCCTGGTTACCAGCCGAGCTGTGCGCGACTCACGCAAGCTCGACGCTCCACTGCCGTTCAGTTACACAACTCGGGGCCTCAGGGCAGCAGCCGAGGGCAGCCGTTGACGACTGTGTGCTGAATTCCGTGCACTCGGTCGGAATACTAACAGTCAGAGGGCATTGTGATTCTCAGTCAAGCTTACCTGAGCCTGGCATCCCTGGCCCGGCCATCTCAACATTAGCCTACCCGTGCCCGTCCCGGCGAGTTATCCACCCGAACCAGAGTTGGGCTGCTGAGCCCCGAGCGGGCGGAGCCGTCTGGTGTCGACATCCGTTTCCCGTCGCTGGTCGCTGGAAGCCTGCAAGCCTGCAACTCGTCTCCTTCTTTGGTCTTCGCGAAACATGAGCGAGCAGCACAGCAGGGAAGAGCAGGGAGAGCAGGGGGGCGGATGCAAGGAGGGGCTGGCCAACACCCCCCGCCAATCACTGCGCGCATCGGCGAGGTGCGATAAGCTCGGCCCCTCCTTTGCCTGGCCGTCGTCTTGGCGATTTGTCTGCGACGTCAGGGCTCGTCCCTCGGGCGGGGAAAATACATGTTTGTGTGGGTAAAATACCTGACACCATCGGTCCATCGGCAGCCTTCGAGGTTTCCAGTGTCCCTCTCTTGTTGTGCCTTTGATCTCTTCGATTCCGTCCATCTCAGTGATCTGTCTGCCCTGCCCTCCCGATTTATTCGTACGGGCGGGCAACCTCGGCGTAGGCCATTCATCATTAGGTCTCGGAGGGGTTTGTTGAATGAAGATGAATGCCGTCGCTGCTTGTGCCTGTCCCGTCACACATCGACTGTCAAGAATACGCACGGTGTACTCACTGTGCGTCTTGTCCCGCTCCGGAAGCGCAGCGGCTTTGTACCCAGGTACCGAGTACAACGCAGTCCCTGGAGGCTGCCCGACCCGCCGACGCCGCAGCGCTGCAGGCCACAGCCCACAGCCCGCAGCCCACCAATATGGGCAGCCGCTAGCACACAGTAGCGTCGAGTTAGAGCCGACCAAAAACTGTGCATGCGGGCTCGGCGGACTCGCCAGTGGTGAGGTGGGCACCAGCAGCAGCCGGCCTTTTTCTTGGAGAACACCACCCGCACACCACGCACGCACGCACCCGCAACACTCATCAAGGGCCTCCTCCCGCACACATCCAGCCCCGCGACGTCAGCGATCCCCGACATCGTCGTGTCGTCACCAGTGCTCCCCGATTTTGCGCTTTTTTCCTTTTTCGTCGTCCACCGTCCCTAGCAACACCGCAGGCCATGGCTCTCTACGAGTAGATGCAATTCGCCAATTGCCCGTCGACGACGTCCGACCTCCACCGACCTCCCCCTCCCAGCGCTGGACACGGCCGGCTGTCCAGCATGAAGGCCTCCCCCCGCCGTGCTCTCCCGGATTCCCACTCCCATCGCCATGGAGCCTCACCAGCACCGGCCGCCGTTCCATCGGCCCTCGCATCCCCGACTTCACAACATCCTCCCGCCCCCGCCGTCGCATATCCCGCACCGCACTGCCAATAGCACCCCGGTCTCGTCGCCGGGGCTATTCAGTCCGACCCTGCCCCGTCCCAACTTGTCCTTTTCCTCCCAGCCCGGCTCCGAGACGGCCACGCCCGGCGGCCTGAACAGTCCGTATCTGCACCCGCTGCAGGGCCACCGGGTTCGAGAGTGAGTCCCCTCTTTTTGCTGGTGTCTTGGCTTCCCCGCTATACGAGGAAAAGGAGAGAAGCCAGAGACACCCGAGTGCCGAGCGGGGCATGCCGACTAACAAACCCACCCCTCCGCCCAGGACGCACAAGGCCAACGTCGAGCATGACTACACGACCGGCAGGAAGCTCATCAACAACTACGAGATCATCGAGGAGCTCGGCCGCGGCATGCATGGCAAGGTCAAGCTTGCCCGCAATGTCGACAATGGCGAGTTTGTGGCCATCAAGATCATTCCGAGGTTTTCCAAGCGGCGGCGCCTCGGCAAGGTCATGGCCATGTCCACCCAGGACAAGAGCAAGCGCGAGATTGCCATCCTCAAGAAGATCCGCCACCCAAACGTCGTCGCCCTGCTCGAGGTAATCGACGACCCGGAGCTGAAGAAGATATATATGGTGCTCGAGCACGTCGAACTCGGCGAGGTCGTGTGGAGGAAGAAGGGCCTCCCCCATATTTGCGAATACGAGCGCCGTCGTGTCGAACGCGAGATGCGGGGCGCCGATCCCACGCCCGGCGAGGAGCGATTCGAACGTCTCCTGTTGCAACGCCAGGCCGCCAGGGTCGCGGATCGCGCGAGGGTGAGGGCCCAGGCCCAGAGACCCGCCACCGACTACTGGAGTCTCGAGTACGGCCCCGCCGACGACGAGGAACTCGACTCTCGTGTCGGCTCGCTCGGTCGGGACGATTCAGGCCTGTCGGCGATCCGGAGGACCCCCTCAATCGCGAGCTCTCTGGCCGGATCCAGAGCCACCTCTCGAGCGCCCTCGCGATCGCATTCCAACAAGTCGCTGTTCAAACCCTTGCCGTCGAACCTCGTCTCGCTTGTCGACAACGACAACCATGACGACAACGATCTTGACACTCCCGGCGCCCTGCGCATCCAGACGGGCTCCTCCCCGGCGACGGGCTTGGACGGCACCATGTACGGCCCGTATGCCGAAGACCCGACGCTCCGTGGAAGATCCCCGAGCATGGCCGACTCGCTCACGTCCCAGATGGCCGCGATCGACTTCAGCAGGGTCCACGACCCGTATGTGGACGACTTCTCGTACGTGCCTTGCTTCACCATGGAGCAGGCTAGGAACACGTTCCGCGACACCGTCTTGGGCCTGGAGTATCTGCACTATGAGGGCGTGGTCCACCGGGATATCAAGCCGGCGAACCTGCTCTGGACTAAGGACAAGCGGGCCAAGATTGCCGACTTTGGCGTGTCCTATTTTGGCCGGCCCACCCGGGACGGAGAGCCCGACGACACCATATCCGAGTCGGAGGCTCGGGACTTTGACAACGACCTCGAGCTTGCCAAGACGGTCGGCACGCCCGCCTTCTTCGCTCCCGAGCTCTGCGCCACCGACTTGCACGATGCCGCTCCCACCACGCAGCCCAAGATCACCGAGCAGATCGACGTCTGGTCGTTGGGCGTCACGCTCTACTGCCTGATCTATGCTCGCCTTCCGTTCCTAGCCGAGGATGAATGGCAGATGTTCAAGAAGATTGCCAATGAGGAGGCGTACATCCCGGATCGACGCCTGGCACCTGTCGACCCTGCCACCAAACCTAGCGAAAAGTCTCTGTACACGCGGGTGAACGGGCCGGGGTACCGCAACGATGATGAGCTCACCTACGAAGACGTTGAGCCGGCGCTTCAAGACCTCCTGAGGAAGATGCTCACGAGGAATCCCGAGAAGAGGATCCGTCTGCGTGACGTCAAACGGCACCCCTGGGTCACGCAGGGTGTCGACCTCATGTCATGGATCGACGATACTGACCCTTCGAGAAAGGCCTCGGGCAAGAAGATCCAGGTTGACGAGAAGGATATGGCTCGCGCCGTGGTGCCCCTGAGTCTGATTGAGCGCGCGAGGTCCGTGGTCAAGAAGGCCGTGGGAAAGGTTATGCACCCTCGTGGCGGAGAGCGCAATGAGAGCGTCTCGTCGAGGAGGCGCGCCACCAGCAGTGTTGCCAGTTCCGCGGGTGACGTCCCCATCACCGGGCTGATTACCCCCCACCTCCGGGAGAGTCGGCGGAGAAGCCTCCGCCCCGATGATTACTTCACCAGTCCGTCACAGCCAGCGAGCGGGCATCCCCTAACGCACAGCATCCTGGCCAGCCCGCCAGATCGCTCCTCTACGAGCCCTCCCACATTGTCGGCGTTGCACCAGTCATCACTAGCTGGTGGTCATCACGCGTATCGCAGGCCGCTCGAGTTGCTTACTGGCCTTGGACGGGACGATCACTGGGTTCGACACACGCCAGCATCGGCCTCGCCGCACAGGACACTGCCGCGTCATGGGCACGCCAAGTCGGTCACACACGCTTTTCTGAGCCTCACGCCCGCACCCATGGAGACGCAAACGCTGCCCCCAACTCCTCTCTTCGGCAGCCCCTTAGACGACGTGAGCAGCGCGCTGCGCAAGGCGCGGGACATCAAGCCAAACGCAGACGAACTTGGCCGAGCTCGGTCCGTCGACCGCGGGCTGTTTGCTAGCGCCGACAAACGCGCCGAAGCCCGAGTTTCTCTCAGCACCGCCGTCGCTCCGGGCAACGTACACTTCGCACTAGGACCTCGCCCCGTGCGCTCGATCGAGATGATCAAGGAACTCGAGCACGCCGCATCGACAATGCTGCCCCCGCCCCCGCCGCTTGGCTCATCTCCACTGTCGGAATATCAACACATGCACTCCAAGTCGGACTTCACCACCCACAAGCAGCGTTCCATCATGGAGCTCGACGAGCGGCCCACAACGGCGAGCCGCCCGGGCACGCCACTGCGCACTCTGCAAACCCCTTCGGACTCCGAGGACCCCGTCGATCCGGCACTCATCCCCTGCCCGCCCTCGCCATCTCCCGACGACGAATCCTTCACGCGAATGCCTCTCTCCCGAGGCGAGACCATCGCCACGGGCAAATCATCCAGCTCCACGTCGATGGGCGGCCTCATGACGCCCCTCACCAGCCCGAGCGAGTCGGCGAGCCCCATCTACGGCCACCCCGGGCAGATGCCGAAGGAAGTTACGGACCGCATGCTGGCGTTCCAGTCGGACCCGTCGCTCCCGGCGCTGCTGAGCAGCACCAGCTCGGTGTCGGCGGATCCGGAGGGCGAGTTCTTGGGGAACCCCGGCGTGGTTGGGCTCGGGCAGCAGGGGTCCTCGGTGGTGGGTGACACCACCACGGACGACTCGCTCACGCCGCCGGCGCTGGCGTTTGGCAAGGAGACGCCTCAGGGCACTGGGTTCCCGCTGGTGGTTGGTGAAGGGTTGGAGGGCGTCGTGCCCGTCAAGCTGGATAGCAACCCGCGCGGGATGGGTGCCGGCCATCGGAGGGGTTCTCGCGGGCACGTGGAGGTGGAGGACGACGACAGTGACAGCGATGAGGGATTGACCATGGCGAGGAGGAAGAAGAAGCCCGCCTGCCCCGTTTCCCCTGCGCCAATGCTGGACGCGCAGAAGCTGGGTGTCACGAAAAGGAGGGGCACGAATGCCAGCGTCGGGAGCACCGAGACGGCCAAGAAGATTGCTGTGGTGGATAGCGAGTGAGGCCGATCCGCCACACATCTCCCTACACCAAACAACACACGCACCGCACAACGCTCCAATACACCACACACACCACTCTGCCGGGTTCACATTTGGAGATCACACCACCCATCTCATCTCATCTCATCTGAACTTGGCTTGGCGTGCCGCTTCGGTCTTATCTTGCCACGCTACAGCGCGGACAGCGACAGGCATGGCATGGCAGCGCTTTCTTGTCATTATTACTTGTTTTCTTTTTGTGGCGCGAGGCGCGAGGCACGGGATTGTTGGGTGATTTGTCTTTTTTCGAGTCCGCTCACGCGACTGGGCTTGATTTATAGAACAGACTGATAGCATTTTTTGGGGAGTTTCTTCTCTTTTCTGTCGGGGGGAACGGGTGCATGCATGGATGGAATGGATGGATGGGTAGGGAGCGACGGACGGAAGTGAGCGATGAATTGATGATGGTGGGGGATGATGGATGGGTTGACAGATGGATAACTGTTTCCTGGATTGCTGCGGCTACTACGATGGCCGGAGGGTGGTGGTTGGTGGGATATGTGTATCAAATTCAAGTCGAGTCGAAGTCAAAGCTGAATGCCGAGTTTGTTGACGGCGTGTACGGTGAAGTACAGGATACATCCAAGCACAGTGCTGTCTTCTGTACATGGACAAACCTCAACGGTCTTCAGAATGCCATGTGAGCGGTGAGACCCAAACCCAGTGGATCATGACGGATCCGGAAAGCCGGGAGGGGAGATGGGGGCTTGCCTGGGTCGGATCGGGTCCGGGCCTTGACCGGGGACGCGGGGCATGCAGGGACCGGACTGTGATGGCGGGGGTGCGGCGTGCAGGAGGGGAGCATGTGATCGCTTTGCTTGCCAGGGTTTCAACCTTGACATTCTGAGTTTTGGATCGTGTCTGGAATACTTTGGTATTGGTGCAGTGTAATTTACGCAGCAAGTCTTGAGCGGCTCCTCCAAAGGTTGAGTACCCGCCACACTGCAGGCTTACAGCGCGGACTGCGTGTCAACTGCACTGCCTCAGTCGTCTTGGGTTCAAGAGTCAGCTCAGCGCATGGCCTCAACCTCAGCCTCGTGCCGTTTTTGCATCTCTTTTGTTGCAGTTCCACTCCGCGATGACCATCTAGGCGTCGCACGAAATCATCTGTTCTCACATTCAGTTCGTCTCGCTTCTTCTGCTTCGTCCACAGGTCTATCTGCGGTATTATTTACTGTCCCTCGCAAGAGTCCTTCCTGAGCCTGGTTGAATGACTGCCATCCGCGGCGCCACAGGTGTGTCACTCGCCCTGGAATTGCTCAAGGATGCATTCGTGTCTGACCGCAGGCTCTACTGTATTTTTCTAGACTCTTCCCCGTCCGATGCCCATTGTTCCAGACCCCGAGGTCACATGGCAGGTGGCCTTTTTTGCTCTTGTCCCCCTTGCTTTGGGCTGCATGACGCAGCCCGTGGGCCGGGTATTCGACGCGCCGCCCGAGCTGCGCGTCTGGCTGCGCGCAAACCCTCTCATCTGCGCCGGCGATATCTTCCAGTACCTGCTACGGATTCTGAGTGCCTACGCCGTCGAGCCTTGTTGGTCGTGGCGCCCCTTAAAAAGTGTTTTGGCGGACCGGTTCCGCGACACGGACTGGTCGGCACCACGTCCCCAGTTCGAGCAGGCCGCCCTCGGACGATGGGCGCTCGTCTTGCTGGGTGGCATCCTCAGCCCGACCGTCAAGCTGATGGCCATGCGGGGTATCCCCGTCACGCAGAGCCTGGCCCTGATGTATGCCATGGCCCTGGTGTTTGGCGAGGTCGTCAACATCGCTGCCGAAGTTACCCTCCGACGCCAGGCCACCGGTCCTCCGTCCCAGCTGCAGCAGCTTTCCCCGAAACGACAAAGGCTATCCAACCACGTCTGGTTTCTGCTTCACGCGCTGCATGCCCTGCCAGTTTGGTGGCTAACGGCGACCCTGCTTGGCACGATAGAGAAGGCCCTGGACTCCAAGCCCTTCATTTGGGGGGATAAAAGTCTAGCCTCGATCAGCTGCTTGGCGATAGCCATATTTGGGCGGATGGATCTCATCTTGGGAGAGCCTTCCATCCTTACTAGTGCTTCTGACATGGAGGACTTCGCGCTGGAGGCTTGGACCCTCTTTGGCCTCGGCCATGCCCGCCTGGGCGATGGCGACTCTGGACCTCTCCTTGCCACCGCCGTTCACCTATTGATGCTGTCAGCGGCGCTTCCCATTCACTTGCATGAACTACTTGTGTGGCGGGGAGTCATCGGTACGGGCTATACCGTGGTTTTCGTTTCTGGTATGACGTGTGCAACCGGGTTGCTGTTCTCCCTCCTGTGCTGGCTGGGATGGAAGGCCCTTCGGCGTCTCGGACGAAGCAGGCTCGGGCAAATACTTGGTATTCCTCGCGGCAGCTTGGAGCTGGGCTGGGCCGTCTCGTTTCTCAACCTGCTGATCTGCACTGTGCTGTCATACGCCTTCGTGTTTGACGGTACGGGAACGGCCAACCCTCCGTGGCTAGCGATTTTTGGATGAACTCCTACTTGTAGACGAGTTGGTAGTGTAACTCTGCATGCCACATAAAACAAGAATGCTTTCATGGGAGTTCGATGGTAAAGGACGGCCTCTTGCAACCGGCTGGTTGGTATTGGCTGTACAGAATATTCTGATAGACTCAAAGGTGGAGGCGAGGAGTGGATACGGCATGGCATGGTCGCGGCCAGGGATTGCGCTTGAGCACTGTAACATTTGTAATTACCAGTATGACATTGCCTGCCGGGGCGGGCTGCAGGGGTGCATTGGAAATGCCAATTGGAGCTTCTGACCACGTCTTGCCGACCACGGTTCAACACCCCGCCATGACACCACGGCCACCGCCAACATGGCCGCCGACGAGAAAAAGAGCGAGAAGGCCAAGACGATAGTCTTCTTGCACCCGGACCTGGGCATCGGGGGTGCCGAGCGGCTGGTGGTGGACGCGGCCGTGGGGCTGCAGAAGCGCGGGCACAAGGTCGTCGTCTTTACGAGCCACTGCGATCCCGCCCACTGCTTCGACGAGGCCCGCGATGGTATTTATTCCCCTCTACCTTCCAAATCATATTGAATAGCAATGACTAACTTACTCCTCCTCTCCCAGGCACCCTCGACGTGCGCGTGCGCGGCAATACCCTCGTCCCGCCAAGCCTCCTCGGCCGCTTCGCCATCCTCTGCGCCATCCTCCGCCAGCTACACCTCATCCTGCACATCGCCCTGCTCACCTCGGAGCTGCGCGACCTCCACCCGGACGCCTTCTTCGTCGACCAGCTGAGCGCCGGCCTGCCGCTTCTCAAGACCCTCTCTCCCGCGGCGCCCATCTTCTTCTACTGCCACTTCCCCGACCTGCTCCTCGCCCAGGGCCGCGCCCGCTTGCTCAAGCGCCTCTACCGCATTCCCTTTGATGCCCTCGAGCAGTGGAGCATGGCCTCGACGACGGCCGTCGCCGTCAACTCCAACTTTACCAAATCCATCGTCACCCAGACCTGGCCCGCCCTCGCCCGCAAAACCCACCTCCACGTCGTCCACCCCTGCATCGACACCACCCCCTTCACCTCCTCAACCTCACCGACAACAAAAACAACAATCGAACCCCTCCCCTTCGCCAAAACCCACACCCTCCTCCTCTCCATCAACCGCTTCGAGCGCAAAAAAGCCCTCTCTCTCGCCCTACAAGCCTACGCCCTCCTCCCGCCCGACCGCCGAGCCCACACCAAGCTCCTCCTAGCAGGCGGCTACGACCCCCGCGTCGCCGAAAACGTATCCCACCACACCGAACTCACCGCCCTCGCCACATCCCTCGGCCTCCGCCACACCACCATCCGCACCCACCTCTCCGCCCTGAACCCAGCCCTCTCGGAAGAAGCAGACGTCCTTTTCCTCCTCTCCATCCCCGACCTCCTCAAGCAAACCCTCCTCCGCTCCGCCCGCCTGCTCATCTACACCCCCTCCAACGAGCACTTCGGCATCGTGCCTCTCGAAGCCATGCTGCACGGCATCCCCGTGCTGGCGGCCGACAGCGGCGGCCCGCGCGAGACCGTCGTCGAGGGCGTGACGGGCTGGCTGCGCGACCCGGAGAAACCGGCCGAGTGGGCTTACGTGATGGATCGCGTGATGAACCATATGAGCGAGGAGGAGTGGGCTGCCATGGGACGGGCCGGGGTAGAGAGGGTGACGACGCAGTTTGCTGAGGGGCAGATGGCGGAGAGGCTGGAGGGGATTTTTGAGGGGATGGAGAAGGAGGCTGCGACTAAAAGGAAGAGGGGAGGAGTGCCAGCGGTGCTGCTGGTGGTTGGAGCGTTGTTGGTGGCGGCAGTGGGAACATTGGTATCGGTTTCGTTGGTAGAGAGGATTGGGGGTTAGCACGTCTGCTTCATGAGGAAACTAATACAATACTTGACCTGAAAAGGGCTATCCAGTCTCATGTGTGAGCAGGGCAGTACGCCTTACAGCACAATATGATCCCCATATTTGCAAACAAAACCATGTAGTTTTTGACCCAGCACCCACACTAACTCACTATTACCCAGGCCCGTCAGAGAAAAGTCACGTAATTGCACCCGTTGTGGGTATCTCCGTCCTCGGAACGCCCAGCTCTACTACATATTATGTACAAGAATCAATGTCCAGCGAAGACGGCCGACACATCGACGGGATATCAAAGCAAAGAGCAGCCGTTAAAGTTGGGGCTTCCATCCGTAATCATGTCCCAATAGTCATTAAGATCGGTACCGTCCGTCCTCCCGCCCCAACCGTCCGTGCAATCGTAAAGCATCGAATCAGAAAAAATCATCAAAAAATTGGCCGAGCATGGCATGTCGAGCGTGTCGACCTCAAAGGAAGGCAGCCGCAATGCCGGCGGCGGCGATGAAGCCCAAGGCGGGAGCCGCGGTCATCTGAGCACCCTGTCAAACTAGTTAGCAACTGCACCGAAACACGGAGACTGTGATGCTTACCTGGCCACTGCTGGTCTTGGACGAGGCCACCGAGGCCTGGCTGTTCAGAGCGCTGCTCAGCGCAGCGCCAGTGACGCTCGACACAAAGGTCGTGGTGCCCACCGTGGTCTCGAAAGTGGTCGACTGGTCGGTCTTGGTCGAGACGATGGCCGAAGTCAGGGTGGTCTCGGGAATGGAGGTAGCGCCCGCCACGCCGCTGATGCCGAAGATGGTCGTCTCGCCGGTGAGCGTGCTGGTGAAGGAGCCGCTGGTGACAACCGAGGTGAAGGTCTTGGTGGTGACGGCACTAGCATCGCCGCTCTTGCTCGGCTCACCGCTCTTGCTCGGCTCGGTGAAGGTCGACACAGAGGTCGTCGTGAAAGTCGATCCGCCGGTAGTGACAGTGGTAACCACCGCCGAGGTAGAGACAGGGCTGGCCGCAGCGCCGGTAGCGGTCTGGATCGAAACATTAGCTTCACTTCGTACAAGCCGACTGCAAGGCGCCAAATACTTACAGCGACGGCGGTGGCCGTGGCAATGTTGGCGGGAGCACTCGCGCTCGAGCAGAGGCTATTGCCCCAGGCAATAGCCACGTTGGCCTGGTCAACATTGGCGCAGGCCTGGACAGAACAATCATGGATGCCGTAGCCAAAATCCTTGTTCTTGCACAGGCAGGCGATGTCGTTGTTGCCGCAGCCAAACTCGGCAGCCTTTGCGAGCATGTTGGTGCCGCAGGTTTTCTGTCATCACGTCCTGTGAGCAGCTGAGGTCGACGAAAGAAAGCCATACAAAGCAGGGCATGGAGGAAGCTGCTACTTACGCCGCACTCAGGCATGTTGGCGGGGAAATCGTTGGCGGCCACAGTGGCAGCGCCGGCGAGGGCGAGGATGGCAGTGATTGCGACCTTCATTTTGACGGTGTGATCGGTTTTTGTTGGGTTGTTTAGCGGTGTGATCGACGACGAGTTCAATCGAATTGAAGAAGTTGGGTCAAGTTTGGTGAGGTGAGTAGGAGAAGGTGGGAAGGTGAGTGTTGTGAAGTTGGTCAAAGGCAAATCCTGGACTGGGGGAGGGAATTGGCGGCCGAGTCTTGGTCACTGCCAAACGGTTCGTGTTCTGTGAGACGAGGTCGATTTCTCCGAGAGAAGTGGATGGAAAGTGTGCGAGGAGAAACCCACGGGAGGGCACAGGGACATCGTGAGGGCTTATATTGCGAGGGAAAGGGCGTCACGGCAACCAGGTTCTAGTGGGACGGTCGCTCCTTCCCTGATAGAGGCAACGGACCTCAACCTGCCTCAGGCCCTCTCGCTACAGAAACAGGAAGAAGGAACCCAGCCTCGCAAATTTCAGTGACGCTAGCGACCTGGGCACCACGCCGTGTACGCCTTCCTGCAATTCCGTGCACCCCCGGAGTTGGCGGAGACTCGTCCGGCAGCTGGCAGCCTGCCTTGGCTTCATTTCCTCGGCGATGTTCGACGACGACGGGCAGAATCTGTCCCCAGCCTGCCGAATTATCATCATGCACGGAATATGTGGAAGCAGCCACTACATTCGGCACACCGTCCCCTGCCGTCCTGAACTTTTCGGGCAGCACTCGACGATACGGATATGCAGAAACACAGCGTCGATGCGACTGGCAGCCTTGGAATCTGCTGGGAGCCTGCTGAGCATGGCGGGTCTGGTATTCCCGCTTGCTTCCTTCACGGGCCGAAAATGCAGCCACATGGAATTAGTTCCATGCGGTGAGTGGTGTCAATGACATCGGACGGCCGCTGGACGGGGTCTTGGCATGGTTGCCACGAAGAGGACCACTGCCGCCAACGCAGACTGGTTGGTGAACTAACCCGTCAATAGTCTCTAGAAGCTGGGAATTCAGCTCCGGCACTCGACGTCAAGGCGTTGTGTTTTGGATCCTTGGACCATGTTGACGCAGCGAAATCGGGCAGGACGTCGAGATCTTGGTCTAGCCCGATGCTGGCAGCTCTTCATTGGCTGGGGGGGACCGAGATCTGCAGGTTCCC
>FTCU01002117.1_pt1 | contig 37394 bp, 20 predicted proteins | sample 1639521 | NCBI WGS metagenome assembly FTCU01 (sample SAMEA3914864, study PRJEB12502) | metagenome | biome: forest; material: soil | place: USA | collected 2012-03-12 | depth 0.3 m
CTGCGCACGTCCTGACCGCGCCCGACCGTCACGACCAGGACCGGGTCCGTGGGTTCCTGTTTGAGAACTTCTACATGGATAAGTGGGATTATAGACTAAATGACCCCTTCAGATCCATGTGTCATCCAATCACCGCCATTGACCTGAATCTTGCGGGCGCAATCAGTCGGACGCATAGCATGATCCAGTACTTTACCAGGGACCTTCTCCGCGACACTCTGCCCTTGGTCCACCAGCACCTTGGCCTCCAACGCCCCGACTGGACCACCGCTTCTGCCGATGAGGAGTTCCGCATCCAGCGCGCCATGTACCTGTTTCAAATGTACTGCAACCTCTTCCGCGATATCAACCGAGACAGGGAATCCCGCCTTAGCTTTGGCGTCACTCTACACAGTCTTTTCGAAAACTTTTCTCCTTGGACCAATGAGCAACTCGGCTGCATCCATGACTATTTTGAGAGAGTCCTCTCTCGCGGTAGGTCATCTGCCCACCATCTTCCCTACTTTCAATCTTTGTTCTGAGTATTGTTACCTGCCTAGGTGACGATCCCCCCGGCTGACTGACAAAGTAGCTTTCGACGACGTCGCTGCTCATGACATCCAATGGGGAGCCGAATATATCGATTGGATGACCGTCGGTTCATCGAGCCTCCAGAAACAGGCATATGTAAGTCTTCATTTTCTCGCCACCCACTGCAATGTCTACCCGCCCATCGGTGGCTGAGCTAACCGTTTCCCCTGCCCGCGCAAAGCTCTTTTACGGCCTCGACTTCCTCTACCAACTTGATCAAGCCAAAACTTACCATCAACGCCGCACCTTGCTGTGCAAGAACGGCGGCTCGCCTCCCCGCGCTACGCACATGCTCGCAGCCGAGTTTTGGCAGGGCTCCACGTTTGGCGATTGGGATGACTGGTACTGGACTTGGGACAGGATGGAGGAATCCATCCGCGAAAGAGATTACGCCTCTGTTTGTATTCACTGGCAACACCTCGGGCCGGACGACTACGGCTCGGCACCCTGGCGTCTGTGGCGCGAGGCACACCGGGACTGCTATCGGGATGATGTGTTTTACTACGAGCCGCATTCCTGGCTACGGCGGTGTGGCTACCTGCTGTGGGACCATCCCGAGACACCGCTCAGCGACAAGGAGCTGCGGGACATCATCGTTGAGGCGAGGAAGCTAAGTTTGCTGTACCACTTCCGGCGGAACGATGGGGATGCGACAGCGAAGATGAAGAAGTCGTGGCGGGAGCGAGCCGAAATCTTCCGGCGAGGGGGCAGGGGGTATTGGAGCGAGGGCGATTCAAGTCAGGTTGTTTGGACCAAGGAGCCAGTGCCTTTGCCCTGAACAGTACCTGCAGGTCCCGCTCATTCCATGCTGAAGCTGGCGTCCAGAATGTACTGTACATGAATGAAGTTGAGTTGACGAGGCCATCATGGACTCTTTGTATAGAATTCGATCGATATGATACCAAGCCATTGCCGTCATGCTAGCTCAATGTAGCAGACACGTTATATCCCACCTTCCCACCTGCCACGTCTGACCCGGACTTGATGCAGGGGCTAGAGGTCAACCTAAACCACTTACCAAACGTCAGGGCGAGCTGGAGCATGCTTCCACCCTCACAATGGGAAGATCTGATTGCACCGAGAGCGCGCTGTGCGGGGCGGCCCCGGGCCAGATTAAACGGAAATATAGATAGACAAGAGGGTAGGACTAACAATCCAAGTCACCCGGTCTCCCCACCGGGGCAACTTTCCAATTATCGATTACTGGCTGCTTTGGCTGGCAAGCTCAAGGACCGGTATGTCCGTAGTCCCTGTACTTAATCATGCTGTGTGAGAGTTGGGATATTCAACTGGATTTTTTCTCAAGCCAGACGTGGCCCAGAGTTGGAATGGCACAACAATCTCGAGCACAATAACAACTGCCGTAGCTGGCCTCAACAGGTGATTCTGCATTCAACGGTACCGATGCCAGCAGTTTGGTAAGGGTGTCCAGGGTGCGCCGGCTGATGTGAAACGACCCTTTAGCCATCCAACACACCACACTAACGCCTACAGCCACTGTCGAGCCGTTGTTTCTTTTGGCAGCTGGAGTTCCGAAAGAGGAGAGATGTGCAGTGCCCACATTCGCCAGGTCCGGTGGCGCAGAACCGAACCATGGGTGAGACTAACGGCTTCCTGTCGATTGCGACTCTGACGTGCTTTGCATAATGCCACAGGACCTCTCCCCACATTATAAGAGACACGTATGGTACGCTGCCCGCCCTTCGCCACGAGCCGTGTCAAGCCGCCAGGCCTGCATGCCCCCGTTCTGCAGACCCAGACATTCGCAAAGGCACCCCACGAATGAGCGCCCCTGAAACGTGGAGGCGAGACGAGTTGACTGGTGCATCCCGTCTGCGCCTTGACCAGAGCGTCGCAAACCACAAAATACCGACCACGGTCTTGAAGAACCTTTACCTCCTCGGCCCTCCCACGATTGCTAAGTTGGCGCATTGGGCACATCTCGGGGCTCTAGAGAATGTTGCCGACTGGGAGACTCGGACGGAAAGAATGGCAAACAATCACAAATGGCGAGACCAACCATGGCGTCCCAGCCAGTCGCAAAGCCTTGCCCTTATACGCATTGGAGAACAAATTCTTCTGTGGTGATGATACCGCCGTTACCACGGGCAGGGGTCTCGTTGCTGCCCCAACCTTTACCCCTATTCCCGGCTTTCGGCGCGTCTCTGGTTGGGCTGAGGTGGCCAGTTCGACGACCCTCAGGGGGCGATCATACAATGGGAATTAGCATGTCAACTGATCCTCGTCCTTGAGTACCCGGTTTCTCGACAGCTCCTTTTCCTCGGGTCACGAAGCAAATTTAACGGAATCCAGCCCCAACAACGAACCCCGAGTTGACCTGAAAGTTCTCCCAGGAGGCCGTTGCAGCAAGCAAACGGCCGGACAATACCACGCGCCTAAAAATGGACGCAACACAACTGCCGAAGCTACGGCGGGCGGAACCGAGCTCAGGTTAATTGTTCCCCGGACGCCTCGTCTGTTCAAGTAGCGTTGCATCCTCTGCCGTCCTGCACCCACGTAGCCGGATGGAGCAATGTCCCGTTGTGCGGGCCCGTCTCTCGGCAGAATCTACCTGCAGAGTCTCGAGTGCATACATAGTCGGACAGATGCCAAGATTATCTATAGCATTTCGGTTTCCGACGGGACGGTCTCTCGAGTGCCGCGTCAACTGTCACACGACAAACACTCTCGCTGAGTGGGCCTGGCAACTCGTTGACGCAGAGCCGGACCGCCCTTCGAAGCGCGAAGGGATAACCATGCGAACTGCTCAGTGTCTGCCGAAGCTGTCCGACGCACGGGTGCGCCGCACCGAGACACGATGAATGATGCAGAGTCATCGTCGTCGGCAGCATCGCCTCCCCCGTTGCCGAGCCTTCCGCACGACTCCGTCAAAGTCAACATCATCATATCGTCCACCCTCTGCTGGTGGATCGCTGCGTTCTTTGTCGCACTCCGGTTCTACACGAGGGGGGTCATCATACGGGTGCTTGGGTGGTCGGACTGGAGCATTCTCCTCGCTCTGGTATGTCCGGGGTTCTGTCGAATGTGATGGCTGCGGGCTGACGGGCCTTAGATATTTTCAGGGGCAACCTGCGGCGCAGTGATCGAACGTTCGTGTGATACCCGCGTTTGTCTTGCCAACATGAGTCTAACAACGTCGGCAGAGGCCATCCATGGCGCGGGCCACCATGTCTGGGATCTCGACCCAAACGACCTGCCGTCCGCCATCGCCTGGGGGAGGGTAAGAGGGCATCTGATCGTCTGGATACGTGTTCATGCAGAAGTGACTGACCCGACTGACTCCTAGGCCGCCTGGTACGGCGTTCTGTTCTACCTGTTATCCCTCGCCTTTTCCAAGATCGCCATCCTCCTGCTATACATCCACCTCTTCACCTTCAAGTGGGCACGCCGGGCTGGCCAGATTCTGTTTGGCCTCGTCGTCGTCTCGCACCTCTACATGGCGCTCGTGACGTTTACGGCCTGCATCCCGTTGCAGTCGTACTGGGATTTTACCTTGGAGAAAAAGTACTGCCACCCGCAGAGCGTGTGGTGGTCAAACACGGGCCTGCACATGGGTAGGTCAATCGCCCGCCGCGGCACACGAGTGGAGGAGTCGGACGAACGCTGACATGGAATGGACACCGCATAGTCACCGATTTTCTCATCTTCCTGCTCCCCATGCCCGTCGTGTGGACGATCAAACTTCCCCGCCGGCAGAAACTCATCCTGTCGGCCGTCTTTGGCTTCGGTTTTCTGTATGCGGCCTCCCTAATGTGTGCCCCGACAAGAGACACTCGGCTAATCCCTCCTCTCCCTCTCAGCGTCTGCTTCATCTCCATTCTCCGCCTCCTCCAACTCATCCAGGCCCAAACCGACCCCGATTTCACCTACGCAGCGGCGGCGCTTTCTCACCTCACCGCCGTCGAAGTCAACGGCGCCATCGTGTGCGCCTGCGTCATGACGCTCAAGCCCTTGCTCTCCAGAATCTGGCCGCGTTTCCTCGGCGGCAGCGCCTCCTTCCGCTCGTCTCGCTCGCGGTCCGGCGGCTATCGGAATCGGAGGGGGAGCGAGACGTTGGTGGGCCACCACCGGGTGGGGCCGGGGGGGCCGCCGACGATCGGAAGCTTGCCGAGGAAGCTCAAGGTATCGCCCTTGGATGAGCTGGAGAGGGACGTCTGGGTAGAGACGAGAGGGGGTGGAGGCACCGGGAGGAGGCGGGTGTGGGTGGACGGGGGGTACGTGGAGATTGAGGATGGAGAGGGGGGACGGGAAGGGTGGGGGGCAAATGTTGAGCTGGCGGAAAATGTGAGGAAGGACAGGGCGGTGCTGGCACCGTCGCCCGAGTTGGAGAGCGGAGTTGTGAGGATTGATACCGAGGTGAGAGTGCAAGTGTTCAAGGCGGAGAGCAAGTAGGTGCCTGCTTAGCGAGTCAGGGGGAGTTTGGAGTTGCCGGGTTTGTTTTGGTGTTCAAGGTGGTATACCAAACAGTTTGGTTGCCTGAATTGCCTAAGTAAACACCTACTTCTGTCAGTACTTAGGTTGCCACATTTGAGAGCCGTCCTCGCTTTTTGGCCGTCGATCTATGCCTGCTGTTCCCTGATAGGAACGCGGCTCAGGGACGACTTCAAGCTGTCGAGTTTAGCTACCCAGGTTTCTTCACACCACGTCATCCATTGGCCACCGTACTTCCTTCCCACCTCGAACTCCCTCATGTTCTGACTTGGGTGTTTGAGCCACCGGTTTCACGGTGCCCAGAGGGATGGCGTAGCAACGTTTAGGGCTCTCAAAAGGGAAATAGGCGTATGTGAACTTACACTGGCTTTTTCACAGACCCACCAACACAGGGCTCAGTAACTTGAGTTTTCGTTGACTGTCTTGTTTCGTTTCCCGCCCAACGTCTGCTCGGGTAGGTAGGTAGACGATGGAAGAGCCCCTGAAAAGACCCTAACCCTGATGGTCACCAATGTGAGGAAAGCTGGTCTGTGCGTCCCTGCCCGCAACTCAACATCAATCCGGTTCCTTCTTGGATTCCCTCAACCCGCAGCGAGATCAACAGAGCATGCTTCATCGCTTCATTGACAAAACGTCAAATCACCTTTGCGCTCTGGTCTTGCGCAGATTGCCTTAGATCCCCGACTTTCTATTAGCGTGTTTTGAGTTTTTGAGACAAATCCAGGCATTCGGGCAGGGCTAGGTCCCCTTGAACAGCAGGCACCGAGTTATCGCACCAGCACCAGCGCAGGCAGCAACCGCAGGCAGGCACAAGTTCACAACGACTCTCTCATTGATTCTCCTCCCAGACCTCGTCCACGCCTCACCAAAATTTCCGCGACTTGACCTTCATTGAGCAACTCATCGCGCGGCATCGCGACAGCGCTCTCGGGTTGTCGCAGTTCTGCAGGAAATTAACCACGACACAGCTGCGTGGCCGGCCGCCCCTTGTGACTCGTGACGCCATCCCACTGATCCCAGGTTGGTGGACCCGTCCAACCTCAATTGCACTGCAGTTCCTCATCTCCGCCTGCGAGTAACCCAGCAATCCATTGGCGCCATCGCACCTCTCACAGCCATCATCACAACGCGCAACGTGGGAGGGTGCCGCTTTTGTTGGGATTCCTCATCGCTGCCCGCTGCTACACCTCGATCCACCGGCGAAACGCGGCCCGCGATCGCACGCGCCCCGCGGCAGAAGTATCCTCCTGGTACCTTACTCCCAGTACTTGTTGCGCCAACTCGTCCAACGTTTCCCCGGCAGCCTCCAGCCCACGTGTGGCTGAGGCCTTTCACCATGTCCGGCCATCCGTCGTGGCGTCTGCTGCCAGCCGCTGCCCCCGGCATTCCCACCCTCCTGGTCTCGACGGCTTTCACGGCCGACTCTTACAGTATCCACCTGTCCGACCTTGCCAATGTCTGGGTGGAGGCTCTCGACAGGAGGCCCATCATCAAGCGAGGAATGGTGGAGGACACAAGCATCGATCCAAGCGACGGGCCGGATCAGATACGCAAGATGCTCGAGCTGCTCCGCGCCGCCTTTGACAGCAATGACTCGGAGCATTCCAGCACGTCCCTGACCCTTGCGCGGGATGACGACGGGGAGTCCCTCGTCGTCCACGTCACTTGCGTGCTGCCCAAGCCGTTGAAGCCCTTCAAATGGCCCCTGCACTTGAGAAAGTGCCCGCAATCGTCCACCGCCTCCGAGCTCGTGCTCCCTATGATCCAGGCACACGATGCTCGCACGCGTGAGATTGATCAACTCGCCTCTCTCCTCCGTGAGAAGGATGCCGTCATCACCAGGATGATCGACAAACTCGAGGCCACGGGAACGGGGCTCGAACACGTCTTCAATGTGCTGTCCGGAAAACGCCGAGTCACGAGAGCAGCCGCTGAGGCGAGGGTCAAAGGCCTCGATCCCTTCTCGGAGCTCGATTTCAGGAGCAAGGCTGTCGACATTCGTCCCGTTGCACAGTCTTCCGACGTTTCCTCGCTCCTAGGCTCCGTCTTTGGAGGCGCTGGCTTGCAGTACAAGTCTGATCTTGAGGTCGAGGCGTCCGCGGTGCTCAATGACTGGTGGACGAAGTTAGTCAAAGGGAGAGCCGTTATGCTCTCGGAGCTCTCCGAGACGAAGGCAGCTCGGACGGAGCCAGAGCCGCCGGCGCCGGAGCCCATCAAGAACGAGGACGATTTTCAGGTCCAGGCCACCCCACCGGGTGTGCGGTCCGCTCGAAAACGTGCCGATCCTCCGCCGGCAGCGGACGATGACGAGACGTCAGATGGCGAAGACATCGGAGAGGACCCGGCTCCTTCCCCTCCCCAAGCCGTGCGCAAGGACACGGGGAAGGCATCTAGCTCCCGGCTCGGCGCTATTGGTAGAAGCAAACGACCGTCCTCGTCTCCGCCTCCCCCGCCAGCAGACCTGCCACAGCAACAGGGGAAAGCCAAGGCAGATCAGTCCGACGCTCACTCTGAGACTGCTTCTGAACTCGACGATCAAAGCCCTCCTCCTTCACCCCCAAAACCAGCGCCCAAACGAGGCGGGCTGGGTCGCATAGGCGGAAAGCCGAAGCAGGAAGCCCCGCCTAAGCGGTCTCCGTCCCCAGCTACACCAACAGAGGAAGCGAGCAGCCAGCTACCAAGACGGCACAGGTTGGGAATGATCGGGAAGAAGGTGCCGAGTCCCGTCCCCGATCCGTCCGCTGCCAGTGCCAGCGACGATACCAGGGGCAGAAGCAAGACTCCAGCCACTCAATCCAAGAAGGAGCAGGTGCGAGAGACGTCACAAGACCGCGCTGATAGGAAGCGGGCCGAGCTCCAAAAGGAGATGGAAAAGCGTGCTGCGGCGGGACCCGCGAAGAAGAAGCGCAAGTTCTGAGTTTTGTTGACACATCTTCTGACGTCCGAGATACCCAACACGTCACGAATTCGCCAATATATTTTATTGCTCTAGCGTTGCCGAGATATCCTGGCTGATGGTTTTCTCATCCGGCCCACGTGATTGTGTACAACGCGCCGCGAATGCCAGCACCCCTTGGTGACCCCCACACCACATCGACGCGTCCGTGGCTGTCATCCCAGCGTGTGCGTCCGCCCCTCAAGTCCCATGCGCTTCGCAAATACACGACAGTCGTCTGAGAAACATGGCACTGCAGAACTAGGCGTCGTGGAACCGACGCTCGAGCCACGGGATGGTCGGGGACCGGGTCGTTGAGCGCTGGGGGTGACAAGTCGGCGAGCGGAGCCCACACGGGGACCACAAGTCGGAGAGTTGAGGGAAGAGGATGGGCATCATGTCACAAAATGAGATGAAACGTTGCCTTGTTGGGTCGTTGTCTTCTCGATTTGGAAATCTCCTGCCCCATCCACCCGGGCAGAGGAAGACTGCGTCAAGGGCCGAATCGACGGGCTTACGGCCGGGCCCGCTGTGGGATCTGGTGTGACATCCGATTTTGACTCGATGTCCCGCAAAGAGAACGGGAGTCAAGGCGGGGATCCTGGATTGGCAGCCATGCAGGAGACTTTCGGATGTTTCTTGGCCGACTATGAGAGCTGGACGCGGCTTGGTGTGGTGTCGCGCACCGGCCCGCTCAGCCACGAAGCGTGGTTAGCCGCTGTCGAACCACGTTTGATGGCTTGTAGCCAGTGATTACTTGTCGTCATAATCCAGGTCGGTTCTGTAACGGCCCGAACCCGTCCGATGAGGACGAACGCATACCAGGCAGCATCACTAAGGTATCCAGCAACCAGGAGCGTGGAGGTTGTCGCGGGTTTGAACCGACTACACCTGAGCTTTTGTAAATCTCGATCAGATACACGCACACGAAGCCGGTGGGGAGTTGGCATCTTAGAGGCACCCGTGCTAGGGAGCCTGCGAGAAAGGTCAAAGTCTTCACTGCACAAGGATCAGGTTAGGTCCAGTTTAGTTCTGCCCAGATCCAGTGTGGATTCAGATACACCGAGGTACAATTATCGAGCGGACAGCACAAAGCCATCATGATGTGGCTGGTGCGAGCACCTTCGCAACAGATATTCTTTTCTAGTGAAACGACGTGGTACCTCCCTTACCTATCCCTGCCTGCCGCAACCCCATGCTTGATACCATGAATCTACATCTCGACCTTGCACATGCCGCGCCATCTGGTGTCTCGATGAGACTAGGCACTGCCAGCACACTTCTGGTGCTGCCGGGCAGGCGCAAGGTATTGAGTCTGGACCATCCTGTTGAGCTTCTTCTTCCCAGATCCGTCGCACGGCAGCAAGAAACCTCACCGCCGGACGATTGATCAAAGGAGTAGGTGTTCTCGAGTTGACAAGTGTCCGCGGCCCTCGAGGACGCATCCGGTGCTGACATGCGTCATGCGTCCTGCGGGACTTGTTCGGATCACAGCTCTCCGAGCGGACAAAAGTCCGCTGGGCGAAGACCATGGACTTTATCACGAAGCGATTTGTCATATGTTTCGGCCGAGGCCTGAAAGTCTTGAAACCCCCATCAAATTGTTCCGACTTGAGCCTGCCCACTGGGCACCTCGCGGTTGTCGTAAGTGAGGTGACTTCTGTTAGCCCCTGAATATCACGGAGAGGTTCAAAAATAATATCCCGCCAGCTTTACGGAGGGCCGGTGCCGCCGCACGCTGGGTTCCCAGAAGCACAACCGAGCCCAGCTATGCCGAGCCCAAGAAAGGCTGGCTCCACGGAGAGAGGAGCCAAACAACTCAATAGTGCATCTCTTTCCTTCCGCCATTCGCAGAGTCCGAGATCTGCCCCGGCCAGAGAATCACGCGATTTCCCCTCTTCCGACGCTGCTCGCCGGTCTCACTCCGCATGCCAAATATGCACATATGCACTTCGAGTCCAAAAGCGAAGACACACGTCCAGAACCGGTGAAAGATCGACAACCGCCCCCACGTGGCGCTCTGTCCGGCAGCGCATGCGGTAAGACGGAGAGAGACGCGTGCTCCCGCGTACGGAGCGGAGGGGGGGACGGCCCTTAATAATGTTACCTGCAGACCTGGCTGCTCCCTGATTGGGGCCGCTCCCTCTCACAGCGCCGCGTTTCCTGTCTCGGAGAGCGGCCACATCGCGCTACTGTAGGCCCCGCCCGGCTGCCGGCTGCTGTGCTGGTTGGTGATGATGCACAAAATGGGTGGGTGTGGGAATGGAGGTTGAAGATGGACAGGGGGGGTCTATTTCTTTTGTCTTGCGGGCGTTTTTTGGTGGACGGGTGCGTTGTCGTGTACCTGTGCGTATGGACCGCCCAGCACAAGCACGGGCGAGCTTGATCGTCGTCAGCCGCCGCCGCGACGGCTTGGAGAAGCACTGTTCGTGATGTCGGTGTCTTCGCTGCAAATTTCTCGGACCGAGAGCTATCTCATTTCGGCTCCGGGGCGGTGATGACGATGCCGACAAGGAAGCCGGTCGGATGAAGTCGAGCGGACCAGTGTTGATGATAAAAGATGGCATGGTGGTTCTGCTCTCGCACTGAGATGGAAGCAGGCGACAAGGGCCGGGGACACACATTGGGCCAGACGCTCGAAGGCATCGATCCGCGATCCGACATCCCCCGGCCCCGAAAGCTTCTATGCGGAGGCGGACGCAACGCAGCGAGACCGGTCCCGCGAGCCCGGTTTTAGTGGCCGATTCAATCGCGATCGAGGCGGAGGATCGGCGCTGGAAAGGTTGTTGCATGTGCGCGGGACTCGTGGCTTGTCAGCGACAGGGGCGGCATTGGGCGGGCTGTTGGGGAGTGAGACACGACCGGGGGATGCCATTCTGCCAGCTTCAGTCCCTCTGCAAGCAGATTTCCCCTTTTGCGCTCCTGCAGTGCTTGTGCTTGAGCATGTCTCAGTGACTCGCCTTCGTTCGCGCCTTGTATTTGGTTCGCCGCGATGCTGAGTGTCGCTCGACATACGACAGTCGTCTCAGGGGGCTCTCCGGTTTCCCCCTTGTAGGCACTCTCGAGGCACTGTGTGCGGCAGTTGATCAATCGCATGCGCGAGCCGCATCGCGATCCAGTCGTTTGAAGCTCGGAAATGCAGGCCAATAAGGTGTGGCACTTGTGTGAGGATAAGGGGATGCAGCGGCATGGGCAGGCATGATATCGACGAGCCATGGAGTGGCCCAAGCAGCCCAATCTCTCGCCTTCCTGGCTGTCAGCTAACCCCTCCGTTTTAAGCCACGGTTACACTGCCAACTGGCTTCCAGCTGGGAGCGCCTGGTGGCCAACAGCCCGCGGCGCGATCTGCCTTGCAAACAGTGCGGGGGCGGTCTCGCGCAACAATTGCCCAGTTTTGCGCGGGATGCAGGGCGCAGGGCTTGCTCTCACCGGTGTCGAGGGCCTCAAGAGTTGTCGCGCCTCCACCAACAGCCCGCGTTTCTGAGCAGGCGGGTGCTGTGGAAGGCGGTTCATAACTGCTAGGCTCGGGCAAGACGGGTTTGGACCTGGGCAATGCCGTTGTTGACCTCTTTGTTCGGACGTTGCGCACTGCCACAACCCCAAAATGGAAACACCACTGCAGGGAAGCCAGGGGGATGCTGCTCATAATGGGGGCTACCGCGGGTGACCTGCGAGAAGCATTTGTTCCTTTGACTTCCGGCCTCCGACGGCTCTGGTCGCGACCAAGTGGCTCGTGACGCCAACACACGGCTTTGAGACTATGCCGCCTGCGAACAGTTGGCAGCATGATTCTGGGGGCGCTGGCGGTTATCAGCCCTGGCTCGACTGGCCGCAGTGTCCAGTCACCTGTTCGTGGTGGCATCGTTGCAGTGCAGACGGGCATCAATCCTCCCGCACGGCAAGGGATGGGATGCGTCTAAATGGGGAATGGGGGGCCCCATGTTTGAGACTCCCAACGGCGCCGGCTGGCACAGTCCAGACAGCAGGGACTCGAGGGAGGGCTTAACTAGCCCCGCGAGTTTAAGGTAATCATGCTGCAACGCTCGCCGGCCAACGTCATGGGGGTGGTGGTGACGGGGCACAACCTGCCCTGGCAACGTCGTCTGCACCGAGCCAAGTCGCCCTGAGGGATAGGAGACAGCGAAACATGGAGTGCAGCTCTCGCGCCACCCACCATCGGGGTAAGCCGACCCTTGCCGGGTCACACACATCTTGCGTTGAGATGTCGGCGTTCGCCGGGCGGTGGCCGAATCTGCAGCCGGCACCATGCCAGGATGGCGCGCGTCGGCACCCCTCATCAGCGGGGACGATGGGATCGACGGGTTGCCCACCCGAGCCACCCAACGACAGCTCGTGACGGATTCGGCGAAGGCGTCGAGCACGGACTCTGCGCCCGTCCTGCACCCTGCTCGTCCAGCCGTCCAGCCAGCCAGAATGCAAAGACGGACCCGACAGACCGGTAGCCAATGGCTGCCCTTGCTCGAGAAGCAAGGGGCTGAGACCGGCCTCTCTCCAAGTCCCTTGTCCCCTGCCCGGCAACTTGACAAGTCACTCGGAAACTCTTGGGCACTGTCTTGGGTACCCTACCCTTATTCGCAGATTTGGGTACCCTACCCTCCTTTGCAGATCACCGTCATGCCGGCGAACCGGCATCTGGCCTCCGGGCAGCAAAGAGATATGCCGGGAGTGCACTTCCAGGTCAGGAGCCGCTGACCTGGATCGGAAGCTGTGGTCAGCTCGGACCTCGAGGCACCAGGTGAGGCACTCCTTTGGCTTCCGTCCCCCGTGGCCGGCTTGGTGGAAGTCCTGTTGAGGCCTCGAGGGTTGGCCGCGCCAACACCTTGGAATGATCGCGGCACGGCGCGCTCAACATCAAGCGTTGGCGCGACCCAAAACCAACGGGTAGGTTCTTCTATTTTTCAAATGAAGATCTGGCGATGCGAATCATTCTTGGCCCCGTCCGTTGCTTCCAGCCGGGTGCCTCGCCGTTTCATGCATGGCACGGGCGGCTGAATGTCGACATGTTAGTGATGTGGCTGATATCCATGGCCTGTCCACCTGCCAGTTTGGGACTGATATTCGGATGCTGCCCCCAACACGGGCCGCCGTCGTCGTCGTAGTGTTCCGCTGCCGATGGTTTTCGGCGTCCCCTGATTCGGGCCCACCCGGGGCCGAACGGGCACCACGGCGCCCCTTTTTGGCGTCGAGACAGGCGCCACCCCCCCCCTCGGTTACGCCGGCACTGACAAGAAAACATATGCAGTACACAATACTCTGTACTATGTAAGGAAATGCTGCAATAGCTCGGGCCCTTGCATAAGTTGCATTCACGGGAGCAGGTGTGAGCAGTGGGCTGAACGCAGCGAGCGTTGGGGGAGTATCTCGTTCAGCAACAACCTGCAAGGCACAAATCGAGGAGCCACCCTGGCTGGCCGCCCGGCTTTGCCAAAGGCCCTTGCTGCCTCGAAGCGGCCACGCGTGGTGACACGGCGCCGAGGCATGAAAGACGGCACAGCCACAGCCTACCTCCAGCCCTGTGCCCCCTTTTGGATATTTGGGAGGATCACCAAGAATCATTGGACAAGACAGGTTGGGAGAGGCACCGCGCACAGAAGAATGCACGATGCGCGCACCTCAAATAGCCGCGATCCACGAAGCGCAGAAAATCCACAGCCGCAGATCGCATATCCTCTGTTGGCGCGATGTCGCGGCCTGCCTGGCATGCTGCAGTGCTGTTGTGCTCGCCCTGACTTCTGCAACATCATCTCAACGGCCGTTCTGTTTTTAGCCATCAGCCTGCTGCCCTGATCTGGCCTCCGGAAGCAGCTGAGCTGGCGATATCTGGTCTGGGGAACAATGGACCGCCGACGTCAGCCTCGGGCTCGCCGCGCCGCATCTTCCATTTCCCACACTCCAGTAACTAACACACTAAACTCATCTTCACTCGACAGCCAGCAGACACGCACCTGCAGCTCCCCGACAGCCATCTTCTCGAAACATGTGGCGTTGCACAAGAATAATGTATCTCGCCCCTGCATTGCAGGAGACACGCCGTCAACCACTGTGCTGCCCTGCTGCACAAGCGTCCATCTTGTATGTCGTGAGACGTGAACCGGGAGGACATGGTGTTGGTCGAGCCAACATTTGGTGGCGGGATTGCAGACGTCGACGATGAGAGGCCAAGTCTGCGATCCGCGCGATCCCCGTCCGCTACTGTGCCGAGATGCTCTCGGGACAGGCAGATTCCGTGCGATAACGTTCGAGGGAGGGGAGTGTATGATTCGCTGCAGCAGTCGATGTCCCGCCATCTGTGATCTGGCCCATCCCGACGCCGCACATCCTCGAGATGACTGGAGGGGAGAGGCCGGCCACGCGCAGCCACGATTTGCTAGCGCCGTTGTTGTGCATGCATCGAATCTTCCCTGTCTTCCAGGGTCGCATCCTCCCGCAGGCCGCCCTGTTGATTCACCGCCGCGCCCTGACAGACTGCCGGTCCCGATCTGCCACCTTTCGGAGCAGAAACCGTGGCCGCCTTGCACCCGACGTTGTTTGCAACGTCGTCATCCCTCCCGTGGGAGGCATTCTTCGAACTCCCAGCTCGGTGCACCTGGCCGCACCCAGCACATCATCGCCGTCCATGGAGCCATCGTGGTGATCGCAACCTCGATCAGCCCTCTAGCCCCGACGAGTTTCGGGCAGGCCGAACACGGCTTCTTTTCCTCAACCAGTCGCGGAGACTCTCCCCGATGCCGCGGCCAAAGACAGCACCGTTGCTGCCACTGCCAGGCGAATCACGGCCCAGAATACCCTGCCCGTGGCGTCCGCCCTGGTGTTGCCCAAGGCCTGAGGCCTGAGTCCCCAGCGAGCGCCAAGCGCGGGCTGGGGAACCCTGCGTGGTGATCAAGGGCCTCTCGTTGGCCGCCGGCGCCAGCTGATCGGGGCTAACTAGATCGCGTTAAACGTCAATGTCGGCCAAGATGCTTCGGGCTTGGCTTGAATCTCGCAACATCTGACCGCCGATCAAGAGGCTTGTTTCTGCGCCAGGCGAACTAGGGATGCCCTGTCTGCGCTCAACCGTCGCGAGGGGAAGCCCTCTGGAGAACGGACTCCAACCTTATTTCGAGGCAGATGGGGGTTCGCGGTTGCTCGACGCAGCAAAGCGCAGAAACCGGTCCCAAAGAGGCAGGACGAGACACGCGGAATCGAAGACACGATGCAGCTGAAGTTCTGAACCAAGTAGCCTCCCGAGCGCCATCTCGCAGCGTCCACCTGCACGTCACAGCCAACCCAGATTAGTGCTATACTATCGACTGTCGACTGTCGTTATCATCACTTATGATCAACTCCTCACCGCTCGCGGGGAGCGCGAAGGCACCCGGCTCTGCCGATGGCAGACCCCTGAAAAAGGGGCCAGACCCTCGTGACCCCTCCATCCAGGCCAACCCTGTGATGCTCCCACCCAGTGATACACCACCCTCCCTCGATGACGGCTATCAACCCCGCTTAGATCCACACGAGGCTCTCCTGTCGACCGTGGTCGAGCCCAGGAACAATATGAGCAGTGGTGGCGAGCCGTTACGTTCCGGGCGCTAACATGCGCATCAATTCGATCTCGAGCCTTCTTTCAGCCCAGCGTTGGACCGGGGTTCCTTGCTGGATCACTTACACCTCGCCCTTGTGAACGACTAGAATCCGGCCGCTGCCGTCATGATGATCTGACAAGAGAGAGACCAAGTATCCGTATCGAGTACACACCATAGAGAAGAGATCGGGAATGCCGAAACAGCTCAAAGACCAAAGCCAACTGGATGCGAAATACGGGCAATATCGAAACATGAATTACGGCGATCGCTCGTCCAGCTCTTTCTTGTGTGAGACCAACAACCTGCCCATCCCATACCCAACAAACCGACCAGCCAGGGGGTATTGTACCGCAGTGTAAAATCCCAGGCCCAGAAAAAGGGAGATCTTGTACAGTACACAACCCAGTCAGCCGCCGGATTAAGCAACCCGCCCACCTTTCCGTCCCAAATGCCAGCCATGCTTCCTGTAAGTGTAGTAAATATGTCCGTCCCACCAAAGCCAACCACCCAAATCCAAAACCCAAACCGGAAAAAAACAGAAAAAGAAAGGGAACCATTACAATTACCGCACCCCACCACCCTCAAACCCCGATCACCCATCCCCTCCCATCACAGACAGTACCCCTGCCCATACCCCTCCCCGAACCCCTCATCACACCCCCCCTGATGATGAAGCAGGGGTGACACCCCCCACCCCTGCGGATGCGGCTGGTGCTGGTGCTGGTGATGATGCTGCTGGACCGCCTCGAGCTCGTCGTACACACCGTGCAGCGGATACACGGCAGTCGCCGCTGGGTAGCCTGCATACTGCTGCTGCTGCTGCGAGTCCGCAGCACCGCCGCTGTACGTGGCGGGGATGGGAGCAGCGTGCAGCGCGGGCTCGGGCGTCAGGGGCTCGTCCACCGTGGCCTCGCTTGCTGCGCGGGCGGACATGGAGGTGCTGGGCACGGCTGGGTAGAGGAGCGGGGACGGGTAGTTGTAGTCCACGCCTGTGGCAGAGGAGGTGGTGGCGGTGCTGTCGAGGGTGGGGTGGTGGAAGAAGGGAGAGTAAGGGGATGTGGTGGTGGAGGTGGAGGGGGAGGGCTCGCTGAGGAGGCGGTGGTGAAGGAAGGGGGCTGCCGCGGTGCCTGCAGCTGGGCGGTAGTAGTGCTGCTGTCGGAGGTGGTGGGTAGCGGCGGCACTGTTGTGCAGGGCGGCCGCGGCGGTGGTGCTGCCCTGGCGGGCTGCGCGGGGCTTTCGGCTGCCGATGCTGCTCGCGCTGAAGGAGTGGTGGTGGTGGTGGTGGTGGTGGGCGGGGTAGCTCTTGTAGACGCGGGCGGTGAGCCGGCCGTGGCTTGCCGCGCTGCGCCGGGATTGGTTGTCTTTGCGGTAGCGGGTGGTGCTCTGGACGCCGCCGCTGGCCCACGACTCGAGGAACCACTCGGTCGATTTCTTGCTGTCTGTTTGTGCCGTGGGTGTGGGGGCCGTGCCGGCGTCGCCGTCTTTGGCAGCACTGAGCCTGCGATCGCGTTTCTGGAACGCCTGGAACGGAACGGTTCGTGTTAGTCCCCGCTTTGTCTACAAGAAAGGGAGACTGCGAGGCTGGAAACCTACCTGGTTCATGCTGAGGTTGTGCCGGATGCTGTTCTGCCAGCCCTTGCTCTCGTCCTTGCCCTTGTTTGTGTTCTCGCGAAACCACTGGTAGATCTCCTGCAGGGTCATGGCCCGCCGCGGCGTGCTCAGAAACGCGCGGTGGATCAGACTTGCGTACGGCTCCTCCTTGCCGGGAGCTTCGAGAAGCCTGGCACCCGAAACCGTGACTTTCCCCTTGAGCCCGGGGTCGTCCGCAAGACCAAGCAGCGTCTGAACCTGCAGATTCACCTCATCGCCGGGGGAGCCAGGAAGCGCGTCTTCCATCGGCAGCGTGAGATTTGTGCTGCACGGAGACAGGGGGTGCTCGCTCTCGGGACTCGAAGTGTAGCCGTCCCTGGGCGACGTGTGATAGCCAACCGGGTAGGGCTCCGTCTGGCTGCGGACGAGCTGACACCCGTCGTCCGGTCCGGCGAAGTTTTGGGACGGCAGAAAGGTCACGGCGTCGGCGGGGAATGATGTCGGGATGCTGCCGCCGTGGAGGTAGCCCGAGAGCTGCGGATCCAGTCCGTGGTACCGGCTGTGGATTTGCTCGGTTGCCGCTTCCCAGGGCGTGGGCCCTAGCTGCTCTGGCGAGCCCCAGCTGCGAGGGGAGGACTGGTTGCTGGCCATCGGAGAGCCGTGGAGCGCGTAGTTCTCGAATTCGTCGCTGCCCGAAGGTGCTCCGAGGCAGGCGGTCCAGTTACTTGGCACGCAACCTCCCTCATGGCTCCCGTCGTCGGTGTGTAGTGCGGTCAGGCCGGCAACGAGCTGGTGTTCCGTGTGGGTTGGCCCTGGGGACGTGGCTCCGACGACCGCGTGTAGCGGTGACTGGGTGTAAACGGCCGCCATGGCAGAAAGCGTCGACACAAGCGGCGAGGAGCGCGATCTGGTATACTCTCGCCCAAGGCGGGCGGGATCGGTAGGGGGAGGCTCGGTGGCCAGGTTCTCCAAGGCCAACAGAGTCGAGTCGCTTGTCCGACGAAGCGTGGGCAGAGACATGCGAGACGAGCAATGGTCGAGATTTGCGAGAGGAGAGACAAGATGAGTTTGATGTGCCAGAAATCTTGTGGTGTTGGAGCCTGGGACGGACCGAGAGATGTAGTCGCAGCCAGGAGCCAAGACTGGTGGTCTGTTGGTCGGCGGACGAGCCTGGGGCTCAACCGGGAGATATCTAGCACTTGTTGTGCCCGCCCCGGATAGGACGATCCCTGGATCGCTGACAGGGGGGGAGGGGTCCAAATTGGGGAGTGGGCTTGTCACTCGGTACCTTCAGCAGCCCGGGGGCCGGGGTGTAACGGCCGCCAGCTGGGCTGCCCGGAAGGGAGAGGGAGCAGGGACCTGAAGACGAGGTAACGGGGCGGGTGCAAGGTGGAGGGCTGCCAGCGCATTGTTTGGTCGACAGGATCTCTACACCAGCATGCCAGAGCAGGCAGCGCGCCGGTGCGTACCGGCCAAGCCTGCACAACCTCTGTGGAGGGCAACAGGAGGGCGGGCGCGTTGCATGTACCATGTATGTACCGCACCCACCAGGACGAGGGGCGGGTGAGGGTGGGTTGTGTACACCGTGTGTGGTTTCGTGACTTGTGCTTGTAGCGGCTGCGTGTGTGTGAGCGAGACGATGGAGTTGTGTGCCTGTGTGTGTGCTAAAAAAGGGAGCAGATGCAAACGCGCATTGGGGGCTTGTGGCTGTTCCAGGCATTCCACGGTTGGGAAGACACCGGGGTACTGTTGAGCAGGACGACGAGCCACGGCCCGGGGGCCGAGGCGTCTAGCCCGGCCAGTCCAGCGACCACATCTGGCCCCATGCATGTTCACAGTACGGGGGAGAACCACCCCCCACGTACTTTCCAGCAGAGTGCGACAGCCCAAGGCGAACGGGAGTGAGGGAGGGGCGATAGAATGCGGCATGGGTCTCCTTGGCCTGCGCCCTGGAACTTGCCGAGCTCAGCAACCAGCATCCGTCGGCGGGAACGGGCAAGCAGCAAGCCGTTGTATAAGTGGGTGGCGACGGCTTTGTCGAAAGCCGTCAACAAGCTCATTGTCGCCTGCAGCTTGTCGACTTCGCCCCCCCCTCCGGTCTTCCGCCCACGGTTTGCAATCACCATTGTCCGCCAGTCCGCGCCGTCCAGGCCAGCAATATGTAGGCGTAGAGAGCAGGACTGGCGGGAAAACCACTCGGAAAGGTGCATGTCGCCGGCCAGGTGCTCTGATGGGGCCAATCAAGGGTGGCTAGGCAAAATACGGACTGGGGCAGTTGGTTGGCCATGTCCAATGGCGAAGCAGCGCCTGGTCGCCGGGGCATCCCGCATCCCACACGGTGCGATGACTGCGCAGCAATGTCCATGTCTGGGGAACCTGGGCAGCAGAATCCATGTTTCATTCTGGAAGGGCGGTCGAAACATGCAGGCTGCAGCATTTGCGCCGCCACTTTGGTGCTTGTCATCAAGCAAGCAGTACGGGGCAGCAAGCCGCCCGTGGTCTCCAGGAACGTGGCCGGAAAAGGGCCAAGGAGCGTGTCATCAACACAGCCCAGATGGCCGCCTCCCTTGCGGATGCCTATCTCTGCGAGCTCAACGGCTCGCGCACACCCCGACAGGGCTACCACTCCGATAGGAGCCGCGGCCCACGCCCAAGCTGCCCAGTCGGCAGAGCAGCGGTGCGATTGCCAACGGCGATCTGCTCAGGCAGGAGGGAGATGAGTGGCGCGATCAGGTTCCACACCCCGGATCCGGGCAGCGACATCAACAGACGTGAGGGAACAGACACCGCATCGGCGGAGATAATGGCGGAATGGAGACCCGGCCAGGCCAGGGCGTCACACAGCCAGGGCAAGGCTCGGGGATGGTGCTCTCTGCGGCTTTCATTGACTCGTTGATAACTCGCTCTGTGGTCGGTCAAAGTAGTGGGCCCCGCTGCAGCATCGTCAGAGATCATACACGTACAGTCCAGTCCGCACAGGGCCGGCTCGCCAGAGACGGGGCCTCCACGACGGGCCGGCGCCGCCTTTGGCGGGCCCACATCCGCCGCGACCGACCTCTCCACTCCTCGGTTCCGGAACAGATCAATGCCGCCCCGAAGTGAGATGCCACGCCGAGCAAGGGATTCTACTTGCGGTAATAGATCTGCAGTGTGTTAGCCGCCGGTTTGCCCCAATACGAATCCCGCATGGGGACGATCACCTACCTTCTTGAACTGGAAATGCAGTTGCAGGATGCCCTGTGAAGCTCAGGTCAGCATGCACCGGGAGAAAAAGTCTGGCACAAAGAGACACGGCGTGCGGGGGTTTCTCATGTCAACACAACGGCGAAAGCCTCGGAGAGGCGCATGAGTCGCACGCATATGGTAGGAAGGAGGATGACGCCGGGTCGCGGGCTGGGCCCGAGACAAATGCAACCCCCGCGATCGTCGACCCACAGAGGAGCGGCACAGCAGCATGGCCGGCAAAACACGTGTTCTCGACGTACCTTGTCAAAGCTGCTCTTGAAGCCGCGTTCCTTCTTCGCGCTGTAGTCCCACTCCCGGTCCACGATGCGGAAGGCCAGGTCTTCGTAGGGCGGACCGGCGATGAAACGGATGAGGCAAGTGTCCTCCTTGCCGGCGGGGGCGAAAGACTCGCCCTTCCGTCGGCCGTGTTCCCGGACAATCTTGAAGGTCGGCGCCTTGGTCTTGTCGATGAGGTCCGGGTAGAAGATGTTGAAGCGGTAGCCCTGGACGACCTTGGGTGGCGGGTTGTCGTGGTCGTAGTGCGTTTGGTTGTACTTGTTCCACTCGTACCCCATCTGCACGCGGTTGAAGTAGCGCGGCTTCCGCGGCCGGTACTTGTCGGCCCACAGCGGCTTCTGCGTGCCCGGGACCGTCTCTTCGGCGGCGAAGATCTCCTCGCCCTCGCCCACGCCTCGCGCCACCTCCCGGTCGTAGAGGGCCTTGGTCGCCTGCGAGAAATCTTCGTTTCCAGCCGACGCAAACCGAGCGGTTCCCGGCGGCGGGGCGCTGGAGCTGCTCGGAAGGCCGGCGTTGGAGGCGACCGGCCGGGCGGCAGGCTTGGTGGCGCCGGGGAGAAATTCCGGCACCTCGTCGGAAAACCCATCCGAGGCCTCGAGCGCCGCGGCCTTTTCCGGATCCCGGGCCCGGAGCAGCTCGACCCGTGCCTCTTTGATGGCGGCGCACACCTTTCTCAGCTTTGCCTTGGCCTTGTAGACCAGCAGGCTCTTCAGCAGCTCCTCCCAGTAGTCCGTGTCGATGGGCTCGTTGGACTGCAGCTTGGCCTTGATCTGCTTCTCCAATGCCTCGAGCTGCTCCAGCGTCTTGGGGCTCAGGATGCGGTCGACATCCGAGGCCACCGAAGTCACGGCGCGGCCTTCCGGGCCCTGCGGCTTCAGCTTCTGGCGGCGGTCGGCGCATATCGCGAGCAGCGCCGTCCAGTACTCTCTGTTCCGGGGGTTGGCTTCCAGCGTGTGGTAGGACTGGATGTCCTCCTCCAGTTCCTTCAAGCGCGCCGCGTCCAGTCCCTGCAGCACGGCCTCGGGGTCCGGGATGCGGATGTCGACATCGTCGTCGTCGTCGTCGAACACGTCGCGGTCGGAGTCGATGAAGCGAAGGCCGAAGGCGAGATAGTCGACGGGCTTGGCCCGCTCCTCGCGCACCCGGATGTCGGCCTTTTTCTTGGCCTGCTTGAGCACGAACTTGTCCTCGTCGGCGACAAACTGCTCCGACTGCTGGTCTTGGGTGAGGTATCGGCCGGCTGCGTTGGCCAGCGCCGCGTTGTTCCGCGCTGGCGGCGGTTGGCGCGGGGCCTTCGCGATGCGGTTCGAGGGGTCGAAGCGAGGTGCCGTGAAGTCCCTGCCACTGTTCCTGTCTCCGTCCCTCTCTCTGCCCCCGTCCCTGTCGCGGCGCGGCGACTTCCACCCGTCGATCATGGCTTGCCGGCCAGGATCCATGACGGCGATGCGATGCGAGGCGAGCGATGCTGTGTGTAGTTATCGGACGTACAGCAATGCAATGTTGGAGTGATGCAGGTTAATGAGGGTAGTCGGAGTCGCAGGGTTGCAAGACGGATGGATGTCGTCGCAAGGTCGGTGACTGCCGCCGATGTCGATGTTGATGCCCGATGCCCGATGCTCCGAGAGATGCGTGACAAAAGAGAGCCGAGTCTTGGGGATTGAAGCCTGCGGACCTGGCATCCCGGCTGCGACGCAGCAGGTGATTGGGCGCGGATGGGAACCCGTCAGCGACTGCACGGGCAGGGCAGGCCTGCGGTGCTTGATTCGGGGACGCGGGGATTGATTTAGTGGGGCTTCGCAGGGCGGATTCACTGCAGTCCCCTGCAGCACTGCACTAAGCTCCGGCTCCAACTCGACGGGAGCTCCAACTCCAATCCAACCTCCACACCAAACCCCAACTCGTCGCATCGCGATGCCGGTGATGCGCAACGCCATGCCATCTCAATCCCGGTGACTGTGATTGTGATTTTAATCCACGGAGATGCCACCGTAGGCCGCCATGTACAGCATCGGGAACCAGGGCAAGATCATGCGCAAGCTGCTGGGCAAGCCGGCGCCGGACCCGAGCCACGACACGCCCGCCGCCGCCATCACCAGCTCGCCGTTCGCCCCGCACTACCGCCCGACCGTGTCCCAGGATGTCGTGCACGACGCCGGCGTGCCCGTGACGTGCCTCGACAGCTCGCCCGACGGCCGCTCCGCCGTGCTCGCCGGCCGCCATGTGCTCAAGACGGTCAGCTTCGACGGCCTCGCCGTCAAGGAGGGCATCGACCTGCGCGCCCTGCTCGTCGCCCAGCCGTCGCAGCGCAACAGCATGCCGACCTCGGTCGCCGACCAGCTGTCGGTCAAGGCCGTCAAGTGGGGCGAGCCGCAGGGCAAGCAGGCCATCTTCACCGCCGGCAACAGCGGCAAGATCTTCCAGTACGACCTTGTGCGCGCCGGGACGACGGCGCCCGGCTCGCCCGTCGACTGCGTGCACATCCGCGAGGACTCGCGCCAGGTCAACGCGCTCGACATCAACCCGCATCGCAACTCGTGGCTGCTCTCGGGCAGCCAGGACGGCATCGTGCGCTGCTTCGACGTCCGCCAGCCCACCCAGACCCGGACCGGCGCCACCTTCCGCTCCATCCAGGCCTTCCGGTGCAACGCCGACGGCGTGCACCACGTCCAGTGGAGCCCGCGGGACGGCTTCCTCTTCGCCTGCGGCACCGAGCAGGGCTCGGTGCTCAAGTGGGACATGCGCAAGCCGAGCGCGCCTGTCCTGCGCATCAAGGCCCACGAGAAGACGTGCACCGCCATGGCCTGGCACCCGGACGGCATCCACCTCGTCAGCGCCGGCCTGGACAGCAAGTGCCACGTCTGGGACATGTCCAAGCAGGACAAGCGCCAGCGGCCCAAGTGGACCCTCTCGACCCCGGCCCCCGCCGGCACCCTCGCCTGGCGGCCCGGCCAGTGGTCGGCGACGGCACAGGGCAAGCGGGCCTCGCAGCTCGCCATGTCGTATGACGAGAGCAGCCAGAAACGCTACGGCATCAGCGTCGTGCACATCTGGGACCTCGCCCGCCCCACCATGCCCTACAAGGAGATCCGGAGGTTTGACACGTCGCCGAGCGCCATGCTCTGGCACGACCAGTACCTCTTGTGGACCGCGGGACAAGACGGCATCTTTAGCCAGTGCGACGTCTCATTCGCGCCCAAGGTCATCGACCGCCAGGCCGTCTCGACGATGGCCTTTTCCCCCACGGGCGAGGCGCTGATGCTGCTCGACGAGCGGCCCCCTCACCGGCCCCGCCCACAGGTGTTGCACCACGAGGCCGGCGCAGTTCCCTCTTATAGCTCGAGTCCCACGACGCCCCGGTTCAGTGTAAGCCGGAGCGACTCCGAGGACGACGCAATGGGCACCTTCATAGGACTACGACGGCGTGGCAGCCGACGACGACGGCCAAGCACCCGCTCCACAGCCACGCTCAGTACCACGCCGCCAGCAGGTCCGGCCAGCATGGAGGACGTCATGTCGCTCGAGCAGACCATCAATGCCACCGGCACCTACAAGCCCCAACAGGACATGGCAGTCGGCCACGTTCCGGCCGCCGCCAAGGTGGAAGTGTACGGATACCTGGCTGTGAACTACCTGGAGGCGCTCCACAGGGACCTCCCCTATGCACCGGGTGCGAGCCCCTTTCCGCAGCGCATTGCCACGATCCTTGAGCATTACGCAATCGCCGCCGCAAACGTGAATCAGTTTCGCCTAGCGCAGACGTGGCGCATCCTCGCGTACGCCGTCGATATGTTGCTGCAAAGGCGAGCACAGTACCACCTGGACCGCCGCCTCGACCGCCACCACTATTCGGTGAGGAGGAAGGGCGTGGCCAGGCCCAAGGCCAAAGGAAAACCACTGGCGGAGCTAACCGGCGTGTTTCACGCACCTCTGCAGTCCAAACTTGATGGCGAGGACACGCCCCGAAAACTGCCCTCCATGGCGGGCTCCGAAAAGACACTCCTGCACCCGAGGTCGCTGCTTTCAGAAGAGCTCGAGAGCAGCTCCAACCTTCCCACGCCGGTCGCTCGTCCGGTTCCCGACGATGTGCCCCTGGCCCCGGAGCGTGGCCGGAAGCTCACTCCCATTGTCGAGCCCGAGAGCTTCACCCTCCCGCCGGCCGCGCATCCGGCCTCTCTCCTCACGCGCAAGCGCCTCGACTCCGTGCCTCTCTCTGTTGTAAGCCATGACAGCGGGACGACGCACGCGAGCACCGAGGGTTACGACTTTTACGACACAGAAACCATTCTCAGCCACGCCGCCGACGCCCCCACCTCCCGGCCAGCTCCTACCTCGCACGGCTCGGGGGGGTCTCCCGGTGTTGCACGCGGTCCGCTGCACAGGCAGGATTCCGAGGACAGCTACGTGCACCTCTTTTCCCTCTCGGACGGAAGCAGAAGGGCCACAGGCTTGACGACCTCGTCCGACGGCAGCTTGACGGGGCCAGCCGCTCGCGCCGCCATTCTTGCCGAACTCCGCAGTGGGAACGAGGAAGAGTTTGAGCGCCGAGCCCAGGGCAAAGACGCCGACAAGTCGCCCGAGCGCAGCCGGCTGCCCCAGCGCACAACACTCGCGAGGACCGAGACCGACATGACAACCTTCACCGACGAACACCATGCCATCACCCAAACCACCGACAGCTTCGACTCTCAATTTCCCTCCCAAATCGAACCTGATTTTACCGAGTCCCCGCTTAAGCTGCCCCCTTCTCCGGAGTCTCCACTCTCTCCCGATGATGACCAGTCCCCCTTCATCGTCGAGACCGACTACCTCCACTGGCCCTCAGATATCCCCTATCCCTACGTAACCGACGAGCCTTCGGCTCCGTCGTCCTTCCCTCCCACCCCCCTGCAGCCCTACACGCTCATCTCCCGCGCCCTGGCCTTCGAGACCAAAACCTCGGCCCTCAACGCCTCCGCCATCATCCTCGCCCTCAAGCCGCTCCTGCCGCCGGACGTGCTCGACCCCTTCCAGGCCGCCGCGATCCTCCGCCAGCACTACACCCGCCTGATGAGCATGAAACTGTTCGCCGAGGCCGCCCTGCTGCGCAAGCTGTGCATCAAGGGCTGGCCCGGTGGCGGCCTCGCGGGCTGGGGCGACAACTACCCGGCCATCTTCTCCCCGGCGCAGGAGGGCGTGCAGGCCAGCTTTGTGTGCGGCGGGTGCAAGCGGCCGAGGGACGTGGACCGCACCGAGGGGTCGGTCGAGTCGTTCTGGCGGTGTGAGCGGTGCAAGAGCGTCATGGGCGGGTGCGGCGTGTGCGGCGGCCGGGAGGAGGCCGGCGTCGTCGGGGTGGTGCAGCCGTTGCCTGACCTGCGGAGGGGGAGGGTGGCGGCGCGGGAGGAGGCGGGACAGGCGCTGGTGACGTGGTGGTTCTGTGCCGGGTGTGGGCACGGCGGGCATTCGTCGTGCTTGCAGGCGTGGCATGCGAGCTTGGAGTCGGGGGATTACCAGGCGCTCGAGGACGCGCCGGGGGGCGAGTCGAGCGATGGGTGCTGTCCGCTAGATGGGTGTGGGCACGGGTGTCTGCCGAGCGCGCGAAATCTGGACGGCGCGGTGCTGCGGGCGGAGGAGGTCGGGCGGGTCGTGAGGGAGACGATGCGGCCGATGGCCAAGGCCGCGGCGGCTGCTGCGGCTGCTGCTGCGGCGGCGGCGTATCGAGGAGCTGGGACTGCGTCCGAGGTCGGTATGGACGCGCATTATGGGGATGAGCATCACGGGGAGCTTGGTGGCTTGAGTGGCTATGGCGGGAGGCATCACGGTGTGAGGAGCGACGGGAACGACGTTCCGCAGAGCCGGGCTGTTGAGTCGGTTAGGGAGGCGCTGGCTGGGACTGGCGGGCTTGGAAACGGCGGCAGGACGGGGACGGGGATTCTCAGCTCTAGCCCCGGGCGCGGCGGGATCGGAGGAGAGAGGGAGAGGAGGAAGAGCGTCAAGTTTGTGGCTACCGAGGACAGGCGGTAGGCGGCGAGTGTGCAGATGGGTTAGGGATGGGCATGGGCTGGCGTACGCATTTGTTTGCATCAGCATGCTGTAGGCTTGATTGTAGTACTATTTCAGGGTTGTTGGCTTGACAATTCCATTTCCATCGTGCAATGGCGACACTTTCTTCCGACTCCAACTCGGGCTGACTGCCCCTCGACGACGGCGATGCCTTCGATCCCTCACCACCAGAACACCACCAATTCTTGAGTTCCAGTGAAATATCAACAACTCGCTGCTCGGGCTCGTCTATTCCCGAAGTTTACCTTCGGTGTAACATCGGATATCTTGCTCCCTGTCTGGCATGGGTTCGTTTGCACCTGTCAAGTGTCAAGGTCTCCGCCTCACCCCTGGTCCATAAGTTCCGAGGGCTGTCGGAATAAGCTCCTCCAGAAACGTAAGCACGCTGCAACGGCACTCTTGTTCCCCGAGCTCCGCTTCCCCGTGCAATCCTCAGCAACGCTCTCCGGACTCTCAGGCCCGCGTTAGAACATCCACCTCACGTCTCTTTGCAACCTCGGATCCGAGCTCTGTCGGAAGTGGTGGGGTTGCTCTTTCGCAGTTATGAGGTCTCCAACAGACATGTCTTGTATAAAACATTCCCCTTCCTCACCATCGTCCTTGATTCTGCCTCCTCCATAAGCAACCTATGTAATTAGACCAACACAACACACCTGACTAAACCACCATCATGGCCTCTTCCCACCCAGCCAGCCCCAGAAAGCTCCGCATTGGCGTCCTCCTCGAGGCCGTTCAGTTCTCCGACATTATCGGCATCGACATCCTCGGCAACCTTTCCAAGTCCTACATGTCGCTCGTGGAATCCATCGGGGAGGAGTGGGCCGCCTTCGCCCCGCACGCCATCGACATGGAGTACTTCTTTGTCGCGACGACGCTCGACCCGACCGAGATCACGCCGGGCCTGCGCATCGTTCCCACCGTCACGTACGACGAGTGCCCGCGCGACCTCGACATGGTGCTCGTCGGCGGGCCGGTGCCGACGCACCGGCCGGAATCGGCGGACCGGTTCATCAAGGAGGCGTGGGCGCAAACCAGAGTGTGGTTCACCACGTGTACGGGGAGCATGTGGCTGGCTAGCTCGGGGGTTGTAGATGGCCTGCGGTGCACGACGAACCGGGGCATGTTGGAGATTGCGAGGGGCATGCATCCGACCGTGGAGTGGGTTGATCAGCGATGGGTGGTGGAGGAAAAGCCGTTTGAGGGGGAGGGGAAGGGCGAGTTGTGGACGGCGGGGGGTGCTGGTGCTGGTAGGTTTCCTTCCATGCCCTTTTCTTCTTTCCCTTTTTTTCTTCTTCTTTTCTTGTGGGTGCATAAAGGTGATAGCTAACGGGACTCAGGCATCCACATGATGGCGACCTACTGTCTGGAGAACTTTGACAACGAGTTTGTCGAGAAGCTGGCGCTGGGGCCGTTGGAGTTCCGCCTGCAAGGAAACACGAGCCAGTTCTACCCGGCTTCTGGTTGATTCTAGTTGTTAGGTTGGCTCTGCCGTGTCTTAGGTTCATGCTAGAATCTATGAAGTGCTTAAACCACGGTCTGCATATCATAAACTGCCCAAATCCAAAGAGCATTCGGGTAATAGAAACGTTTCAGTCCAGTATCGGCTCGTTCCGTTTCGCTTCCAGGTTTTCATGCATCCTTCCCATGTGGTGAACCCTTCTTATTCCCAAACCTCGCAAGAAAACTATCGTCCCCCATTCCCCTATACAATCCCCGTCTGCAGATGGGCGTCGAGTTGCTTCTGTCTTCCCTTACAAGATCAAATCCTGCCTTCTCAACGATTACAAAACAGCTTCTCGAGATTTTCCGGTGTCGTTGAGATCGTCTGTCGTTCTCCAAGTCAGATTTGTCACCCAGCTTAGCAACACTGATGTGGAAGAGCCAGGCCACTTACGTCTTCCTCAAGATCCGTCTCATTGCCGCCCAGATCAAACACCCCGCTTGGTTGGCAAAAGCTCGGATTTTCTGGGTAACAGTCCCACTTGACTTGGGAAAAGAGGTCCTCGCTAGCCTGGTTGGCAAACAACTCGATGCGGTCGACCGCCTCGGCGTCCCAGAAAACGAGGTTGCAGAAGAAGAGTTCGTTGATTTCGTTGAAACAGTTGGTGCCGAGGCCGATATCGCTGTGGCCAAAGAGATTTCGGAATGTTTGATACCGGTAGAGCGCTCGAAACACGTGTATCCGCTCGCTGTCCACGGCCGTCTCGTCCGTTGCTGACGAGGAGTTCTCCGTCCCGGAGTTCGTTTGTGCCCATGATGTATACCGGTCAACGAACGGGCGAGCAACGGCGCGGTGGAAGGCGGCGAGCCAACGCAGATGATCAGGCTCAACGAAGGGCGGGCTTGTTGAGTCAGTGAGCCAGCCACAGTACGACATGAGAAAGCCCAAAATCATGTCATCGGGTTGGGGTGGCCCCAGGGAGAATACCCGGGACATCAGACAGGCGTAGGCGTCGAGGAAAACGCCATCCAATTCGCGGTCCAGACAAGAGCGGAGGATGCTGTCGCGGCCGGCCCGGTACACAGCGTGCATCACAGGAGAGGCGTGGACAAGGGCGTGCAAGCTTGTGAGGTCTGGCACCTGCCGGAGGATCTGCTCCCTGAGCTCGGCAGGCAGGTTCTCGAGGTGAGACAGGGCCTCTGAACAGTTGCCTGGATGCTGAGTCTCCACGTTGTGGCTCGCGCAATTGGTGTGGTTGGATGGGTGGTCCATGGATATGAGATTGCCGAGAAAAGTCTGCGATTCAAGTTGGGTGAACAAGGGTTGTCTCTTTAGGCACTTCGCTTGGCCGCGGAGGAAAAGTGGAAGGAGTCGGCCTTATATGCATGATGCCGTGCCACATAGTGTCCGGTGTTTCCCACCAAGCACAATGTGCGCCGATGTATATTCCTGCTTCGACGTGCGTCGCCGAGTATGTCAGTTTGATCCTAGCGTCGCGGAATATGTCTGTTTACATGCCAAGAATGTTTGAACCCAAGTCTGACAGCACAGTCAGCCACCATCGTCTGCGGCTGGCCCTCCCGATTCGCTTGGCGTACGAGTCGTCAGTTCGGCTGCCGCCACATCCGTCGGGCAGTCGCTCTGACACTCTTCTCGACAGGGGCTGAATTCTTGAGAACAGTCCAATCCGCCAAGTCATTGTGGTCCTTCCATGCTTGTCAAACTTAGGTGTCGTTGCGACAACAAATGTGGCTAATCTGGAGCTGGTCGTCATCTCGTGTGATGTGCATGAAAAAGGGGCGGTGTGGTGGCATGAAGAAAAGCTCGGCCGCTAGATCTGTCGAAGGTATGGTTAATGGAGGAAATCTGAGAGTGACTCGAAAGTAGTCGGCGTGATAAATCCCGTAGATAGCGCACCTGCCGTCTTGGTTTCGTGCATGAGGAACTTTCTGAGACCATCGACGGTCTTGTTCCACTAGCCATGACGGGTGAAGCCAAGGTCATTGAGACGCAGCTGGCCACGACAGGGCACTTCTAGCTAAAGCAAGACCGCCCATATTTGGATATCTTCATGCCGTGAGCCAACAGAGCAAGTAATCTCCCTCGAGCCCCGACTCGGAGTCGTGAAAGGGAAGGCCGCACTGCCGCAGCGAGTCTGGGAGAGGCATCCAGGAGCTTTAAAGTCCACTTCGTGCTCGCCGTTGTTGCGTGGCATAAACCGGACGTGACTTGAGCGACGCTAACTTGACTTTCCTTTGCCTTGGAACTCCACTGTTGAAAGCTCTATATTGGACTGCATGGATACAGGACCTGGCCGCTGGTACGGGTTGCGTTTGGTGAACAGCGATCAACGACCGGCAAGTGGACATCGGATTGTCTGAACGTCACGTCTCCATGGACTTTCCGCCTGCTGTACAACTGACCCTCCTTCTTGGCATCAGCAGGTTGGCGTTGAGATTAGTGAATGATCCACGCCGTTTCGTTGCTCGGAGCACAGCCGCACCGGGACGAGCCTTGTGCTGACCACCTCATGTTTAGAGTTGCCCATTGGGCCAGGACCATGGCCTGGAGCAGGGGCGTTCTCCGAACAGGTATCAGCACTGCGTTTTGGTAGAAGTCTCTGGTGGTGAAGATACGCTATTCTGTGTTCCAAAGTCATACTCCCATATTCGTGGACGATCAATACCGGTGGCACACGCCAACCCCTGAAACCCGTTACCCCAGAAACATTGAGAGATAGTACAGTTCATGCCAAATCCAAGACGCAATCCGACCACCGGAAATAATACATACAATCCAAATAGGTATCTTTACAATGTCGCGCAACTCACTCACTCAGCTCCTCGACCACCGCCTCCTCAGACCCCACCAGCACTTCCTCAGGCTGTGACAGCGCCTCGATGGTGTCTGCAAACCCAGTCATGACGGCTTGCGTGATGCCCTTGGAGATCAGCTGCGCATCCAAAGACATGGAGCTCTTGAAGTCCCCCTCCATCCCGAACCGGTCGTTCAACAGCCGGATCACGGCTGAACCGGCCTGCCTGGCATTCTGAGGGGGCACTTCGGCGTAGCACTCGAGGGCATCCGCCACCAGGTCGCGTATCGGCGTGCAGAACATGGTCTCGACGCCCGGGACGATGGCCGCCTTCATTTTATCCCAGACAGCGTTGCGCTGCGTCTGCGTCATGGAGCGCGACGCAAAGGAGTCCGCCTTGCTGCTGTCGATGCGCAGCACCAGCCGCTTCAGGTGGCGGCCGAGGGCGACTCGGATGTCTTCGGGCAGGGCCAGGTCGACGATATCCAAGTGCCGCTGCACCAGCTCCCGCGTGCAGTTGGACGCCACGGGGTGGTTGATCCACCTCTGCACACCCTCCACCCACAACGCCTTGGCCTTGTCGCTCAGCCCCTTTTCCGCGTTGGCGAGCTCCTCAGCCGCGCTCTCCACCATCTCGACGACCCTCGTAAACGCAATCCCCACCGAGGCATACCGCGTCTCCCGCCACACCGCCTCCCACAGCACCGTCTGGATCGTTTGGGACACCTGGTGGATGTCCAGCTCCAGCATCAGCACATGATGCAGCGCATCCGTCGTCGTCAGCGACGGGTGCACGTCGTATAGCCCGTCGAGGTCGGTCGCCTCGGTCAACCCGCCAAACCCTTCGTTCCACGGGTGAATGATGGTCACCCAGATGGCTGGGCCGTCCCAGTTATTTACGGTATGCACAAACTTCTTCACAATCTCAAACTCGTCGTCTCCGGCGGACCCAATGACCAGGTACAGCAGACAGCCGCCGAGGTTCTTCATCAGAAAGGTGAAGACGTCCCACAGCGTGCGCACGCTCGTCGACGCCCGCTCGAACATGGACATGTCGAGGTTGAGCTCGACCACGGCGGCCGGCCGCTGCTGTAGCATCTGGAAGATGAGCGAGGCGATGGCCGTGTGCACCGTCATGTCCGCCGCCCAGATGAGGTAGGCGCTAGGGATGTGCGGCGTCAGCCGCCGCTGCTGGGCGAACCACTGCAGCGCGTGCTGGTGGTCCGGCGCGTCGCAGAGGCCGCGACTGAGGCGGGAGACGGCGGTGCTGTTGGATCCCGAGGGGTCCGCGGTGCCGGCGGAAGATCGGGGGGGAGTGCCCGGCGGGGTCGGGGGCAGGTTGGCAGCCGATGGGAGGTGTTCCTGCTCGACAGAGAACCATTCCTCCCAGGCCCGGGCCGTCACGCTGTAGGTTGCGGCCAGGGCCTCGTGGTAGGCGGCTTGGTCTTGGAAACCGACGAAGAGGGTCTTCTTGATATCCAGGAAAATGTCGGGGAAGGCGCTGGACGGAGCCGGCGGGCCGAGGGGGTTGGGCTGCGGGGTGGCGGCGGTCAGGGTGGCGGCGAGGTGGGTTTGATGGAGGTACGAGTCGAGCTGGTGCTCGGCCATGCTGGCCGTCTGCAGGGCGTGGAGGAGAATGGCGTCCTTGCTGATGCAGGACTCGAGCACGTCGATGCGCTGCATGGCGCGGCCGAACTTCTCCTCGAACGGGAGGATGAAGAGCGAGATCGCCGAGAACACCTTGCGTAGACCCGACTGTTTCTTGAACTGGACGATGACCGCCTCGAGAAAGTCGGCGACGGCCGCGTAGAGCATCGAGATGAGTTCGATCATGCGCGCCGTCGGGTACAGCTTCGCGTACACTTCGATCCGGGAGAGTGTCAGGCCGAGTTCGGTGAGCTTGTCGGTCACCTTGGTAAGGAAGTCCTTTTTATTCTTGGCCATCTGTTGGTATGCATGTTAGCCCCTATCATCCCTGAAGACCTTGGCACCCAAAACTCACCATCAGCAGGAGCCTCATCCCGCCCCAGATTACGGCGAGATAGCCAAAGTCGCCGGCCTGGGAGAGCACGTCAAAGACGCCCTGGTAGTGGTGCAGGATGTCGATGAAGCGCGACACCCGCCCCTCGTCGTCGTTTGTCGACCCCGGCGACTTGAGCAGCTCCATGGCGGTCTGCGCCACGTCGTTCGCGGAGCTGCGCGAGAGGATCGCCTCGGCGTCGACATCTTTGACGGACTTTTGGATGGCCACAAACGCGCGCGCGTAGGCCGTCCGGGCGTGGTCGATGTGCTTGGTCAGACGCTGCTGGTTGGCATTGTAAGACGGCGACGAGAAGCGCCTCACGGCCACGTCCCACAGCACCGGCCGGGCCGGGCCTCCGTGGACGAGGGCCGCCGAGGCATCTTCGGTAACCACATCGAACGGGGAGTGGAAGATCAGTGGGCCAGCACCACGTGCTGGCTCGTCTTCCAGGATCTCGCGTGCGGGGGGGACGCCGAGATCCATCAAGTGTGCCCAGGGTTTCCCGGCTGCACGATGCGACAGATATGGGTCGAGACCGTTGGATGTGGAGGCATCTCCGGCCGTCGAAGCGGCCGAGGTAGTGGGGAACAAGTGTGGAAGGGAATGGGTTGACCTGGTGTTGATCGGCTCTCTCGGGATGAGCGTTGGGAGTGCGAGTTGCAACTCAACTGACAGCACGTCGTGCTTGGTGTCCAGAAGACAAAAGTCCAAAGGATAAGGGTCCAGAGATCTCGGGGAGCCTCGAGGTTAAGTCTTGGCAACGAGATCCATGGCTGCGGGTGGCCCTGGTGGCTTCAGGGCCACGCTCTTCGCTGGCGCATGATACAGGGGTCAACTCTGGGGACACAACGGGCGGGGTCACTTGCTGAATCCTTCAGCCCCGACTCCCTCCGACGGCCCGCCTCGGTGTGTTCCGCATCCAGAACGACGAGGCTCTGCGTGGGCCATGGCGCGGGGCGGAGCACGCAGAAACACGAACTCCGGGCGGACAAGCACACCGTGTTTCTGTTCTAGCTCGTTGCGACATTAGCGGCATGCAGCCGGTTATCTCGCGTGTCCAGGCTCACGCCAGCTCCAATCGGGTCTTAACCCACGCCACAAAGACGGGCCCCCCTGGCTCCCTCGAAGCCCAGTCTGGCAAAGCTGAACTGCAAAGGAACACGCCACGGCATCGCTTCCCGTGTTCTCCTGCTCCCGTGGCGCAAGGCATTCCGGCGGCCAGCCTTACAAATGCCGCAGACAAGGAGGCGCAGCAGGGAACCAAGCTTTCACTTGGCTTTGCTTGGCTCACTTGGCTTCAGTTGCTTCACTTTGCGTTGATCGAACAGAAGACGGAATGCCAATATCAAGTTATGCTTGAGGAGGCATATTGATGATTGGGGGCTGCAGGCCGAGGGAGGCACACAGGTCTCGGAGCCCCTTCAGCCCCAGGCCCTCTGGCCGCTCAGGGGTGGGGTTTTATATTGGGCGAGACTCGATGGTTGTCTGGCTCGTCCGGATATCGGAGGTGACGCGTCAGCGGTGCCCAAACGATTCACGCCAACTGTTTAGGAGTAGCATACCTAAAAGTGCTGTAGTAGCATTTGTCCTCCGGATATAACGGGCAATGGAAATGTCTAGCCCTCAGGAACATCGTACTGGGGCGAACAGGGATTTCTCCCGCGGGGCTGCTTATTAGTGGCTTGACTCGCCAGACGAGTTGCCCTCGGCTTCCGGGCGTTAGCTGCTGTTGGAAGGGAGCGGCTTCGGTGGCTCATATGGGAATTTTGAAAGAGACGGCATGCGTCAATTGTTTGAATTAAGCCAAGGCAGCTTGAAGCGTGCCAGGCATTCTTGAACTCGACTCCTCGAAGCCTTGCTCGATGCCCGACCCGCGAACCAGCTAGCACCAGGCATAATACTCGTCGTCCTCCCACACCAGGCCCTCAAGACTCTCGCCCCCTTTCCACCGCAGACTGGGGATCGAGCCGTCTTCCCGCTCGTCAAAGGTGACCTGCACGGCCGGTCCCAGGTCCCGCCAGAGCCCCGTAGCCACCACGGTGACCTCAGCCGACGGCTCCCACACCAGCACCTTGTGCAATCCCCAAGCCGCCGCCTCGGCCAGCGCCGCCAGCAGCAGCTGCCTGGCATCTTCCCGCTTCTTTGCCTCGGAACCTCCCTCCGTTGTGACGATGCGCAGCACCTTGAGCTTCTTCTCGCGCAGGTCGTGGTCCCACAGGATCCACGCCGCGCCGTCCGCCGTCCGCGCGCCGCGGTACACCACCTCGCGGCCGAGCATCGTCTGGCACACGTACCGGTCGCGCGCAAAGTGCCAGGCGAGCTGCTCGGGCGTCGGCAGGAACGTGAAGTGCCGCGTCTTGTTGCCGGCGGCGGCGTCGCCTTCGGCCAGGGCCAACAACCGCTGCTTCACTGCCGCGACGTCGCGCTCGCACAACACCGGCACGTCCTCCTCTCTCAGCAGCACCACCCCCGCCTCGGGCGCGGGCGGCTCAAACCCGTCTGAGAAGCCAATCAGCACCTGTGGGCTGCGGAAGTCCTTCCACCCCAGCCGGGTGTAGTAGACGCGGCCGATGTCGCTGTACAGCGCGCCGCACTCGGTCGTCGCGTCGACGGCCTCCTGCACCTTGCGGAGGAGGTAGCTGGCCATGCCCTGCTCGCGGAAGCGCGGGTTGGTGAAGACACTGGCGATGGAGTAGGCGGCGACCTCGCGCGGGGCGGCGCCGTGCTCGGGCGTGGTGACGAGGGCGCGCTTGGTGGTCACCTCGCAGGCCGACACGATGGATTCCGGGTTCGTCTTGGGGTGCAGGATGTAGTACTTGGTGCCGCCGTTGGCCGAGAGTGCCGTCTCCGAGAGGGTGGTCTCGCGGCCGACGTACTGCTCGATGGTCATCGGGGGCGCCCAGGACGCGCCGTTGAGCTCCCACGAGAGGACGCGCTGGTGCGGCGTGGCCTCTGTGAAGACCACAGCGTCCTTGGTGATGGGCTCGGGAGGTGGGAGGTTGGCTTCGGAGGCCATGGTGAGTGTTTCTGTGGTAGGTAGCGTGGGGATGGCGGGAGGAGTGTGGGATCGTGACGAGTAAGGGATAGTGAGTCCGAGGAGGAAGTGATGCAGTGTGTGCCCAAGTGCTGATCGAGGCTGCTTCCTGGTCGTGAGTATGGCCCCGAGGATCTAGGTGTTATTTATGCTCGTGAAGTGGAATTTCGCCGTCGAGCAAACTTTGCAGTCCGCGTCGCATTAACACCAGTAATCGGCGGTTTTGGAATCACAGATGTCGCAAGCGGTGTCGATGCGCGGATGCTGTAGGCACACTTGTAGGCGCACTCCGACTCGGTCGTTGGCGGAGTGAAAGGCCCTGAGGGGTCGCACTCACGGGCTCGGCCCAGGACGGAGGGGTCTGCGACCTGCCGGTTCGGACGAAGGTCCCATCCACTAATGGCCCAGCTGCATGCACCGAGGTGGAGCTGGCGAATCAGGGGCACCCCTCGCCGACGCCGTGACTAAAATAGGCTCTGGTCGCCACTTGGGCTCTGCGTTGGGCGTTTCCCGTTTACTTGCGGGATAAACACCATCAGTCTCGACATCTGATCCCAAGCAAAGAGAGCCGCAACGGAGAAGATGTCCAATGCCTTTGTGGAGGCTGGGTGGTTCAGATGAGCATCAACCACGTCGCGATGCCTCAGGTTCGAAAAGGGGGCGCGGGATTCCAAATCGATGCGCCCAGAATAAGAAGCCTCACGAGGCAGAGTGCTGCAAGTGGCCTCAACTTCTAATCTGACTGGACATAGGTAGGTAGTCAAGCCACCGGCTGAAGGCGCACAGCCGAAAAGGTCGTCAGTGCCTCCAGGTCATAGCCAACTGGCTCAATGGAGGTCAACTCCCTCGCGATATTTCTCAAGCTGGGACTTGAGATTCCAAATCGATGATCAGCCCTGTAACTTGTGCAACCCGGATCTGGGAAGCCTTGTGAGGCAGAGTGTTCATGTTGTTTCAAGGCTCGCTTTGAGCTTCGGGGCCGGCGCCCTGGTCCAGCTTCCCAACTGTAGTGCGAGTCAAATCACCTTCAAACCCAGCCAGGCCATCGGGATGCTTTGCTACAAGTCTGCGCATCTCGTTCTTGGCCCTTAGTTGTCGAGCATCAATGTCAGAGCTATGCGTTGCAAGGGAACTCGGGGCAACAAGAAACCAACCTACTTCTCGAACAAGTGACTCCATTGGGGCCAGACCACCGCCGTCATGATATCATTGCGTCTGCAGAAGAGCATCAGTCGCAGTCTCTTCTCAGAAAGTTGAACTCCAGGAACTGCATACTTACACGGCATACAGAGCATTCCTGTCATCAAAATCACCGACAGGCTCCGACGCGCCAACCTCTCGGTACATTTCCACAAATTCCAACCCGACCGTGTAGCGTGGGCTGCGCATA
>FTCU01002250.1_pt1 | contig 37330 bp, 25 predicted proteins | sample 1639521 | NCBI WGS metagenome assembly FTCU01 (sample SAMEA3914864, study PRJEB12502) | metagenome | biome: forest; material: soil | place: USA | collected 2012-03-12 | depth 0.3 m
CACAGCGCCGCACCAAGCTCGGCGTGGTGCATCGCCAGGCCCGCTGCAGGGCTTCCTGCACCTGCAGGTAAGCTGCAGCAAGACCCTGCAGTGATTGGCTGGGACCGGGCAGAACCAGGGCAGACCAGACGACAACAGCGGGAGAGCCCTCCGCTCCACCTGTGCCTGGTGCCCACCCTCACACTGTGCCAGGGTGCAACGCGACGCCTGCCATTCGCTGCCGCGCCCGTTGGGACTTGTTTTGTCCAAGGCGCTTGACGGGCCAGGGTCCACCGGCCCGCCCAGTGTGCGTGTCCAGTGCGCGGGAGGGGGAGCCTGGGTGAGCCTGGATGAGCTTGGGAGCGCCCGCCCGCGGTCCGGCGGTCCCCTCTGCGTTTTGCTTTTCCCTCTTGAACCCCCCATGTCCCCGTTCGTGTTTTTCCCCCCTAGTCTCTCTTTTTGTCCACCTTCGATCGCCTCACGTCGTCTTCTGTCGACCGCCCTATCCTTCCCTTCCCTCTCCCCACTTCTACCTTCGCTTTTCTCACCACAGTCACTCCCTTGAAACAGCTGTTCGCTCGATTCGTCGGGATCCGTTCATTCTTTCCGGATTCCCATTACCTTGCACCGCATTTTTGCCTTCGGCCCTGCATTTTATTTTATTTTTTATTTTTTGACGCGGCACCTCCGACTGTCGACCCCCTTTCCCAATCGGCCCAACGCAACCCTCCCCGTCCGATCATCATCGTTCGGGACCACACTCCTTTACAACACACACACGATTTCCATATCAGTTCTATTCAATCATTCATTCTCGCTCACACACACCTTCGCATCCGTCGAGCATCTCGGCATTCCAGGGCATCGAACATCGAACTCGGATGCAGCACACCGCTCATCTGATCCGAAGCGGCTCCCCACTCAGAATTGCTTTCTGACCGAAGAAGGCAAGGACATCGCCTGTCCACGACCTCATCACCCCCGACTCTGGACGACCGACAGGACATCGGGCCCGAGATGGCGACCGACGTGCTCAAGCACGAGTTCAAGGCCGAGTTCCAGGACGATTTCGAGGACGATATGAAGCAAGAGGAGGACTTTGCGCGGTCGGCGGTTTCCATGTCTGCGTCGCCGGTGTCCGACCACTCCCCTCTACCCACGCCCAGGTCCGCCACTTCGTGCAAGGTCTCCAAATCCCCTGCCAATGGATCCAAGACCCAAGGCGCGGGGTCCAGGCGGCCAGCCCGCAAGAGCACTCTCACGCAGCAGCAGAAGAACCAGAAGAGGCAGCGGGCCACCCAGGACCAGCTGACGACCCTGGAGCTGGAATTCAACAAGAACCCGACGCCCACCGGCCCCGTTCGCGACAGGATAGCTGAGGAGATCAACATGACCGAGAGGTCTGTTCAGATCTGGTTCCAGAACCGGTGAGCCGCCATTGGTTTCCGCTATCCCCGTTCGCCCTCGTCCTCGCCTTTATGCGGCGATGCTGACACCTCACACAGTCGTGCCAAGATCAAGATGATGGCCAAGAAGAGCCTCGAAAGCGGCGAGGACATGGACTCGATCCCCGAATCTATGCGGCAGTATCTCGCGATGCAGGCTATGGAATCGGGCAAGAGCATACCAGGCTTCTTTGGCCGCGCCGGCCTCATGCCCTATGGACCGCAGGGACTCGTGGGTGGTGAGCAGTCTGGGCCCGGCAAAGTTTGTAAGTGGTCATGACATTGCGGATCTCGCGGCGGCGCGCATGCTAACCATGATTGATCCCTTCGCAGTGATTCACCATCTGAACTGCCGCTCCCTGACCGTCGGCCGGTGGATGCGGGTCGGCCAGAACGCCATGGACCTGATCATCTTCTACTCCCCTGACAAGTGCACCATGACCTACTACATCAACAACGACCAGGCAGGGTACAAGATCGAGTACCCGTTCTCCTACATCAAGAACATCTACCTCAACAACGTCGAAGGCGGCGATCAACTGGGAGGCATCACGATCGAGCTCCTCCACCCACCCCTCTTCTACATGGACTCGTCGACCACCGCAACCTTCATTCAAGTCAACGACTTCACCGAGGACCTTCAGGCTTCTCGGGTCCTCACGCACCATCTCGGTGGAAACCCGAAGGTGCTGAGCGGTCAGCTGGCGAAGCTGGTTAGCCTGGAGGCCTTCATCCACCGTCACAGCGCCCCGCCCCCCGCCCCGGTATTCGAACAGCTCCACCCTCTCTCCATGTCCGCGCCCGTTTCGCCTGCGGCCCGGCCGTCGTCGCAACCCAACTTTGCCCAGCCGCACGTGGGCATGTTCCAAGAATCGCAGTGGGGCATCGCCGCACACCACACCATGATGATGCGTGGGCCGGGCCACAAGCGGCAGCGCAGCCGCAGTGTGCCGGGCCCAATCGACTTCCAGACGATGCAGCTGCTGCAACATCCGCCGAGTTTCCACATCACGCAGCCCGAGAACCAACCGCCGATCCACAACCCTCACATCTTTAGCCCGATCCCACAACAGCCTAACATGCTGGGACCCATCGGACCGAACCTGCGGATCGATACTCGGGCCGGATTCGGTGCCCTGGACATGCGGGCATACCCTCTCTCTGCCACGACGGCCCCCTCGCCGTCTGACTACTCGAGCCCCAACTTCTTCGCCACCCAGGCTCCCGACAACGGCGGGATCCCGGCGCCCAGTTTCACTCCGTACAGCGGCACCTTTTCGCCTCTGGTCAACCCTGCGAATCTGGGCGTCCCTCCTCCTTCCATCTCGCCGCTTTCGTTCAACCATCCGGACCCGGCCATTGTGGGAGAATCCCCGCCCATGTCGATGCCTCCCATACATGAGGGCTCGGCCATCTCGGACGACGGAAGCAGCATGCACGACATGTATTCCGGCAAGCCTACCATCACGCTCCCGCTCCACCCACACTCGCCGTTTGGAGAGCCAAACCAGGTCGACATGGAGCTGAACCAGTTCATGGACATGAAGCGCTACGATGCCGAGCACGCCTCTCTGTCCCCTGAGAGCGTGCACGCGCAGTAGACGCTAGAGCACGATGGCGCCCGGCTCCTCCTCGTTTGGTCCGCGTTTCCGTCTCAAAAGCATAGATGGTTTGATGACGTGCAATATACCCGTCGACAGAGTGGTTTTTCCAGGCTCGACTTTTTTCTTCCGGCGTTTTAGAGTCCTTTCGTCGTTGTACATACCACGGAGCCAGTCGCCCTCGATTTGTCTCCAAAGGTCGCCGCCACCGTCCCTCCCCTGCTGGCGACCTACCTATCAAACACGAATCGACATCTCACTCCTCGGCTCCGACCCTATCAACAAGAAGACGACCCCCCCTCTCCCCTCCCATACCCCCATCCTCGTTTACAACTCCAATTTCTCTCCCCCATTCATCCACCGGCCACGAAATCTCTCGGCTCGGCGCGTTTGTCGCGTTGTTGCCTGTCTTTTTTGTTTCCCTCTCTCCCTTGTTTTTGCGGCTCCCCCAAAGGGACGTGCTTTACAGCGTTCTGCTCGGGGGGCAAAAGATGATGTTTAATACCCATTCCCGAGTCGGGTTCTCCGCTACCTATCCACGTGGCTTCTAAACCAGTCGGCGGAGCGGGGCGGGGATTCCGCCAAGGGAAGAAGATCAAAGATGTGGTTTTTCGCTTGGCTGCGGGAAGAAGGATGAATTTGTGGCGATGGCCCAGGAGGCCTGACCTGTTTTTTGGTAATGTGGTTCTAATCTCGTCTTTTTTGTTTTTGATCTTGGGGGGGTTGGGAGCATCAATCTGCGTCTTTGTGTTGCGCAATCCGGGTGGCTTTTGGCTTGGTGGAATTTGGGAGGAGTTTGATATTGGCTTGGTTTGCTTATCTGCTGCCGTCTTTTGTTTTCGTTTTCTTTTTTTAGGAGCAATGAATGGAGAAGGATGAGCGGTGAGATCGTTGGAGTGCCGTATCGTTGTGTGCTGAGATCGATACGAGGCCGTGAACTGGGTGGGCGGTTGTGAGGCTGTGCTTAGATGCCTCGGATGCGCTGCTCGCCCGATGGAGGTAGTTGCTGTTGTCGAGGGGAGATTTCTAGTTAGTTGTGAGGTTATGACTTATGGCAGGACCTAATGGAATCGCAATACACGGTAGCGTCTGTATCTCGCTTGCGTCTCTCGGGAATCGTGACACATCGGATCGACAAACACATGCCCCAAGCGTAAGGCTGGGGTTGTGGGCGGCTCCCGTGTGGGTGTCAGCCATGATGGCCGCCAAGCCGGCCGCGATGGATGTGTTGACGTGACTGGCGCTAGCTAGACTGTACCATGGCGCCGTGCCTGAGAACAGACAATCGACGACGAGAGACAGGCCCTCAATGCAACACAGTGCAGCCGCCCTGGGGACGTTGGATTTCTGGACCGCTGCGGCAGCTATCTATCTAATCGCTATGCTGGTCACACAGGCTGTGTGGTTCATGAAATTGCGCGGTTGCATCCCGGCCTCGCAACCGTTTGGAGCCCATGTGTTGGGGCCGGGTTTTGTTGATAGCCGGTGGAGAGAGGAGAAGGGCCGCCTCCATTTTCTGGATCAGAAGCGAAAAGTCATGTGAAGGGGCTGTTGCGTTTGCTTTCAGCTATGTAATTATCGGTCTTTGCAATGCTGCGCCGGGCTGCATGATTTTTCTGGCGTGCTGCCTACCTGGGCTGAAGACGGCACAAATGGCTGCCTGCGGACCATCAGCTCCAAATATACCAGGCGCTATCCAAAAGAAGCATTCCGCATCCTGTCTAGATTATCTCACAGTCCTGCATTGTTCTGTACCTACTCTCCCTATTCCTCGTGGACTTCGTCAGAATCCAGGGAGATACAGAGTCTAGCCCGGCAAGTAAACGGTGGCTTGGTTTAGAAACCAGCACTGTTTAGTAGAACACCCTCCACGACCGCAAGTCAACGTTACCTGCCCGAGCTACCTTTGAAGTGGCCGTGTCGGTGTCGAGATCGGAATCTTAGGTTGGGTTGCATCTTCATGGAACGGTCTGGCCCAGAGTGGGTCACCGGCCCGGCCAAGCCTTACTACGACAGGTGGTTTTACCCCTCGGCGGGGGGGACATCCATCCATCAGATCGGGCAATTGCCCCAGGTCCCGCTCCGCTGCTGCGATTCGACGCCTCCTGTGCTGTCATCATGCGTGCTTTTCGAACGACAGCATCTGGTGCTGGGGGCGAAGCTGGCCACCGCGGAGGTGCTGGCCGGCGTGCTTCCCGAATTGCGCTGCAGCAAGCCACAATCTGTCGGCGTCTTGCGGTTGGCCTTCTTTCCGCCTTTTCGCTTGCCATTTTCCCCCCCTTCTTTTTTGCATAGCGTCTGCCCCTGTTTATACCATTCTGTTTCCCCTTGCTCTGCTGTGTTAGGTTGGCCTCGGCCTCTCTCTTCTCCCACACTCCACGTGAACCAAGCACCACGTGAACCCCCATAACCCCCATTCCCCCAACGACCGAAGCAACTTTGTTCGAGCTGCAGATTGCCGAGCAGGGATTGAGCGTCAGCTAAACGGCAGGCGTCGCCTTGGCATTGGCGTCAAAGGTCTCGCCTCTCGCAGTTCTCCCGCAGGCGCACTCAGCGAGACCCAATTGCAGCGCCGCATGAGAGGCCGTGGCGTCGGTATTTCAGCCGCTCACGTTCCGGTTCCAAGTTGCGCATTCTGTCCCCACTCGCCTGATCCGCCATCCATCCAACACTTGGCTCGCGTGCGACGGCTCTCCATTCCTGGCATTCCACTCTCTTTTCGGTGATTTCCTTGGTTATTCTGGACTCACTCACTCGTCACTCTGCGACTTTCTTTTCTTTCTGTTGCTGGACACACGAACAGTTGCATCTGCCATCCGGAAATGTTTGCGTGTTGCAGGATCGGCCAGTTCCCGATCCTTCCTTAGCTTTTTACCTCTTTCAGGGTTGACTTGCACCATTCGCCCGCGGAGGTTCCGTCCTGTTCCTGGCCGGCCACCTTGGCCATTTCTGCGGCATGGCACCACGAAGCCGGCGACAGTCCGAAGAAGCACCCCGGGACCAGTCCGAGGCCATTGAACTGCAGCACCAGAGCCCAGCCCCTTTCGGCTCGCACTCGGATCCGGCAGCGACACCAGAAACCGCCCAAGATGGGCCGCATTCATTACCACGTCCTCGCCCGTCGCTGCGCTCGCTGACGGCCCCCGACGCCTCCCGACATTACGACCACGACAGCAGCTGGCAACCACGTACGCCACGGTCACCAATCGCACCGGATCTCTACACCATTCAGTCCCAGACGCCTGTGCCACCGCCAAGAGACGACGAGCAACCCCGACGGGACGGATCGTCAACTGCCGCTGCGCGCATTCGCGTAGACGAGCCAAGAGTCTCGCTGACCCGCCCACGCCAGACCTTTGACGAGCTGCGGGACAACACCATCACCATCCCCGCCGTCTCCAACGAAAAGACCGACATCAGTTTCACCCACAGCCTAGGCTGGCCCGGGCGGCAGAGAGAACGTCGGAGGAGGAAGCCGACCGTCTGGCCATGGGCAAAGGCGCGGGCGGCCGCCGAGAAGGGCTACAAGCGCTACATTGTCGATGGCTTGTTGAGGCAGCGGCCGTTGCCGCCAAGTCGGGATGGCAGGCATATTCCCCTCAATCCGGGGCTGGCGAGGCGGAAGCCCCTCAAGGACGAACGGACAGGGCATTCCTACGTGTCCAATTTCATCCGATCGTGCCGGTATACCGTCTGGAACTTTTTGCCCAAGCAGCTCTTCTTCCAGTTCAGCAAGCTCGCCAACTTTTACTTCCTCGTCATCGGCGTGGTGCAGATGATTCCCGGCCTCAGCACGACGGGCACCTACACGACCATCGGACCCCTCGTTGCGTTTGTGGCCCTCAGCATGGCCAAGGAAGGCTACGACGATTACCGCAGGTATAGGCTTGACAAGCTGGAAAACAGGAGCTCGGCCTGCATTCTGGATCCGGAAAGAACCGTCAATCATGAACCGAGGACAACGCGGGGGGTACCTCGACGACTCTTCAACAGAGAAAAGCCGATTGCATCTAATGCGGACGTGCAGGTCGTCGAAATTGACTCTGCGACCGCTTCAGACGACGACGACCGTGGACAGTGGGCCGAGGTGGAGTGGCAGGACATTCGGGTCGGAGACGTCATCCGGCTGCGGCGAGACGAGAATGTGCCGGCCGACATGATTCTGCTCCACGCCACGGGCCCCAATGGCGTTGCATTCATCGAGACGATGGCGTTGGACGGCGAGACGAACCTCAAGAGCAAGCAAGCCTGTCCTCTGCTCGCCAAGCATTGCTCCTCAGTTGCCGGCATGCGAGAGTGCGAGGCCGAGATTGTTACCGAAGATCCAAACCTCGATCTCTACAATTTTGAGGGCAGGGCCACCGTCAACGGCGAGACCATGCCGCTGACCCTGAACGAGGTCGTCTACCGGGGCTCGACTCTGCGGAATACCACCCAGGCCATCGGGCTGGTCATCAACAGCGGTGAGGAGTGCAAGATCCGCATGAACGCCAACCGAAACGTCCGCGCCAAGGCACCCCAGATGCAGCATGCCGTCAATCGCATCGTCCTCATGCTGGTGTTCTTCGTCGTCATCCTCAGCGTGGGCTGCACCGTCGGCTACATAATCTGGCGCCGTTCACACGAGTCTCGCGCCTGGTATCTCCGTCGTGGCACCGTCTCGCTGGGACAAATCTTTGTCGCTTTCGTCATCGCATACAATACCCTCATCCCTCTTTCGCTCTACGTGAGTCTCGAAATCGTCAAGCTCGGGCAGTTGTTCCTCCTCCACGATATCGAAATGTACGACCCCGTCACCGACACGCCGATGAAGGCCAACACGACCACCATCCTGGAAAACCTTGGCCAAGTCAGCTATGTCTTTTCCGACAAGACCGGCACCTTGACAGAGAACATGATGAAATTCCGCAAGATGACCGTTGCTGGAACTGCATGGCTCCACGACGTAGATTTGCAAATCGAGGCTGACAAGGATGCGGACAGCATGATGGAAGCGGAGACGACGGAACAGGCGACTGGGAAAGGCCGCCAGGCCTCGACTCCCAGGGTTTCTGTTTCTACGCGCTTGGAAGAGCCGCTGGCCGAGGGACGTCGCTCCGAGAGCATCCGCCCCCCAAGGCTTAGCACGGCTTCTCGATGGAAATCATCAGCCCACCCCGCACACAACCGATCAGAGCTCAACACGGACGACCTACTCGGGTACCTGACCAACAAACCGCACTCCTATTTCTCGCGCAAGGCTCGCCACTTCATCCTCTGCCTGGCCCTGTGCCACACTTGTCTCCCCGAAACGGGGCCAGATGGCGAGATCAGCTTCCAGGCTGCGTCGCCGGATGAGCTCGCTCTGGTTGAGGCCGCCAAGGAGTTGGGATACCTGCTTGTTGACAGGTCATCACAGTCCATGACGGTGCAAATGCAAGCTGCGAACGGCTCGACGATTACCGAGACGTACCAAATCCTAGACGTCATCGAATTCAGCAGCAAGCGCAAGCGCATGTCCATTGTCGTCCGCACGCCCGATGGAAGGCTGTGCATCTTTACGAAGGGCGCTGACAGCGTCATCCTGCCGCGCTTGAGACAGAAGCAGCTTGCCATGCAGACCGCTTCGGCAGTCGAACGAAGGGCAAGCATGCGGAGGAGCGTCGAGCAAGAAAAGGCTCTCCGCCGGCAGAGTCTCCAGAACACCCAGCGCGACAGTCTGAATTTCAGACGGGCGCTGGACCGGAAGGACAGCTGGCGCAGGTCGGCTGTTCTCACCAACGAGGTGGACCAATGGCTCTCTCGCCGCGAGGCCGACGGGGCAGACGAGCAAACGGAGGAGGGCGAGTCCGAGATGGGCCCCCCGCGCCGCTCTGTGGGAGGTGCACGGTCGCTCGAGTTCGCTCGTCTCGGCGACTTCTACGACGGTCTGGTTGACGAGTCGATTGCGTTGAACGAGGCGGCAGTGTTTGAGCGTTGCTTCCAGCACGTTGAGGAGTTTGCGACTGAAGGCCTCCGGACGCTCATATTTGCTTACCGGTATCTCGACGAGGACGACTATCGGAAGTGGAAAGCTGTATATCTACGGGCTACTACCAGTCTCGATAAGCGTCAGGAGCGGATTGAGGATGCCGCCGAACTCATCGAGCAGGACTTTGAGCTCGCAGGGGCGACGGCGATTGAGGACAAGCTGCAGCAGGGGGTGCCCGAGACCATCGACAAGCTGCGCCGCGCGAATATCAAGGTCTGGATGCTGACAGGCGACAAACGCGAGACGGCCATCAACATCGCCCACTCGGCGAGGATCTGCAAGCCCTTTTCCGAGGTGTACATCCTCGACGTAGAACAGGGCGACCTGCACGACCGCCTCGCCCTGACCCTGACGGACGTCTGCCGGGGCATGGTCCCGCACTCGGTCGCCGTCATCGACGGGCACACGCTCTCTGTGGTCGAAGCGGACGACACGCTCCGCGTGCTGTTCTTCGATCTTGTCGGAAGGGTTGACTCGGTCATCTGCTGCCGCGCGTCGCCCGCACAAAAGGCCAACCTCGTCAAGTGCGTCCGGCACCAAACGCCGTCGGCCGTCACCCTCGCCATCGGCGACGGCGCAAACGACATTGCCATGATCCAGGCCTCGCACGTTGGCATCGGCATCTCGGGCCGCGAGGGCCTCCAGGCGGCGCGCATTTCCGACTACTCGATCGCGCAGTTCCGCTTCCTCCAGCGGCTGCTCTTCGTCCACGGGCGTTGGAACTACGTCCGTAGCGGCAAGTACATCCTGGGAACGTTCTGGAAGGAGGTGATTTTCTACCTCCTGCAGGCGCACTACATGCGGTACAACGGCTACACGGGCACCTCGCTGTTCGAGTCGACCGCACTCACCGTCTTCAACACCGTTTTCACATCGCTGCCCGTCATCATTCCGGGCATCTTCGAACGCGACCTGTCGGCCGAGACGCTGCTAGCCGTGCCGGAGCTGTACACGTTTGGCCAGCGCAACAGGGGGTTCAATTTCCCGCAGTACCTCAGCTGGATGTTCATGGCCGTCGCCGAGTCCGCCATCATCTACTACTCGGTCTACTACATGTACGCGGTCGCGTCCCACTGGCCCGTGCCCACGGACTTGTACCCGGTCGGCACCCTCATCTTCTCGGTGGTCGTCGTGTTCATCAACTTCAAGCTCATGTTCCTCGAGGTGCACGACCGCACGCTGGTGATCATCATTGGCATGCTTCTGTCGATTTCGGGTTGGTGGCTGTGGAACATCTTGCTGAGCGCCCTATTCCCCTACAAGATTGGGCCGTACGTGGTCAGGGACGGGTTTGTCAAGGGGTTCGGCAGGAACGGCATGTGGTGGCTCGTGCACTTTGTCGTGCTGTCGGCGCTGGTGGTGTTTGAGCTTGCCGTCACGACCATGCGGAGGTCGCTGTGGCCGACGGATCGGGACCTGATGCAGGAGATGGAGCATGTCAAAGGGGTTAAGGAGGTGCTGAGAGAGCACGCCGCGGATGGCGGCGAAGCTGGTGTCATCCATGTGGTGGGTGATGGTGGCGGCGGGGCGGGCAAGATGGCGGATACAGCATCGCTAAAGACGGTCACATCTGCGTCGGTGTCGATGCCGCCGCCGTCACCGGGGTTTGAGGGGTTGGTGCCCGGCTGGCATCGGTGGGAGGGCCATGGTTCGCATCATGGTCTATCTCCTGGTGGGTCAAGACTGACGGGAGAGTTTGTGCGTCCGCAGTTTACTCCGCCGGCCGAGGAACGGGAGAACCCGATGGAGAGTCTGGGTGCGAGTACGCCGGGTGGTGCCTCGCACAGCTGAGCGGAGGGCTCAACGACGCTCCCCTACGATTGGATGGATATACTTTCTTTTCTTTGTCTCTGTTTCTTGGGTGGTTATCGCGGCCAGCATGCAGGGGCATATCTGACGAACGCATTGGGGCATTCTAGACGAGCATCGGCGCAGGGTGTTTGGCGTTTTGCTTTCTTCCGCTCCTTCGGAGCCCTTTGGGATTGGATCGCATCGCAGCAGGTGGTTCAATGTCGGGAACCTGGTTGCAAGCGAGGTAGCTTGGGATACCCGAATTGGAAAGACATGGTTGCATGCTGCTGGTTGTACTGGACTGATGTGGTCTTGGAAACGAGTTAAGAACTGGCAAGCATGCGCATAGAGTTGGGTATATCTAACAGTACAATGATAACATCGAGAAGTCTCACAGAAGCATCTCATCTCAGTCCTCGTTCACCTTGATGATCACCTTACCCGCCGCATGCCCACTCCTCACGATGTCTAGTGCCTCATGGACTTTGTCAAACGACCACTCGCTGTCGACGACAACGCGCAGTTTCCCATCCTCGAAGAGCTTCACAACTCGCTCCATCATCTCCAGGCCTGGGTCCATCATGCTCGCCGCCTTCCACCGTCGCCCGGTGCCACCCAGCCACGTCGACCGCGGCCAAACCGTGTTCCCAACAATGGCTACCACGCTCATCAGCAGCTTCCACACGGTGTAGTCCGTGTAATGTATCGACGCCGCGTTGTACATGCCCTCGGGCTTGAGATACCGCGCACACTGCTTGTACACCGCCTGGTTGCCAAAGGTGTCAATGACGCAGTCAAACGGCCGGTCCCCATACCGCCGCGCCAACTCTCCCGGCAGGTCGCCATCACACCTCGTGTAATCAACGACCTCGTCCGCCCCCAACCCCTTCACCAACTCCTCATTCCGCCCCGAACAAACCCCCACCACCACACCTTGCGTCCCAACCTTCTCGCGCACCATCTGGACCGCCATCGTCCCCACCCCGCCGCTCGCGCCGATAACCAACACCCTCTGCCCTTCCGCGACGGCACACTCCGAGACCTGCACGTCGGACGTGCACCCGGCGAGGAGCAGCCCGGCCGCGGACTGGAGTGTTTTGCCAGGTGGCAGTTTCACGGCGTACCGCGCGGGAAGGACGACGGTGCCCTGCAGACCGCCGATGCCATCGGTGGCGAGGATGTGGGAGAGCGTGGGGAGGCAGATTACGGAGTCGCCGGGTTGGAATCGCCTTGCTGTGGTAGGGGCAGGAGGGGAAGTGTCATTGGGAGTGGTGGTAGGAGGAGGAGACCAGACGTCAATGACGGTGGCGGTGAAGTCGAGGCACGGCACGGCGGGGGGCTTGCGGAGCGGGGAGAAGGGCATGCAGAGGAGGGCGACGAGGTCGGCTGGGTTTACTGAGTGCTCACATTACAGCGTCAGTGACATTCTATTTTCTTCTCTCCCCGTTCGAGGGTTAAGAAAGGGGTGAGTTTGTCCTTGGTGAAGGGAGTAAAGGCGGAGTGCTTGTCTTCGGAGTGATATGGCTCCCGTTGAGAGTACAATTACATAAATGTGACTTGATTGGACAGACGTACGGGCGGCGTGGGAGACTTGAAGGAGGAGGGTTTCTTCCCCTTCTCCTTTACCTGGGAAAGGGGGTTGTGGCGGGAAGGGGAGGACAGGGTGAGAGTTGGTTTGAGTGAGCGTAGTTCGATATGGGCCACCGCGGCGCTGGTAGGTCCAGGCCCTCGTTGTTTTTGGTGGAGGTGGGAGCGGTGTTTGGGGGTGTTGCTGGAAGGACATGGTTCTGGTTGGTGGTGGTATGCTTGTGAGAGTGTTGTGTGTCTGTTGTACTGGTATGATGAGACTGGAGTAATGAATGGTGGTGGCGAGATGAAATGAAGGAGTTTCTCGGCGATGGTTCAGTTATCTTATCCTCATCGCATAGCAATACGGGTTACATCAATGCCAATGTTACCACGTTGTCTCTTTGTTCGATGAGCCCGAGGCCGTCGTGGCCGCGTCAGTTGCCGTATCTGGCGAGCCAAGCCGACGGCAAAGAGGTGTGACACAGAGCCGCTTGACCAATTGACCGTTGCGGCTGGTGTTCAGCTCCTGCACCCACTGAGTCGCCAAGGCACGACCAAGAAGAAAGTGTCCGCAGATAGTTAGGTAGAATGAATGGTATTACGTAGGGAGGACCGGGTGGTATAGTATTAATCGGTCCGTCTGCTCACATGCCGATATCCAAGTCAACACAAAGGGTGGCATTCCTGTCAGTTCGCGGCAACAACGTCTTGCGCGGCGGTTGCTGGCTCAACCTTGACCTCGACCGTTTTGTCGTCGGCAGCAACAGGAGCCGGGGTGATAACCTCTGTCGGCTCCTCCACCTTCTTTTCAACCGCCTCGACCTTGTTTGCCGTCTCAATCACCTGCGGCCCTGCAACGCCGACCTCAATAGCGCCGGCGAGATAGTCCTCCGACTCTCCCAGCTGCTGTCCGCCAGCAACCCAGCGCTGTTGGCGGGCCTCCCGCCTCTCGGCGCACAGCTTTGTCAAGGCAGGCCAGTACACGGAGTGGTCGTATTCGAACTCGAGCTTGCCGCTGCTGAACTCGGCCCACATCTGCTCGGCTGGCACGTATTGAGCCATATCCTCGTTGAACTTGAGCTTCTCGCGCGTGTGCGGGTCGATAAAGGGCGTGATAAGCTTGAAGAAACCGGTCACAATCCAGGGCATGTTGATGATGAGAGCCTTGCCGAGGCGCTCCGGGTAGTGGTGCTGCAGGATGTGCAGCACCTCGCGGGCCAGGCCAATGCCGGGGGCCGTGTTGGAGCGCGACTTGCTCTGCTTGAAGTTGATCAGCAGGGCCAGAGTCTCCTGGCCGGGCGGCATGATGTCGATGACGCGCTCGACCATGTAGACCAGATGCTGCACCTGGCGGGGCGACGGGTCTGTGTTCTGGCGGCCGGGGTTGAGGTAGTGGCACACGCGGGCGTCCTTATCGTAGCCGAGAACGATCTGCTTTCCGGTCTCATTCTCGGGCGAGATGTGCTCGGCGGTCAATCCCTCGACATCGTACTCGCGCCGCCAGGTCAGGGTCTCGAGAAGGCGCTTCTCCGAGTCCTTCTCGTGCCACTTGGTGGCGCGCAGGTAGCGCAGCAGACACTCCCGGGTCAGCCAAAACTTCTCGCTGTCCGTGAGCGGCCCTGCCTTTCCTTTGGTCGAGGGAATCTCAGTCCAAGCCTTGACCTGCTCCAGCAGCCAGTCGTACTTTTGCTGCTGCTCCTCCGTCAGGGTGGGCCGCTCCTTGGGGCGGCTGTCGGAGGTGGGAGCAGGCAACGGGACCTGGAGGGGACCGGCGGCCTTCTCGTGGAGTAAGTCAGCCCCGGACGCCCCGGGCGCTTGCGCAACAGCCGTCGCCATCTCTGGTGCTCTCCGAGTCCGGGCTGATTCCGGTACGTTTTGATGTTGTGCTTCGATGTGGAGAGGAACCGGAAGGTTCTAGACGGAGTCAGCAAAGACACAAAGTCTAAAGCGGATCATGAAGAACATGAAACATAAATATCGAGTATAAACGCCACGAAACAACAAGATCGGGAAAAAGGCGGTTTGGCATGGGGCCACACCGCCACAAGCAGCGAGGCGTTCGAGTCTTGAGACGAGGAGAGGAGTCCGGCAACTTACCTAGTGAGATAAGAGATTCAATGTACCTAACTGAGCCCAAGTCGAGAATGCGCCGTAGGGAGTCGCAGGTCGGGAAGAAAACGGGCTTCCAGGGGCCGAGTCCGCTCAATGTTGTTGAAGTTGGTGTTGTTGGGATGCAACGAGATAAAAGCCCCTGTCAAATTATTTTGAGAGGACCTGACAGCGGCATGCGGGATGGCGCCGACAGCGGACCCCTGGAGCCCCTGGATTGCAGGCATCACCACGCCAAGCTGACGCTAGCGCAGACAATTGGCGGGGCCATCCGAATCCGATCCCTGGCGCGATTCGCGTAAAGTGCTTCGCCCTTCCAGCGCGTCGCAGCGCGTCTTTAGCTAAAACCACGGACCAAATATTGACGACAGCCCCTCCATGACGATCGACACCCTGCACACTCGAAACGACACAATTCTGCAGCACACCCTCGACTGTTTGGACAGCTTGTAGCACAGCAACCAACCATGGCCGACGAAACACTCGCCGAGCTGAACGAGCGGTTCGGGTCCGGGCCCAAGGCGCTGGAACCTGACGTCGTGGCCGAGCTCAGGTCCATCATGCGCATGCACGAGCTGTCGGCCGAGGACTTGTTCTTCAAGTGGGAGTCGTACGGCATGAAGATGGGCCTGGATGACTTCAAGGCCTCCGTTGACAACCTCCGCGCATTCAAGCAGAACCTGCTGGACGATCTCGAGCGGACCAACCGGTCGCATGTCCAAGTCAAGACGGAGAAACGGGTCGGCGCAACACCACGCGCGGCCAAGGGTGGCGATATGTTTGGCATGTTGGACGGGCTCACGACCCCGGGGCCCGGCCGGTCGAAGCCGGTTGCTGCGAGGAAGACACCTGCCGTCTCCCGTGCGAAGGCCGAGCCGACCAGCTCCCCGCTAAGGGTGGAGGACCAGCTCAACGCGATGGGCGCCATTCCGTGCGTCGCATCCTGTTTTCCCTAACAATACCAGCTTGTGGAGTTGCTTACTGACAACTTGCTTGCCATATGCACAGCCCATCGTCTTTCCGTGACAGGCCAAACGCTGGCGAAGTGATCGAGATCCTGAACGAGCAGCTCGAAGCCACAGAACCCCCGATCTCGCCCTTTCCCGAGTCCCGTATCAAGCTCACGGCCGCGTCAGACCAGAAGAAACTCGGATACAAAGGGCTCGCTATGAAGCTGTCCGAGGCGTCCGAGATCTTGGACGACCGGATAGATGACTTCGTCGGCCTCGTGATGGAGCACCACAACCTGGAGGATGCAGCGTTCGGCAGTCCGGCTAGCCGAGGGACCGCCGAGATCGTCGCCGTTGGCCGTATCGCGTCCGACTCGCTCGAAGGCAAATTAAACGCTGCCGCACTAGTACTAGAGACCTCGAGGAGGATGGGCAACGGCCTCCGTGTGCCGCTCAACCTCACCAAGCTCAAGGGCTACCAGTTTTTCCCCGGCCAGATCGTCGCCCTCAAGGGCATCAACACCTCGGGCCGCGACTTCGTTGTCCACGAAGTCCTCGACATCCCGCTCCTCCCCAACGCCGCCTCCCACCCCGCCACCCTCGCAGCGCACCTCAACCGCCTCCGCGGCGGTCCAGACGCCATGGACTCCGACACCCCGCCCCTCCCGCTCACCACCCTCTTCGCCTCGGGCCCCTACACTGCCGACGACAACCTCGACTTCGAACCCCTCCACACCCTCTGCAACGAGGCCGCCGACACGTACGTTGACGCCCTCATCCTGACCGGCCCCTTCATCGACGTCGAGCACCCGCTCATCGCCGCGGGCGACTTCGACCTGCCGCCCGAGGCCACCCACGACCCGGACACGGCCACCATGTCCCTTGTCTTCAAGTACTTCATCTCGCCGGCCCTGAACCGGCTCGTCGCCTCCAACCCGACCGTAACCATCCTCCTCGTGCCCTCGGTCCGCGACGTGCTGGACCGGCACGTCGCCTGGCCGCAGGACGCCTTCCCGCGCCGCGACCTCGGCCTGCCCAAGACGGCCACAGCCGCCCGCATCATCGGCAACCCGATGGCGCTGAGCATCAACGAGATGGTGCTGGGCATCAGCAGCCACGACGCGCTGTGGGAGCTGCGCCACGAGGAGCTGGTCGGCGGGGCGCGGGCCGGCGACGCCCTCTCGCGCGCGAGCCGTTATCTCGTCGAGCAGCGGCACTTTGCCCCGCTGTTTCCGCCCACCGACCGGCGGAAGCTGCCCAAGACGGGGGCGGGGACCGGGGAGGGAGGCACTGGGGGGGTGCCGCCTGGCGCGATGTTGGACGTGGGTTACTTGAAGCTGGGCGAGATGGTGAATGTGCGGCCGGATGTGTTGGTTGTGCCGAGCGCGTTGCCGCCGTTTGCCAAGGTGAGTTTAGCTTCTGTCTTGCTCTCTTTTGTTTGGGAGCGGAGAACTGACTGCGAGATTAGGTTGTCGAGAGTGTGCTCGTTATCAATCCGGGCTATTTGTCCAAGCGGAAAGCCGCGGGGACGTACGCCAAGATGATTCTGTACCCGCCGGCTCCGGAGGATCTCGCGGGTGACGGGATGGTGGCGCATAAGATATTCGAGAGGGCGAGGGTGGAGATTACAAAGATCTAACAGCTATTGAGGGGAACCGTTTGTCAAGAGGGTTGTCTGTTTAGGAATGTGCACGACCGGTCATGAAGGGGGCGGCATCGGGATGTGATAGTACCCGTTACATACTCAAGAGGGCGCATCCTACCTGGCGTCCACTCTACGCCGCTTGTCGCTCTCGTACCGATCCCGGTCCCGTTCCCGGGACGGTGACCGCTTCCTCCGGTCTCCCCGTTCCTGCCTGGGTGACCTCGACCGTGACCTCGACCTTCTCCCATCCCGGCTATCATCACGGCGCCGGTAGGAGTCGCGGCGATCTCTGTATCTGTCTTGGTCCCTGTCCGGTCCCCTCTGCGTCTCGCGATCATGGTCCTTCGGTGTCTCCCTCCGGTTGCCCAACGGGATCGCATTTGCGCCCTTCCCGCCGTCTCCCCCCCTGTCCCAGTCCCGCCGACGGTCGTCATCCGGCTGGAATCGCTCGTCGACATTCCGATCGAAGTCGCGCCTCGGCCGGCCATCGTCTAGCCGCCCCCACTGCCCAGTATCCTCGCTCTTAAGATCCCGGTACCGCGTCGCGCCCTTCTTGCCAACCTTGGTCATGTCCCTCAGCTGCAGAGACTTGGGCAGCAGCTCCCGATTGGTCTCGTCCACAAACCGTGCGCCGACGATGTCCCGCTTGTCTAGCCCCGCGGCCTTGCTCTCGTCCTGGTAGAAGGCGCCCTTGTGGAAGTACTTTTGCATGTAGGCCATCTTGCCGCGGCCCTCCTTCTCCTCGCGCTGCCGCGCCACGTGCGCATCGTCCTCGGCGCGCCGCTCCTCTTCGGTCAAGTTGCGTCGCCGCTCGATCTCGGCCAGCTCCGCCTCCTTGGCCTCGATCGCGTCACGCTCGCGCCGCAGCCGCTTCAGCTCGCGTAGCTTCCAGGCGGCGTACTCGGCTTCTGGGTCGAGGTCGTCCGTGTCGTCGACTTCGGCGCCGGCGTCGCTGCCGTCGGCGTCGTCTTCCCAGTGTTTCCTGCCGGCGTTGCGGGCCGCGATGTCTTTTTTGATTTGTTCTTCGATGAGCTCGTCGGCCGCCGCACGCCGTGCTTCTGCAGCGGCTTCTTCATCCTCCTCCTCTTCTTTTACTACCGTTGTCGCTGCTGCTGCTGTTGTTGTGGTTGCGGCGCCGTTGCCTTGTCGTTGGTTCTTGGGGATAAACTTGGGTCGCATCATCAGGCGTCGCGGGGCCTCCTCCTCGGAGCTGCTCTCTTCCTCCTCGCTCTCCTCCTCGCTGCCTTCCTCCTCGCTTTCTTCCTCTCCCTCGGTCACGAACCCTTCTTCCTTGGCCTGCTTTTCCGCTGCTAGTCTCGCGGCTTTTGCGGCCTGCCGCCTCGCCTCCTCATCGGCTCTGTCTCCTGCCCCTACGCCCTGCAGATTGATCTTGGCCCCGTCGCCACGGCTGATAATGCGCCCCGGTCCGGCGGCGCTAGCAAATTTGGGCGGCGCTGCCCTCCGTGGAGGCGCTTTCTTTGCGGTTTCGTCTTCTTGCTCGGAGCCGCTGCCTTCAGATTCGGATGATGACTCGGGGGCGGCGGCCTTGCCGGCACGGTACCGCGCCGGCTTGACCGGGTTGGCGGTCATGCGCTTTTGGGGCGGCATTTTGGGTGGATGGGGAGGTGAATGGGTGATTCGGATGACGCTTTCGCAGAGTCGACGCGCGCCGTGAATTTGGTCAAACTGCAAGCTCCACAGCAGGCCAAGGCCGGTGGCTTTAGCGGCGCGATGCACAGACCATTGGGTACTGCAACCGAGTTTGGCCCTGTCAGAGCTCAGAGGAGACCATGGACCGCCAAAGTGTGCGGAATACGGATACAGAGTATTAACGTTATGGAGGTATCCAAGGTGAGAGGGTAATTCCCAGAAAAGAAGAAAAACATGACTCCCCACTACAAAAAGCTCGAAGTACAGTGAGGGTATTCGAAGCAGATCAGAAATGTCGCACACCGCACCGCCTCGCGAGACGGTTGCAAACCCCCATTGAACCGAGACCAAAAACCCCCCGAACCAGCCCCGAAAACATCACCAAACTTGATGCCCCGCCCATACCAAAATCACCAAGAACTGTTGCCACTCACTGCGGCTTCTGCAACCCCAGCGTCCCAAACGCGCGGTCCAGCTCTTCCCCCTCGTCCGGCACAGCCATCTCGCTCTCCCCACCAGGCCCATGGCCGAACCCATTCTGATACCCCTCACCCTGTCCCATCCCACCACCGACCAACACCCCATGAAGCGGCTGCTGCCCACCGGGCCTGGCTTGTCCCACGCCCACCTCCGCCCCCATCCTTAACCCTGCACCACCCACCACACCAGCACCAGCACCACTCCCAGCAGCAGCCGGAGAAGCACTCGAAGCGGCCCTCTCGGGCTCCAAAAGCCTCGCCTCGCTGTCCAGCCAGCCCGGCGCAACCCTCCTCTTCTCGGCCAGCTCGCGCGCCACGATGCGCTCAGTCAGCGCCTGCAGGTCGCGGTGGGCCTGCGCCTGCAGCTGGGCGACGTGGGCGTGCAGCCGCTGGCACGACGCGATGATGTCGTCCGGGTGGGCGGCGTGGCCCGAGGCGGAGACGACGTAGCGCGGCTTGTTGTCTTCGGGTTCTTCTGCCGCGGTGGTGTTGGAGGTGGCGGGGTTGTTGATGGGCTCCGGGGCCGCAGTGGTGGTCGTGGCTGACGGCGGGAGGGTGGAGGGCATCGGGCGGTATTGGTAGGGGAGGGTGGTCGCCGTGGGGAGGTTGACGAAGGGGGAGACGGTGAGCGGGACTTGTTGCAGGAGCGGGTGGGTTCGGTTGTCGTGCATTTTGATCGAGGGTCGGGGACGCGGGCGAGCGTCTCGAGTGGGAGCGCAAGTGGGAATGTGCTGAGCGGGTGCGTTGAGGTGGAATTGGTGATGGAATTAGTCAAGCAATTGGGCGGATTCAGCGGACTGCGGGAGTCGAATTGGAGAAATTGCTGCTGGCGGGAGTCGGTATGTTGATGGTATTGATTTGGGGGGGGTGTGATTGAAGGTTGAGAAGGTTGAGCAGCGCGGAGGTGGAAGTTGAGATGAGGGGGTTACACCGGCGAGACCGGGTTCCAGGTTGCGCAGCCCAGAGCGATGCCGGCATTCCGATGGAACGAACGCAGCGCCAAGCGGTGCCCGCCCCGCCTGCTCCGATACGCCGATAAGAGCTCCAGGCCCGGACCCCACACAAACTTTCAGAAGCTCTCCCACTGACGCACCCCAACTGGCTCCCCAACAACATCCTGAAGTCAACAAGAGGACGAACCGGTCGCCACGATGAGTCTCGAAACCGTCCGGTCCCCATTCGCCTCAAGCGATTACACCCCGCTGGCGGAGCATCAGGAACAAACCCCCGACAGCTTCTACGACGCAAAGCCCGTGCTGCACTACCATGCGACGGCGGCAAAGGCCTGGATCCCCGAGTCGCAGCGGGGCAAGCTGCCCTTCTTCCCCGCCGACCTCTCCTCTGCGCCAACAGCCCCCGAGAATGGCGCCTTGACCGAGCAGACCGAGGGGACCGTCGAACAGATCGTGGATCTGTTTGTAAACTCACGGTACGGCCACCCACCACACACACCAATGTCCCATGATTCGCGCTGACACCCTCCTCTCCTCTACAGCAACCTGTCCATCTTCTGCCCCGCCGCCGAATGCGGCGCCTCGATCCCCTACCAACAAGTCAGCATCCACGCGCTCAAAACCCTCCGCGCCGCCGATCAGACCTTCCCAGCCGTCTACCTGCAGCTTGAGCTGGCCTCGGGCGGCGCAGGCGACGACGACTTTGATACGGTCGAGCTGACCCTGATCCCGCAACCCACCCCCTCAACCGACACCACCACGTCCCCAAAGCCCGACGCCACCCTCCTCTTTGAGGCCATCTCGGAGTGCTCCAACCTCAACCCCGACCCGGTCCAAGACGGTGACGACGACGACGACGAGGACGCAGACGGGGCGCAGGTCATCTTCGAGGGCGACTACGAGCCCGTCGAGGGGTTCAGCGGCGTGTTTGCCGGCGCGCGGGACGGAGGGCTGCCGCCGGCTATGCCGGGCAGCGGCGGGTGGATCACGGCGGAGAACGTGCACGAATACTTTGACGAGGAGGGGAACTGGATTGGGGGTGAGGAGGAGGAGGAGGGTGGTGAGCTTGGCGAGGGCGCTGGGACGGTGCATGCCCGGGAGGAGGAGGATGCGGAGACGGTTAATGGAGATGGGGAGGCAGAGGGGGAGGGAGAGGCAAAGAGAGCAAGGAGGGAGTAAGGCCAGTGGCTCTTTCAAGATGCTGTCCGAGACGGTGTCCTCCATCCTGCAGCGAGAGGGAGATACTGCATGTCAAACCCTAACCCCTGCAAAACGCATGCTGGGCTCGCTGGCTGGCTGGCGCAAAGCTTGGCGCGGATGTCGGGCCAGCCAAAAACAACAAAAACAGCGGATCCAGCAGACGTGATTTGGTCGCTGTGATTCCCCCCCATTTGCGCGTTGTTGCCGATTTCAACATGCCATCTCCATTTTGCAGTCGCATTAACAACCCCCCATCATCTTGCGACCTGAAAAGCACTGCGTACGGTGGCGTTGAGTGAGTGCTGGCGTGTTTGTTCTGCGCCGCGGGTCAGGGGCATTCTACCAGTCGCAATTGTAATAGGCGAAGTATGCACACTGCTTCCGGTACCTAAGGTACCTACCGAAATACCCCCTTTCCGAATGCTCCTTGAGACTGACGCGGCCCGTTAGAATGTCCAAAGTCTCGTGGAACCGCGTAGGTCAAGGCACGAGGATGCATCCCCGACCACGCTCCCGTGGGCTGCGCGGCCGGGTGCGCCCTGTGCTCGCCGTCGTCGTGGCCGTGTTCTTCATATTGTGGCTGGTTCTGCCCTACGACAGCACCATACGGCTGGCGTTTCGCTTCAACTGGAAGAGGTTCCAGGCTTCGTGGCTCTCGCCCTCGCCCAGCGAGCGATGGGTCTATGACCGCCCCCGGTTTCCCATCGACGTGGGCCGCGATGTCGTGGTCATCGTGAAGACGGGCTTTGGCACGAGGGAGAGGGTGCCGGCTTGGCTCGACGCCCTCAGCGCGGGGAATGAGTTCCGCGACATCATGGTCATTGCCGATTCTGAGGGCCACATTGACTACGCCGATGAGCATCACAACGAGAAACTCGTGGTGTACGACGCTGTGGGGCATTCCCTCCGTCTTCACCTGCGTGCTCACGGGGATCATCCGAGGGTGAAGAAGTACCGTCAGCTGGCCGAGGCGCTCTACAAGGGCGAGGAGGCGCTGGCCCTTGACTACTCCAGGACCTTTGGGTGGGAGTTGGACGCGATGAAGGTATGTCGGCCCCCGCCGGGCGCGTGGCGTGTCGACTGCTGACAGACACTCGTCAGTTCATTTCGGGCCTCGAGATGACGTACCAAAAGTACCCCAACAAGCTTTGGTACCTCCTGGTGGACGACGACACCTTTGTCGTCCAGCCCTCGCTCAAGCCGCTTCTCGAACACCTTGACCCGGAGCAGCCGCACTACCTTGGAAACGCTGTTGGCGATTTCAGGGCCCGCTTTGCCCACGGAGGATCTGCCGTGATCCTCTCGCACGCAGCCATGCGTCCCCTCATCGAGTACCAACAGAGTCTCTCGTCCATCTACGTCGACTCGCTGGACGAGACGTGGGGCGACCGTCTGCTGGCCAAGGCCCTGCTCAAGCTCGGCATCTACCTGGACGAGACGTACAGCCATTTGTTCAACGGCGAGCCGCCCCTGCTCAGCAAGATCCGCGCCGACAGGCTCTGCTCGCCGGTGCTGTCTTTCCACAAGCTCCCGTCGCCTGCGGCCATGCGGGAAGTCGGCGACTATTTCAGGAACGTCACTGGCCCAGTGACGTGGAACGATCTTTGGGAGATACATGGGTACACGCCGCCCTGGAGACAGACGGACGCTGCGTCCCGCATCGACTGGGACCACGTCGGCGCCTTGGACGAGTCCACGCTCTCGATTCGGGGCGTCAAGACGGCCGAAGCTTGCAAGAAGGAATGCGACCGCCGATCCCGGGCGTGCCTGGCCTGGTCGTGGGATCCCGAGACCCAGTTTTGCCATGTCAGCCCCTGGATGATCGTCGGCAAGCAGGCGACGGGCCACGTTTCCGGCGTCAATCTTCCGCGGGCCAGGTATCTGGAAAACAAGTGCATCCGGTCTTGATGTTTCCCAGGATATCTTCGGGTTCCGGCCGCCGGGGCCTCGTACGGACACACAGAAAGACGGAGAGCCGCGTCAGCCAAATACCGGGTTGAGCCGCCCCGTCTGCAGTCAGCCTGTGCCGCGAGGGGTGTGGCCTCGCTGTCGCGCACGCTCGCAGGCAGGCAAACGCAACGAGTTTCCACATGTCGCGGATATGGTCTCTCAGCGACAGAGGTGCATCAGGAGGCCAGGAATAAGAGAAGTCCGCGACGACCCTCGGCAGGCGGCAGTGCACAATACACGGCTGGGAGGAGCTGGCCCTGGTCCGGACGCCTCCCCATACATAGGTAGTATTTTGCGCTTGCTGAGGGCCTGAAATCTGGCAGCCTTGGAGATGATGGCTCGGGTTCTGTGCTTGGCGGTTGGTGCCAAGCCCTGCGTCGAGTCCGACCTGCTCTCCTGCTGTGGAACAGGTGGGGCGTTGAGATTCCGATTCATGCTTGGACCACGAAACAAGCTTGATCCCTGGGACTGCGGTCATGTCGAATTTCGAATGTTCTGTACAGATGTATCACAAACAGAATACATTACAATTCACGTTGTCGCAATATGTCGACCGACCCAAAGCTCTTGGTCAACGGCGCAATCTTGCGTTTTGTGCAAAGGCGCCGCGATCTTCATTGACTCTTCGAGCTAACATCGGCTGCCTCGCCCGCCAGCCGTGGGTATCGTGGCTACCTGGTAGGAGTCAAGAGTGACGAGGTTGTCTTGAAATATTCACCCTCAACGAGCATGGGGCTTTGCTGACGTCCATTGTGGACCAAAAGACACCAGGCAGCGATTGCCACGGGCCCTCGACTTACACGCGATGCCTCGGATCTTCTGCGCCTGCGAGAAAGTATAGAAACGGGGGCGGGTCAGATGCTCCGCCCCGCCCCCGGCCTGTTCGGCACTTTTTAGTCAAATACCCCGGGCCCCTGTCGACCCAGCGCGCGACCTCACCATTCTTCCTCTGCGTCGCCTTCCATCTTGCTTATCGCCGCATGCACACGCGCACGCACGCACGCCGGCGAGATGCGTCTTCCTCTCAAGATATGCCTCGTCATCGGGGCAATTGCCCTGGCGACGCTTGTTGGATCGATAATATCGCGACTGCTGTTCTTCAAATCCATCTTTTTCCAGCATGCCGGCATCGCCCTGACGCAACCGCAAGTGGCGGCCGCAGCCTCGACCCCCAACGATGCGCGCACCCAACACATCCCCAAGATCATCCATCAGATCTACCACAACTGGCACCAGCCGGGAAACGACACACTGCCGTCGCACTGGGCCACCGTGCGCCAACAATGCGTTGATCTGAATCCGGATTTCGAGTTTCGGGTGCGCCGTGCCCCTGTGCTTCGTCTGCCAACAAGACTTTTGCTGACATTAGGCCGCTCCAGCTCTGGTCCGAGAAGGCCTCGCGAGATTTCATCGAAGCCGAATACCCCTGGTTCCTACAGGCCTATGACCGCTACAAGTATCCGGTGCAGCGCGTGGACGCAGCCCGGTACTTTCTGATGCTGCATTATGGCGGCATATACATGGATTTGGACAATGTACGTCGTCACGGGCTTGACTAGCGTCGCATCCTTCCCCAGAAAAAAGCTGACACGACGCCGTCTTTCTAGGGTTGCAAAACTGATCTCACGCCCCTCCTCTACTATCCCGCCTGGGTCACCGACGGCGGCCGCGGCGCCCTGAGCAACAACATCCTCGGCGCGAGGCCGAACCACCCGTACTGGACCCACATGACTATGTCGCTGCTCCCCTACAACTGGAACTGGCCTCTTCCCTACGTCACCATCATGTATTCGAGCGGTCAGTGGTTCTTGACGGCCATCTGGCAGGAGTACCATGCCCTGCTGCCCAAGCCCGACGCCAACCCGCAGCACGAACACCGCCTCTACCGCATCATGATGGACATGGCGCCCGGCGCCGACGAGTGGACCTTCTTCTCGTGGCTGGACGGGGGCGGCGGCACCTGGAACAACTGGGACAACACGTTGTTCGGGGGCATTGGCGATCACCTATTCTTATTCTTCGCCATACTGTTTGGCGCCACTGCGTTGATAGTTTGGCTGGGTTTGCGGTGCGCCCGCAGGTACCGGAAGGGCTATAGCCGGTTGAAGAGCCGTCCTGCCGCCGTGGTTTAGAGAACCCCGGCAGGCAGCGGCTCCACCGGCACGACGCAAAGACTGCCATTCGTGGCACACGACAGGACGCGGTGTTGCCCACATCTTGGGCCCTGGATGATGTCCAAGTCATCTCTTCAAGGGCTTGCCAGAAGTAAGGAATCTTGGCATTACCGGCATGATCTCTGCCGCCATCTTCTCGGGGATCAATGCCGGCCCCATGTGGTCAGCATGTGATGCAAGACCGCGCCGTAGCGTAGCGGCTTAAGCCGTACACCCACGCCACCGCCCACCAGCAACGCCTCTGCACAAACATCTGTTGGAGCCAGAGGCCGCACATGGTTGGCTATTCCTCGGCAAATATGGGATGAAGGCGGCCTACCCATCTGGCACTTTGTGCCCCGTACCTTCTCGCACCTTTGGAGTTTGAACATCGCCTCGCTCCACGCTCACGCCGGGTCTCACTCTCGACCCTCACCGACGGCTCACTGCAGGCCCAGTGGGCAAATGCCACTTTATGACGGAGACAAGTAATGATAATCACGACGGAAAGGGCGTTACTGAACACTGTATAACATGTTAAATTCCAAACAAATAGTCTAGTCTCGCCGACGTAGCACCACCAAATCAAGAGATTGAAAGAAAATCAAAAAATCCATCCCCTACGCCCTCCCCTTCCCTTTGTGTCCACCCTTATTTCGGAGTCCACGGCCTCGGCCCCGGCGGCGTATACGTATCGAACGGGATATAGATGTTGAAAAAGATGCCCTTATCATCATACTTGTACCCCGTGTTGAAATCAAACTTCTGATCCGGCACCGCCGTCCCGGACCCCCCCGTAACCTCGACCTGCGCACAGCTGGGGTACCACTCGGCGCCGCGCGCCGGGTTCTGGTCGCCGCGCGTGTCCGCCATGTGCAGCGCCAGCAGCTCCTGGCGCACCAGGTACTTGCCGGGCGCCAGCTGCGCGGGCAGCGTGAACTCGGCCTTGCCGCCCGCCGCGATCATCTTGTTGGTCGCCCACTGGCCGTTGGCGAAGCCCTCCTCGGCCAGCTTGGACCAGATGGGCCCGGCGCCGTTGCCCGTCGTGTAGGGTGCGATGTAGGTCAGGATGGCGCCCTTGTGCGAGGGATCCAGGATGTCGTTGGGGTCGGTGGGCACAAAGTGGAACCAGCGGAAGGCGAGCTTGTCGCCCGGCGCGGCCTTGACGAAGTTGGCCACGGGGGTGCCGCCGGCCAGGTTGCAGATGATGTTGGGGGACGTGATGTCCTTGACCGGGTTGTTGGAGGGGAGCGGCGGGCTGCGGATGTAGTTGAAGGTGCCGTTGCCTTGGTCCTTGTCGTTGACGAAGATGTTGAAGACGCTCGCGTGGCCCGACACGGTGCTGGCGAGCGCCAGGGCGAGGGTGGTGAGTGTGAGCAGCATTGGCTTGGGTTGATCTTGGCTTGGTGTAAAAGAGACTAAAAGAGGCGATGCGATGGAAGGGAGTGGCTCACTGATGGCCTGAAGAGTAGGGTTGTCGGATATGGAATGGAAGGGGGTTAGTGGAATGTACGACCATGGGGTTTGTCTTATACTCAACGGATGCACAGTGCTTCTGGACGGGAGACAAATGGGCTTTCATCGTGTCTTCCTTCTCGGCCATCACTGCAAGGCCCGTCGTCGGCCAGTGGCCTGAGCGTTTTGCAACCCGGAGTACTCGAGTCGGCGGCCGGCGCGGTGGTACGCTCAGGAGAGCGCCGTGTCTGCGCGCATGATTGGCGCCGACGGTGGCCCTGATCCTCCGCGCCGGCGCCGTAACGCGGGGCCGACTTTTTGATGTTTCAAAACCTGATATGGGACGAGGGGAGGGAGGAATGGAAGGATCGACATGACCTGCGATGATGCGGCGCTGCCCTTGGGATGTTTCAAAATATGAGATGGGACGAGTGGGGGGATCGGCATGGACCCCGATGCAGTGAAGTGAGGCCTGCGACCCGGCCTGTGACCCGGCCGGCGCCCGGCCGGCAACCGGGATCTGAGTGGGACCGTCCGGCCCCGCCAAACAGGGGTAACCTGAAAAGTGCGGAGGCCGGGGCCGGGGCCGGGGCCGGGGCCGGAGATGGACGCGGTGACAAAACTCGGAAAACGACAAATGGCAGAGCGTTGTGCTCAGTCACAATGGAATTTAGCACAGAAAGCGGCTGCTGCTTCTGCGGCTAAGTCAACACCACAGCCGTCCCGCTCCACGTAGCAGGACTCCACCTCTCCTCGACCTTCTCTCGTCGTGGCACCCCGGAGTCCTGGATTTGCACAGAGAGTCACCACACGGGACTGATGTATTGAGCCTGCCTATATTCAATTTGCCAATTTCTTTGCTTTCAATGCATATATGAAGCCTTGGAACCTCTCAGCTGGACCTTCTCCAAGGACAAATCACAGAGTCCGCTTTTCCGGCCTAGAGGCAAGTTGCCAAGTTGGTATCTACTGGAGTTTCAGAGAAAGGCATCGTCCAAGAGGGAATAAACAGGGAATACTTGGATACCTACGTGGCAGCTGCATAGCGGGTCTAGCAGTGTTGATGTCTCAACGCTCCTTGACGGCGATATATCACGCGATTTCTTTTTCGGGCACGAGTACTCTCAGGGGGTTACATTCGGGTGCGTAGGTAGCTGACGTGATGCAATCAGACGGGAGCTGAACATGGGGAATGGTATGTCATGCTTGGCTCGGGCAGTGCCCACTGCCTGCACCGCTGCGGGTTGAGTAAACATGGGGTTACATGGCGCTGCTTGGGGAGGAGTGAGATGCCGTATAAGCGCGCAGGCTCTCGATGTAGCTTGACGGTCCACGTTGGATGTGAGTTTGATTCCTTTCCCTGGAAAACCAGATGGCTGGTTGGGAAAAGAAGATGTTGCCGTTGCGACCCTCGAAGACATTACCTAGGGACATGATACCTTGTTCCCTTGTGTGAGCTTTACTCGCATAGACTTGTGGGTTGCTTCAAAGGGAGCCGGGCCGACTCCGCGGCCAGCTTCACATCCGCAGTCGGAGAGATGCCGGATCCAGAGCATTCCCCGCTCGCTTTAGAGGAGACTATTGGACTAGTCGCAGAGATTTGGCTATGTCATTCGTCTAACACTTTGGTTTGTTCTAGTTGCTACCAGGTACACAGTCGGTGTCAACTCATTACCCAAGTATCTCCCAGAACGGGTGATATCCTGGTGAATGAAGACTTGAACAACTGCTCTCACCAATTAGACGCCGTTGGTCTTAGATTATACGGTACGAGGGAAGGCGACCGAGATGTTTGCCTTCTTTGGAAATCAAATCATCGGCAAATCCCATCCTTTGGAGAGCTTCAGTGTCCAGGTCGCGGAGGGTCCGAGTGATGACCAATGGATTCAGGTTGCAAACTGGAAAGAAAATGCACTAGCAGGCTGCCTGATTTCCTCTCGGCGACGCACTGCATAGGTCAGGCGATGTGCGGCGGTTGGAGTCCGTCCCGAATTCCCGCGAGGCCGACTCGATTCTGTTCGGTCTTGTGTGGCTCACTCAGCCTTGATTGTCATGTTGGCGCCCCGCGCACCTTGCGGAAGCTTGCGGCAGCTTGCGGCACTTTCCACTTTCTTTCCCCGCACAGATATCTCGAAAAATGCCGGGGACGGGGCGTTGACCGTTGAGCTAACGGTGACAGCCTTGCGAGGGCGGTGATTCCTTCCCCTTTTAGATGTTGGTTGGGAAGGAGCGAGCTTGGCGATCTCCACGTGGACTCTGGCCCGGGCCTCAGGGCGACAGGGTCTTGCTGACTGCCTGCCCTGCCTGCCTGCCTGCCTTTTTTTTATTTTGATATTCTCCAGGTTGTCCCCTTCGTTAATATCGATATCTCCACTCCTCGTTCCCATCCACCTGGTTCAGATGATAGCCAAGAGTTGAGCCAAGACTCTCAACCACGCAAAACTACCGAGCCGTCTGCAAGTCGGTATTGCAAGAATAAGCGAGCCATCTCCATATTGTAGCATCCTCGGCCTTGGGTCGTCGTTGGTGATGGAAATCGAAAAGATGCCGATCGGCCACCCGCTCATGGAACCCGTCCTGCGCAAACCTTGGGTCGCATCATTTTGCCTGAATTCGCCACTGGCATGGGTGTTTCTTGGGATGCCATCAAGGTGACCCTATGGTGAAACGGGCGGTTACATCCCCCCACAAACTGTCCCCGCCGCCCCGGACAGAGCCTCCCGCATCACCGAAACGGGATGCCAACCGATGGCCTGCCCCATCGCATTCCCGGGAATCGTCATCGTTGCCGTCCGCTGGTCGATCAGGTCGGCCAATCACCTCGGAGACTCCACGCCTGAGCCTCACATTCCGGCGCAGCGAGATTGTCGCCCGAGTTCCAGGAGCAGTCCCCAGGTCGGAAACAAGGCCGGAATTCCTTTACCTCCACGAATCCACGTCCTCGCTGGGTTTGAGGGTCGTCGCTTTTGTTCTCGGTTGTCTCCAAGGAGGGCGCTAGGGAGCCGTCTGGCACACTCGAACCGGATCCACCAACCCCCAAATTCCACAACCGCGGCCTTGTTCTGCTGTTCACGATGCCGTCGGTTACGGCGTATGTCCAGTTGGACGCGCGTTCCTGCCGACTTGCCGACCCTCGCAAGCCACCGTTGCTCCGGTTTCCCGGATGGAGGGTGTGCAGCATGTTGCTCGGATGAGGACCATGAGTCCACGACCGAGGGTCACAAGGGCAAGGTCATGATCCTGCCAGGAATATCCGGGACTCTATTATAGTATAAAGACTACCATGTCCACCCCGTACTCCTCGGTCTTGAACCTGTCTTGAACCAGCCATCCTGCCAGTCATCACCTTCAGAACCACCAGTTGACGCCTAATCCTACTCAGAGAGAAGCGCTGTCGATATGTCCAAGGTTTCAACTCTCCTCGCCTCCCTGTCGGGTGCGGCCCTGGTCGCGGCCCACGGCCATGTCGGCAACATCGTTGTCAACGGCGTCTATTACAAGAACTATGACCCCACTTCAGATTTCTACATGACCAACCCGCCAACGGTTATCGGGTGGGCAACAACACAGCAAGACAACGGCTTCGTCGAGCCCAACAACTTCGGCACCCCCGATATCATCTGCCACAGGAACGGCGTGAACGGTGGTGGTCATGCTACCGTGGCTGCCGGAGACAAGATCAGCCTCGTCTGGGATCCTGTGTGGCCCGATAGCCACATCGGCCCAGTCATTGACTACCTCGCGGCCTGCAACGGCGACTGCGAGACCGTCGACAAGACGACTCTCAAGTTCTTCAAGATCGACGGCGCCGGCTACGACACGGCCGCCGGCCTATGGGCCGCCCAGAAGCTTATCGCGAACGGAAACAGCTGGCTCGTCCAGATCCCCTCGGACCTCAAGGCCGGCAACTACGTGCTCCGCCACGAGATCATCGCCCTGCACGGTGCCCAGAGCGCCAACGGCGCCCAGGCCTACCCGCAGTGCGTCAATCTCAAGGTGACGGGCTCCGGAACCAATGTACCTGCCGGTGTTGCTGGCACGTCGCTGTACACCGCCACCGACCCGGGCATCCTCTTCAACCCCTACGTCAGCAGCCCCGTGTACACCGTCCCGGGCCCTGCCCTCATTGCCGGCGCCGCCAGCTCCATTGCCCAGAGCGTATCGACCGCTACTGCCACCTCGTCGGCCACGCTCCCTGGCAGCGCCGCCGCCACCTCGTCGGCCGTCAAGACCACGAGCACTTCGTCGACCGTCAAGACTACGACCACGACTTCGTCGACCGTCAAGACCACCTCTACGACTTCGTCGGCCGTCAAGACTACGACCACCAGCAAGACTACCGCGACTAGCACTACTCTCAAGACCAGCACCGTTGCCGCGCCCTCCACGACTGCTGCTCCCGTTGGCGGCACCCAGACCAAGTACGGCCAGTGCGGCGGCAGCGGCTGGTCCGGCCCGACCGCCTGCGCCTCGGGCTCTACCTGCACGCTTCTCAACGACTGGTACGCTCAGTGCGTCTAAGGAGGCGGCTGAGAGGGGAAAGTGCATAATGTAATGAGTGATGATGAGCAAGCCGTGAGCTGGGATTCTTTGACACCTTCAGTGTATATAGTTTGGGCAAACGTAGTTCCGCGTCCAGACCTGTGAAGTCAGTGACTTTACTCGGGCTTTTCTTCCGTGACGTTGGCGTAATGCGTGTGCCTCGGACTTTCCTGCTGCGAATGGTGTGGCTCGTCCCGGACTGTTACCGCAACCTTCAAACCGCAGTTCATCAGCAAGAGGCCACCCAAAGCTAATCCAAACCCTGTTGTTCTATAATATACGCACCCTCCTCTTCATAGCTACATGCCACTTTAGCTGCCGAGGGACGACACACTCGTCCTAAACCCATCCGTACATCAAGACCCCAAGCCTGAGGACATTCATCATACCAATCGTGAGCGGGGAATCACTTTGCCAAAAGAAAGACAGAAAAAAAAGAGAAGAGAGGGAGAGAGAGGGAGAGAGGAACACGCAGCGCCGTCAAACGAGAAACGCCTCCCACTAGACCACTCCACGCCATACCCCACCACACCAGACCACGCTCGCCTATGCTAGACAAGACACACAAGTCCGGTCAGACATCCAAACGCTTTTTGCCCTCGGCCTCGCCCACATTCTTCAAAACTCGCCATCCCCACCACCGCCCAGCACCCCAGCCGCCCACAGCCCCACCAGCCCCCACCAACTGACCTTCCAACCTCTCCACAACCCATCCAGCCCCTGGCCGCGGCGATACACCGTCTCGGCGACAGCAACACTGTTGCCGCCTCCCTTCCCCCTCCTCGCGCCAGCAGCAGAGCCCTTCCTCCCCTTGGGGCTCTCGGCCGCGGGCGGAGCGGCATGCGACCCCTCCTCGTGGACAATCACCATCATGGTGCCCACCACGCCGTCGTACCTCCCCACGGGCACGACCGTCTCCATCTCGGCCTTTTCTGCGCCGCCACCGCTTCCCTTGCCAAGCGGCTGCGGAGGTGCCTCCAAGGCGCGCACGTACGCCTCCTCCTTCAGCACGGCGACCTGCCCGCGGCGCAGGACCGTCTCGAGCGGCAGCTTGAGCAGCAGGGCGCAGGTGGAGGAGCAGAACTTGGCGACGGAGAAGGTGGTGGGCGCCAGCTCGCGGTCGATCATGAAGTGGGTGCGCAGGACGAGCGGGGTGGAGAGGGTCAGCAGCGGGTGGATGAGGCTGTGCAGGACGGTCGGGACGACGAGGGCCGGCGGGCAGAGGTACGATGGCAGGCTGCGCAGAGCCGAGAGGGTGCGGCGGGAGGCGCGGGAGGCGGTCGAGGTTATTACTAGTCTGCGACGGGAGAAGCAAGGGATTAGTTTACGTGAGGGTAGGGGGGAGAGATAAAGGCGGGGCTTACCGGGTGCGGATGAGGTCGAGCGGGGAGAGGATCAGGCCCGTGACGACGGCAGCGGCGGCGGCCACGAAGAGGGAGGCCCAGGGATAGGGCGAGGCGATGTCGACGATGCGGTCCATGTCGTTCTTGACGCCGAGGTCGGGGACATTGAAGAGCGCGCTGAGGAGGCTGCGGGACCAGTTCTCGAGCAGAGACTGCAGGACCGAGTAGATGAAGGTCGCGTTGGAGCCCTTCCACACGCCCCAGGCGCCTTCCTTGTGCCAGAGCTGGGCGATGACCTCTAATACCGAGTCGGGGGTCCGTATCACGAGCTGGTGGGCGGGCACGGGCTTGGCGGACGGCCGCCGTGGTGACTGGGGCTGGCCCGGCTGTCTCTGGTCCCGGGAGCGAGGGAGGGTTGGTGACGGTGTTCGGGGTTGGTGTGAGGTGAAGAAAGCTGACTCGTCCACGTCCGAGTCCGAATCGAAGTGAGGTGCGGCCTGGCGGGCGGTCAGTGAGTGAGCGGGGTGGGGTCCTAGGCTTGTTTGAGGGGTCCTACCTCGTCATGCATGGCTATCCTCTGGCTGGACTGTTGCCGCTGTCTGGATTCCTCTGCTGCAGCTTCCACCGCCGCCTCCAACCCTCCGAGGTCGTCCTGGGCGCGGACCTGCATGATGGTCTTGGCCACCTCGAAGGGCTGGGCCATCAGGACCGAGGTGTACTTCCATAGCAGCTCATCGAGCAGCTCCTTGATGGTCTGCACCACGGACGGTGAGGGCTCGTAGTCTTTGTAGTCGATGTCGGAGAAGATGTCGCGGGCCTTGGAGGCATATCGGCCCGTCGAGTTGGCCTGTGCAAAGGCACGCGGGCCCGGCGTGGGCAGCACCTCGGGGGGTTCGCCGATGGAGGGGGGGAGGTAGTAGGGCCGGAGGGGGTTGACCCCGTCATTGTGGTTCGCCATGGTGTGTCCTTTGGGTGCCCAGGACCATTGGTGCGAGGAACGCTGTTCGATCTGCTGGATTTGCCTCTTTTGCTGGGTGGTGGCTGGTGGTGGGGGAGCTCAGTCCGGGGTGGGCGGTCAGTGATTGACGATTTTCGAGTTGCATGTGCATGACGGGGTTGCGGTGAAATCATTCGGGTAGGCGGGGAGCTAATCCCTGCGTCCGCCACAGAAATGCGCTCTTCATATTGCATAACCGGGGTGCGGTCTCAATGCGTCGAGGCCGAGCCGGCATCGAACTTTCTTATACAGAGGCTCGGCGCTTGCTTGTCTGCACCGGAGATTCGAGTCATTCTGCTCTTGCGCCGGAACGGACGTGGCAATTTGTTACAGAGAAACAGAGTCTCATTCCTGGATCAGAAGAGCAATTCCTGAGGCGGGGTAACGTGTTGTTTGCTTCTCTGACAGTGCAGACGTGGTTGTTTGCTTTTTTTCTTTTTTCCTTTTCCCGCTTTTTGAGCTCCGACCCTCCAACGCCGCCCGCCGCATCTTACCTCCGACCGCCCGCCTCCCCTCCATTGTCTTCCCCGCCAAACGACGCCGCCGAGAAATGTCGACCCCTAAACTGCTTGCGCAGACGCTCCCGAGCTTGAGGGTTGCCCCTAGGCGCACCGTCAGCTCGATTGCGCGGTATGCATCATGTTACGCCAAATCCAGCGCCGCTCCTCTGCCGGCTGCTCCGACCCGAGTTCCGCTAGGCGTGCGCCGGTCGCCGTGGTGGCCGACCGCCTTCCAAAGTCGACCCTTTTCCGCCTCGGCCGCCGTGTCGCACGGCCATGTCCACGCCCCGAAGCCCGGTGAAGAGTACGGTCCACTGGGTACTCTGTCGCACACCTTGCGCCGCTGACAGCCCCTAGGCTCTACGTCACGTTTATCGACAAGGAGGGCGTCGAAGTCAAGATCGCCGTATCCAAGGGCGACAACCTGCTGGACATTGCCCAGGCGAACGACTTGGAAATGGAGGGCGCGTGCGGAGGCTCCTGCGCCTGCTCGACGTGTCACGTTATTGTGACGGACCAAGAATACTACGACAAGATGCCCGAGCCCGACGACGACGAGAACGACATGCTCGACCTGGCCTTTGGGCTGCAGGAGACAAGTCGCTTGGGCTGCCAGGTCGTTATGACCCCCGAATTGGACGGTCTGAAGGTGAAGCTGCCGAGCATGACAAGAAACCTGCAGTCGAGTGACTTCAAATGATGACCCGCGAAAAACCTTGGAGCGTCTCATTTTTGCGGCTGGCGTTTTGCGCGGGGCAAAGGGACCAGGAAACACATGCGTAGGGAGATACTAAGTCACGGGCTTGAACTTGGCTTATGGTTGGGCGCTGGCTGGAAGAAATAGAGCAGCACATCCCTGAACCCGGCGGGCGGGCGACGACATCTCCACGACATTTCGCACCCCAATCTCGGCGCGCACACATGTACATGTACGAATAGCAGGCACCCCAGGGAGGTGCTGTTGTATATAGGTAGACATCCCGAGACTCTCCTCTGCAAGAGAACCAAACTCAACCAAACACCCTACGCCTCCTCCAAGCCACCCTTCTTCAACCCCCCACCGCCGCTCGCAATGAGGTCCAAAAACCCCTTCCTACTCATCTCGGTAACCTTCTCCTCCTTCCTCTTCACGCCAACCACCCCCTCCTTCCTCGCCGCCCGCTCCGCTTCGGTCGCCTTGACCTGCGCGGCGCGCACGGCGTTGAACAGCTTGACCACACCCCTCTGCGCGACCTTGCGCAGCCGCCGCTCGGCCGCCAGCAGCTCGCCCGTGGTCAGCGCGCCCTCCTCGACAGCCTCCTCGATCTCGCCCGTGGCCACGTTGAGCGTGCGCGTGGTGCTCGCGACCAGCACGTCGCGCACGCGGCCCTTCTCCATGGCCAGCCGCTTCTGCTCGCGCAGCCGGCGGCGGGCCTTGGTCTCGAGCGCCGAGTCGACCGCCTGCCGCGACTGCTCGGCCGCGAAGGTGCTGCGCGCTACGATGGGATCGGCGCGGCGCGAGGCTGGGAGTTTGCTCGAGAGCATCTTGGAGATGGAGGTTGCGAAGGCGGCTGGGTCGTTGCGCTTGGACTTGGTCCCGCGGGACGGGCGGTCGCCGGCGCCGGAGCCGGAGCTGTGGCTTGCTGCGTCGGAGAGGGAGTCATCGTCGTCATCGTCGTCTTCGTCTTGTTCTTCTCCGGCGGAGGAATCGGGGGCGTCTTTGGCGGTGAAGGGTTTTGTTTTGGGTTTTTGCGTCGACTCTGGTTGGGCTTTGGAGGATGAGGAGGGTTTCTTGTGGGGGGATTCGGTTTCGGATTGTGAATCGGAGTCAGATGCCGAGCCATTCGAGGATGCGCCATCGTCGACTTCGATGTTGTCGAGGTCCTCGTCGTCGGAATCGAGCAGGTTGGCGGGCACTTGTTCGCCCTCGTCGTCGCTGGCCGAGTCCTCTGAGCTGCTGTGGTACGCCGCCATCTGCCTCTGCTTCTTGGTCGGCCGTGCGACCCGGCCCTTGGGCCCGTCATTGAATGAGCGCTTCTTCATTGAGCCAGCCATGGTGGTGTGGTGGGTGATTATGGTCCGATTCCCGTTGGGTGAGTGTGGAACTGGAGCTTTGCCATTAACGCAAAGCGCAAGAATGCATGTTCCCCGAAATTTTTGGCGGTCGAGGGCGGCAGATCCACGGCCCCGCGAAGCGCATGGACATCGCCGCTCACCCTAACCCTGCCCTGCCTCTCTCATCCTCAGCAACCTCACCATCGAATCCGAAGTCTGTCCTGGTTCCATCATCGCTCTCGTGTTTTCCGTTTTCTGTTACCATCCACGGCACCCAAGGGATAGTTGTACACATTAAGTTAAAACCCCCGACTCAGCGCCATCCAGGCGGATCGGAAACAAGCCCACCTTCTCACACACACTTCAACTTTCGACTTTCAACAATTAAATCATTGAAGAATTTGCTTTGAACTTATTAACGTCCTTTATCAGCGAGTAGAACATATCAGCGAGTGGAACACTTTGCCCCACAACATGCCACTTCTATACCCAACACTGATTTTCTCAACAAACTTAATATGCCCTCTACTTCAAAGGAGGCTAGGGTTATCTTAGCTCTCGAAGCTATCAAAGACAACCTAAAAATTAGCATTCAAGCCGTAGCCAAGCTCTACAATATGCTAGCTTCAACCCTCTGCCGTCGACACGGTAGCCAGCCTACACGATACGATATTCTAGCCAACTCACGTAAACTGACGGATCTAGAAGAGAATACGATAGTTCAATACATAGTTGAGCTATATATACGCGCATTTCCTCTTAGGTTATATAGTATAGAAGATATAGCTAATCAACTGCTACGTATACGCGACGTGTCCTTTGTCAGTCAACTCTAGGCATACCGATTTATCAGACGTAAAAAAGAGCTCTAGATACGTTAGATACGTCAGTACGACTATTAGAGGGCTAAGTACGAAGATCTAAAGGTCATTAGCGAGTGGTTTACACTTATATAGAACGTTAAAACTAAGTATA
>FTCU01000467.1_pt1 | contig 37012 bp, 43 predicted proteins | sample 1639521 | NCBI WGS metagenome assembly FTCU01 (sample SAMEA3914864, study PRJEB12502) | metagenome | biome: forest; material: soil | place: USA | collected 2012-03-12 | depth 0.3 m
GACATGTCCTGGATCTCGACGTGAGTCGCCTTGAGCCGCTCCGTGAGGGCGGCCCGTATTGACTCTTCTGTTATTGTCGTCTCGGCCATTGTTTTGTGTGTTTTTTTTTATGGAAGGAGAGTGATGGAGCGATGAGTGAGCAGGTCAACCAAGTCCGACTGCGGACCCCGCCAAATCTTGGCTGCAGGAGCTGCAGGCGGTGCTTGCTCCAGGGTTAGGTGTCGCTGTGGGAGTTCAGGGTTGTCAGCTCCATCCAAAGTCAACTCCATCAACAAATCAACACATCCCCTTCCTCCCTTTCCGGGCCAACAAGCACTCAAATGAGACTTGCCCCGACCAGCATTCTGAGAACCCGAATTCTCCGACCGGCATATACCCGTCTCACACACTTCGCACGCCCCTACAGCAGCACCATGGAGCCCTCCCTCCAGAGCCCGCTCTTCACCCGCCAGGTCGTCAAGGCCATGCAGATGCTGTACCCCGAGGAGCTGGCCGACCGCACCTGGGACAACGTGGGCCTGCTCCAGGAAAACATCAACCCCCCCTCGGGCACCGTCCCGCGCCGCGTCCTGCTCACCAACGACCTGACTCTCCACGTCGCCGAGGAGGCCATCAAGAAGCAGGCCTCGGTGATCGTGAGCTACCGTATGAACCCCAACCACCACTTTACCACACCCCCTGTTGACACCCATCCCAGACCCCTTCATCTTCCGCGGCCTCAAATCCCTCACCCTCGCGGACCCGCACCAGCGCATCGTCCTGCGCCTGGCCCAGCACAACATCGCCGTGTACAGCCCGCACACGGCCGTCGACGCCGCCAAGGGCGGCGTCAACGACTGGCTCGCCGAAATCCTGGACAAGCCTATAGAAAAGGATCACCTCACGAACTCTATAACCGTCGTGCAGCCCGTCAAGGGCCCGGTCCCCGCCGGTTTCGAGAGCGCCGGTTACGGCCGCCGCGTCGAGCTCTACTTCGAAACGGAGCTCTCGAGGATCGTGCGCCTCTACGCCGCCGAGCTGGGCATGAAGCACATCATGGTCGCGCGGCCCAAGGGGGCGACCATGGACACGCCCATCAACATCGTCGGGGTGTGCGCCGGCTCCGGGTACAGCGTGCTCAAGGACTCGGACGCCGATCTGATCGTCACGGGCGAGATGAGCCACCATGATGCGCTGCGGCTCACGATGCTTGGCAAGTGTGTGTTGACGGTGTTTCATAGTAATTCGGAGAGGGGGTTTTTGAAGGCGGTGCTGCGGCCGCGGCTGGAGAGCATTTTGAGACAGACGGAGGGGGGCGCGCAGGTGCTGGTTAGTGAGGAGGATGCGGATCCGTTTGAGATTTGGGAGGCGGAGGCTGGGGGTGCGTAGGCGTGTTTTTTTGCAGACGGTTGGAATATAGACGCGAGAATTAGGGACGATTATTTGCGTCGCATCTTGAGATTCATTTAATCTGGATGGCAAAAAGCTCGCCGACTAGTCCCATCCGCCGGTCGAATGAGGGTAGTCGGTTACGAAAATCCATTATTATTTAGAATTTTACTTCGCTGGTGGGGAGTCGAACCCGCGACCACTTCGGTTGTTGTTCCACCCGTGACCCCCTCCCAAAGCCGCTTGACCACTCGGGTGGTCCGTTGATTGGGAGGGGCGGTGATTGTGTTCGTGCGGGAAGTTGTATATCTACTGTGGGCGAGTGGCCGGCCGCAGAGGTGCACGCCCCGATCTGTACAGCGCATGCCAGCACTCAGCTGCCTCTAACTTCCGCGACACCGACGGCGCTCGTCACTCGCCTGCCTCAATCAACTTGCCTAATTCTCAGTGCGGCGTCACATTCCACACAGCCATCTATTAGCATCATCTCACTCATCGCAACCACAACCGACATCTCACCCACTCCCATCCACTGACACCCCAGGCTCACCAACCTCATCTCCTCTTAATGCCGAATCACCCTCCTCAATCAACCTCCCGACCTCCTCTCCACCCACACCCTTCTCCCGCCACCGAACCAACAACCGCCTCGGCACCTCCCACTCCCTCCTCGCCTCCTCCACCCTCCCCTCCCCAACCAGTTTCCTCACCCGCCCCGGCACCTGGACCACCTCCCTAACAACCTCCCTCCCCCTATCCCTCCCTCTCCCACCTGCATCCCCCCTCTGCTGATCAACCTCCCTCCTCAACCCCTCCCTCAACCCCCTAGCAACCTCATAAACCCCCTCCACCACCCTCCCCAAATCCTCCTCCCTCCCACCATTCTCAACAACCCCCTGCGCCTGCGCCGTCGCCCGCATCCGCCGAATCGTCTCGGTCGCGCCAATCAGCTTGCTGTAGTTATCGTACACCAGCGCCTTGCGCTCCGCGTCCAGCGCGCGCAGCTCGCCTAGCACGGTGGTGTAGGTGCGGAGCAGGTCGGCGAGGGAGGATGTGGAGAGGAGGTGGGAGAGGTAGGTTTGGGCGTGGAAGGTCGGGGAGTCGAGTTCGGAGGGCGGGGAGGCGGAGCCTGTGAGGCCGGCCGGGGTGATTTCGACTGTTGGGGTTTGAGGGGGGTTGGTGGCGGTGGTGGTGGCGCGGAGGTTGTAGTACTCGCGGAGGGCGGTGCGGTTGGCGCGTTTGGAGTGGGTTGTTGTTGAGGGCGGGTTTGGGGTTGGGGAGGAGGAGGCCGAGGGGAGGTCGAGGCTTGGGCGGGAGGAGGAGGTGGGTGTGATGATTGCTGAGTTGGCGCGGCGCGGGAAGGGGGCTGATGGGTCGCGGGGGGAGGCGATTGTCGACATGGTTTTTGGTTGGAATGTGGTGTTGTGCGTGGTATCGGATGGCGACTGTCGGGCCGGGTTTGCGTTTGGTGGGATGTTCTGTCCTGGATGCTGGGTGACAGTTGGGGCGGTTTGGTTTGGGAATTTAAAGATGGTTGTCTGGTGCTGCTCGGGAGTGGAAGTTGGGGTGCAGTTGAAGTGGAGCTGTTCGCTGGAGCTCAAGTGGAGCTACCGAGCAAGCGAGAGCCGCTAACGTCACGGGTGCCGCGTCGAGCGCGTCGCATCCTAGGGGTTAGGGTTGCAGTAGTATGCGAGCCTGCCTGTTTTATCCTGCACTGATTTTGGACTCCAATGGTGCACCACGCAACCTAAAAGCGACAACCCCCTGAGCCACCCAACTGAGCTAATCCAAGATGTTTTGGAGCGACAGGAGCGACAGGCCATCCCAGAAGAACACGTACAGCACCCCAGCCCTCGGCTTGTGGATACTTTACTTTAAGCATCGGATGATGCCTGTCAAGCCCAACACCCTTGGTAACATTTCAGTTCCCGAACCGGCGCCGTCCTCGCGCTCACGCGATGGAGGGCTGAGAATCCGAGTTCGATGATTGGCGGCGAGCAAGCTGCGACAGCGCCACGCGAGCACACTCTCGGCTCATCTGGCTCATCCCCCCATTGGCGGGTAAGGATGAGGCTCGCGCGCTGGTGCAATGAATGTTCTTTCTCTTCCCCTCACCGAACTTTGCATCTCCGCACTTGAGTAAGGTAGGTATTTTCTCACTGGCGAGGTATCCATCCTCTGATGTAAATACGTCGATGAAACCTACCTCAACTAGGTCCTCACCTAGTTGACATCTGAATCTCGATTGTTGAACGTCTGGGTCGATCGAACTCCCGTTTGGGAAGTCATGGCACCGCCGAAGATGAGGCTTCGAGACAAGATTCCGTTGATCGGCCGGACTCGCAAAGGCAAAGAGCCGCAGTGGATGGGCCTCGAGACGTCACGTCAACCTTCGCGACCCAGCACGCCGCCTGTCACAGATGAAGGGGGCCAGCCATCTACGCCATCTACGTCAGTTTCCGCACAGGCGACCCCCCAGCCTCAGCCGACCTTCGCAGACGCAATCCCGGAGCCACCGCCTACAGCCCCTCCGCCGCATGAGAGGTTTGGACTCTTCGAGTTTCCTGCCGCCGGACCCGGTCGGCCGACGCTACCAAACCCCCGCTACGTTGAGTGAGCACCGTGGAGTTCAGTTGCTATGGAAGCAGTTGCTTACAGGTGACAGCATCATAGCTGTCCACGGTCTCGGTGGCCACTGGAGGACCACATGGGCTGGCGACGACGGCGCCATCTGGCTGAAAGATAGGCTCCCTGACCTCCTTGGCGAAGCCAACATTGTGGCTAGGATCCGATCGTTCGGTTATGACTCAGCGACCGTCTTCAGCCGCTCTGTTGGCGATCTGCCAACGGCAGGGAAGAGTCTGCTGATGAGGCTTCGGGGCTTTCGCAAGACACCACAAGAGAGAGACTCGCCCCTCATCTTCGTCTGCCACAGCCTCGGCGGGCTCGTTGTGAAGGAGGTAATACGCCGTTTGACCCCAAACTTTACATTCGACATGATGTTGATGACTGAATTAATAGGCCTTGGTTTATGCATGGAATCACTCGTCCCACAACCAAGACATTCTGGAGAAGGTTAGAGCTTGTCTCTTCCTCGGCGTTCCGCATCGTGGCTCTGGTCTCGCGGACTGGGCCAAGGTAGCTCCCGATGTGGCCAAGTGGATATCCCTGGGGTTCGCAGGCAATAGCAACTTCGTCCGAGTTTTGAAGGAGAGTTCCAAGGACTGGGTAAGGTTGTCCGATAGCTTCGTTGAGAGGGCCGACAAGCTCTTCATCCGGAGCTTTTACGAGACCGAGAAGTACGGCAACGTCATTGTAAGTTGAATTGCGGCTTGCAGGCATTTCCTTAGCGCGGGGACAGATCTTGTATGGAGAAGGTGGCTGACACATGTAAAGGTTGTTGATGAGTCCTCGGCAGCTATGCATATCAGAAACGAGGTGTTGTTTCCACTAGATGGGTCAAATCATCGGACCATTTGCAAGTTCCGCGCAAACGAACACCAGAGATTCGCTCCCATTGGAGACGCCGTGGTCGAGTTGGCTACACTCGCGCTGCCTTTGGTGGAAGGTTAGTTAGAATAGCACCAATACACCTTTGGTTCCATGGAAACAGTCTCGCTGATTGTGGCCACAGAGCTCAAGAGTCAGGCCCTTGAAGCTCGATGTCTGGAGCTTCTTCCCATTTCCACAGATACCTTTGTCGGGCGCGAAGGAGAGTTGGATACTGTGGAAAAGGCTCTCAATCCAGGGAACCCCGGCCAGAAGGGAATGGTCCTGTACGGACTGCCGGGTGCTGGAAAGTCACAGCTGGCACTGAGATACATTGGCAGGCACCGCGAGCAGTTTACCTCCATCTTCTGGATCACGGCATCAAGCGCAGAAACCACGTCCTCATCATTTTCCGAAGCAGCGAGGTTAATAGCGTCTTCCTGGCCTGGCAAAGATCTGCCAAACACGTACGATGGGCAGGATGATCGGAGGATGGTTTTATCGAGGCTCCGATCCACAACAAAGAGAAACTGGTTGCTGGTCATTGACAGTGCCGACGACTTACAAGGGCAGGATTTCACGCAATGTGTGCCAGCTTGCCCACACGGCTCCTTTCTTGTCACAAGCATCAGACGAGAAGCCGCCGACATCTTTGGCACGGAAAGCCTAGAGACTGGCGGCCTTGATGCCAAGAGCGGCCAGCAGCTCCTCATTGCCAGGCTCCGCAAGAGGACTAATACAATATTCTCCTCGGAAGAAGGTAAGCCCACCTGGTACTGCCGTTGGTTGAATAGACGGCCCTAACTAAGCTGTGTCAGATGAAAACGTAGCCGCTATCGTGAAGGAGTTGGACCACTTGCCCCTACCTATCGAGCACGCTGCCGCTCTTGTCCAGCTGAACCGATTCACTCTCGACAATTTTGTGGCCGGTTATCAACAACGGTATCAGCGCGTTTCTGCTGAAAAGATTCCAAGAGGACTCCTCCAATACGAGAAAAGCACCTCCCTCTTCACCCTCATTGAGATGCTGTACTCGGCCATCCAGGAAGAGTCTCCCGAGGCTGCTGCTCTCTTGACTCTCCTTGCGTTTCTCGGCCCTTGGCGCTTCGACTTGACGACCTTTCAACTATCTGACCTCGAGAAACGTCTTCCTGGCGCCACGCTTACAAGATTTGACTACAACCATCTCACAGAGGTTTTAACGGACAACGTGTTACTCCTTCTAGCCGTCAGCCACCTTCGCGATATTTGCTTAGTCAAAACAGTCGGCAGTGCAATGCCCCCTGAGGCTGTCTCGGTTCACAACATCATCTGCCAGTGGGTGTTCGAGACTACGGTTGAGAAGGAGCCATGGATTCTTGCATCAGCCGCGGTGGTTAGTGCTAGTATCCATTTATTGCGGGAAAGGTGAGAACTGGTTCTTTAGCCTCTTGGAAGCTGCCTATCATTATCTGACTGAGATGCTTATAGAATTCTGTTTCCAACTTTGGATGGGCAAGGGGGAATCCTGTTCCAGCTTCATCTCGCATCTTTGAACCGATGTGCAAACCTCGCTGAAAAACACATCAGCCCTGTCGACTTAGCGGTACCAAACAGCCGTCACGCCTCCTTTCACGCTGATCTGAGGAGCAGTCTTGCATTCGCCAATCTGTTCGCCAGCCGCCTCAAGCCGGCAAAAGCGAACTTTGAAAAAGCGGTGGAATGTTTGCAGCTTCAACAAGGAGACTCCTGGCCGAGCGACGAGACCGCCTTGTACTTGCTCTACGGGTTGGCTATCTCGTATCACAGAGAGCAGGACATTGAGAAGGCGGCAGAAGCTTTGCACGGCGTTTTGTGCATGGCAGTCGATATCTTCAATGAAGATGATCCTCGAATGGCCGAAATACGTGCTAGAGCCAGTATGGTTGCCGACCGAGCAGGCTTAAATCTCCGACATCACAAATCTGCGCTTCTCGCAAGCACAACATGGGAAAAGCCACGACCTGAGCCGCAACTAGAGCCGCAACCAGAGCCGCAACCAGAGCCGCAACCAGAGCCGCAACGAGGGCCGCAACGAGAGCCGCAACGAGAGCCGCAACCAGAGCCGCAACGAGAGCCGCAACCAGAGCCGCAACCAGAGCCGCAAGATCAAAGAACGTCCTATAGGCCAGCGTCACCGAATTTTGACGAAGATAAAAGCCTGACTCTGGGGTTTTTGGAGTCTTGCAAGGTTGGGGACGTCGAAGCCATTTCGATGTGGTTGGACAAGACTCGTGGGCCTGACAACCTCCCGACCCCGGACCAAGTTTGTGCAAGGGCGATGGGTCTTCGCTTTGCTGCGAGGGGCGGTTATATCGAGGCTATGAACCTGATTTTGACCGAGGGAGCTTCGCTCATATTAGAAACGACATCAGAGAGGAACTGCGGAATCGGGGTCAGCGCATTTCACTTTGCCGTTGTGTCCGGAGAGATCGAGGGTGTCATCGCACTCTTGAGCCAATCTGTTTTGCTGCCAGCCGAAACCCCCGACGCAATGGTGCTGGCCGCGGCCGCCGGCCACGTCGATATTGTCGATCTGTTGCTCTCACATCTTGAAAAGATAGCTGCAGGGCCGTCTTCTCGCGTTCACGGGGAGCCAACCCGTTGGCGCGAAACGAGGCCCTCATTTATGCCGCCCTCAGGGGGCATGTTGATGTCGTCCAACGCCTATTGCGAGATCCTGGCCCGCAATTTGACCTGAAAGGCTATCGGGGCTGGACGGCGATCTTCGCGGCCTGCGTCGGGGGGTCAGCGGAGACCGTCGATCTCCTTCTCCGAACATGGCCGTTCGAGCTCAATGTGTTGGATGCCAATGGGAATTCTCCACTCGTGCTCGCGATTAACGGAGACAATGAAGAAGCTGTTCAAGTCTTGATCGATCACAAAACTATCGACCTGAACTTCCTGAACACCTCTGGCCGGACTCCCATCTTCGCCGCTCTGGAGAACGGTAACCACCATATCATCAGAAGCCTCTTGAGAACTGGACATATCAATCTAACAGTAGAAGACCCTGATGGCTGCACCCCAGCTTTGTGTGCAATCCGAGCTGGAGTGCATTCCTCTGATCTTACAGAGATCATCCTGGCCGGATCCGATCTCCAATGGGACAGCGACCAAGCATCTTGGCGAAGCCTCTTCTTTGCTGCCATAGAGCACGATAACCTGGCTGCTATACAGTTTTTCCTTGCGACAGGCCGGATAGACTTAAACCACACACGGACGTCGGACGGGTTAACGCCCCTAGAGTTCGCCGTGCATTTCCAGAGGTGCGATGCCGTCTCGCTGCTCATCAAGGCCGGGGCATACGTCACGTCGAAGGACGCGACCGGAAACACTCCCTTGTTCAACACAATAATCTCTAGCGACATGAAAACAGCCTGTGAGCTACTTTCTGCCGCGCCGCGCCTCCTTCTGCTTGAGAACGGACGTGGAGAGACTCCCCTCCAGTTTGCCACGCGTCTAAAGTCTCCCACCCATCCCTTTGCGGTCTTTCTTCGAGGCCTTGAGTCGGCAACCAACGAGCGGGAATGGCAATATTGTCTTGACACAGCACGGGAATAGGGAATGCCACCCCCTTATGTCGAATCAAGGGACCAGTGGGAATAATCCGGTGGAGGGCTTGGGTCGGAAGAAGAACAACGGAATTATCGAACTCTGAGGCTTCGAAAAGAAGGGAGAAAATAAGCCACGCCCGATCGACAGCAAAACCTGGCCACGCGGATTCTATACATGGCAGGGACTACGATGATAAGAAATGTCTTGATTCCTAATGTTTGTTGGTTGTGCGAGGAAGGAAATAATGTCAAGGGGCTGGCGGCGGAGATGGTGCCCGTCTCACAACCCGGCCTGTACCTCGACGTGCATCTTCTTCAACCGGATTTCGCTGGTATACACCGCCAATCCCGGCGTCTGCTCCCGCGTGTTCATGTTCTCAATCTCTTCAGCTCCGCCTTGACAGTTGTAAGTGTGTGCGCCCTCCTTAAAGGTGATATTGGGGATCACGACGAGGTATTCAAGGAGTACGCAGGAAGAGATTTATCCACGTTCGGCGCCGGACCTTTCTATGACATGTCATAAAGCAACCTGCTCCGCATATCAAGCCGATGATGCCACAGAGTGACACCCAAACCCTCACCCAAGTCCTTAGGTGCACAGGACCTGGCCCACAGACGGCTGGTGGCAGAACTACCTGAATTTTTCCGGGTGCAGGATGCCGTGCAGGTTGCCCTCCCGGACGCGCTGCAGAGTCAGCGCGGCAATCAGCGCGGCGCCCACGCCACTGCCGTCCTCCGCCGCCAGAATCTCAATGGGATCCTCCTCTCCGGGGTCCTTCTTCGCGGGCCAGTCCAGAATCTCGCGGAGCGCCTGGGCGCCGCGGGCCTTGAAGTTTGGGTATTTGTGGAACACCGAGCCGTCCGCACCTACATGGCACGATGCGTACCCCTTCTTGATGCTGATGGCAGCCACACCACAGGCCGACAGGCGCGCGGCACGGGTGCCGATTAGCTCGGCCGTACGGCGGATGAGACGGAGCTCGGGTAGGCTGGGGCTGATGTCTAGCTCAGTCTGGAAGAGCTCAAGGGTGTTGGAGAGATCTTCAGTGGAGTCCCTGCATAGGTTAGCTCAGTGAATCAGTCAAGGCGGATTGTCAACATACTCCTCAATTGCTGCCAAGAACGACGAGTCTAGGGAGTAGGGTCTTTGGAGCTTGAAAATATCCTGGCCCGCAAAGACATGCACGTCAGAGCTGCACAGATCGACCATGATGAGGCGGAAGATCTCGCCGAGGTATAGGCCCGCAACTAGCTTTTCGAAGGTCTGCAGGCCAGGGCGTGGGGAGTCCTTGTCAACCGAGATGTCATATGGGGTCCGCGGCAGAGCCCTGTTATCAAAGGCACCCCATTCGCAGTTGATGACCATAGGGGTGTTGGATGCCAGGTTTAGGTGAGCAAGCTTGGGGATCGAGCCGCAGTCCTCGATATACGCGGCGTTGCAGCCCGTGCCGAAGATGCAGCCGATCTTCATCTTGGGGTCAGCAAATACGGAGGCAATGAGCGTGCCCGTCGTGTCGTTGGCAAGGGCGATGAGCTTGACAGGAACTCCCTAGGCCGAGTTAGCGTATAGGTATCTTATAGTAATTAGAAGTTTGACAATGGGATCGGCTTACCCGTTGGCTCAGGGCAGCCTCAAACATGGGTACCACATTTTGGCCCTCGACGTCGGCAATATCGAATCCCTTGGTCCACCACTGTAGGATACCCTCATCGATGTAGTGTTGCGTGACAGGGTACGAAAAGGTAAAACCAAGGGGGATCTTGTCCATCATGATGTCGGTCATATGGCCATGGTGCCTCTCGATGAACTGCTGCAGACAGTCGGCAACAAAGTCCCAAAGCTCCTGTGCGGAGCCCGTCTTCAGCTCCTCACGTATACGGCACTTCGTCTGGATGATATCAAACTTCTTCTCCTTCAAAGTGACTTGGCAGACACGCAGGTTTGTACCACCCAAGTCTAGGGCCAGATACTCTCCAGTCTCATGTCCGGTCGGTTCCGACATGACCCATGTTGGGATCATGGGCTGTCTTTGTCAGCGATCGCCGCTCTCTGCGGTAACTGTGATCATATGCTGGTGACAGCGAATTCTCACTCACAATGGTGCTGCCTTCAACACTCAGACCTGCAACTTGTAAGCAAGTTTTGGTCGGATACGTTTGTTGGTCGCTGGTGCAACTCACCCTTGGTGAGCTCATCCACAAAGTGGGCAGTGATCAATTTGAGCTTGGCTGTATCGATGGTGAAAAGTTCCTCAAGACGCTTGATTTCATTGTCGAGATCCTGGTTGGGGGAGTCGTGGGGCGCAGCTACCGCCATGGTTCGTTGAAGCAGGGGCTTGCGCACGCAGTGCCTGGCCCTCTCGGCTGTCTGTTTGCTTCAGTCTCGGGGTGATAACGTCTGTGTGAGAGAGCGGATCGGTGATGTTCGTGCGTTGTCACAACTTGAGAAGCCCAAGAAGGGGAGGGTTTCCCGCAAGCCATAACCAGGTATTGTAGCTACCTCGCACCCAATGCGGTCGATGATGCCAAGAAGAGGGTGGGTCACTGTACTCGGAAGGTCAATGAAGTGGATGTACTTCCAAGTGTAAAAAGCCCCCCAAGAAGTGTAAAAAGGGTGGAGTAGTCCCACGTTGGCTACGTTACTTATACTTTCGCCTTGAACACGGCCATTCTTCTCCAGGCCCTAAATGCCATTATAAGTCAACAAACCCGTTCTCGCCGTTGAGAGCTCTCGTCCTGCCGCACAGAACTCAGAGCAAACCGTATAGACGCAATCAGGATTGCTGCTGTGACCATCAACCCGACCAACGACGGATCCTCGCTCAGTCCGGCTTCCACCTGACCTCAGACCACTGCGTGATGTCTGGCTCATGTCAGAGCCTGTCATCTTTCCTGACGGAGAATGAAGCCCAATCAGGGAAGATACAGAAGACACTGTCGGCGTATGAATCGGTCGTTCCAGGATTCGACCAGATGCATCAACAACACATCACAACAGTTTGGACACCAACTTCTTTCAGAGCACAACCCAAGAACTCGTAGTCTTCACTCTCCTCAGGATGATCTGTGCTCTATGTGATTGACTCGGACTGGGGACGGGGGACAAAGACCACCAGCGTCGGATAAGAAAACAACCGCCTTCCCGGAAGCAATCATGTCCGTCTCATCCGATTGAGCATCCGTGTCTCTTCTATGCCTCCTTTGCCGCTTGGATTCTCCTTGAGAGGCGCCGACGAAGCTCTTTTCCGGCATGGCGCCCCCCAGAATACCAAGCGGAAGGATCTGCGAGAATCGACGTCGGCTGAGCTTGTCCAACGCGGCCCTGAAATCGTCGAGGATGATGCTGTCGGTGAAACACTTGAAGACGAATGCAAATTTCCAGAACGGGTTGATGACGCCTATGGGAATTACGGGGGTGACGGAGAGAATGTCGACAATGATGCTGATCATGCTGAGGCTCATGCAGAGAAGCAAGATGCCAAACCGAGGAGAGACTCGGACGATCTCGAGGAAGCCCAGCTCGTAGCGGAATTTGATGTTCCAAAAGAGATTGATGATGGTGAAAATCCACCAGGGATCGCTAATTTTCAAAGGCGCCCGGAACGGTCAGCAGACTGGAACGTATCTAATAGACCAAGGTACCTTGGCCATGAAGCAGCGTCACTCACCGGAAAACAGCCTCGTATGGCCGCGTTCTAGTGAACAGCTCGCTGCTGCCGCCATTGAAGTAGGCAAAGTTTGCATAAATCTCGAGGATCCAGTAGGGCTGGACGAGGAGGACGCTGCCAATGTAGATGTAATTGCCTCGGCGACCCAAAAACGGCTTGCTCTTCATCCACGCAATGACATTGTGGAGCGTCCAGGAGGAGATGAGCGGGACGACGGTTGCCGAGAGAAACCAGCCATACAACGGAGGATCGAAGAAGATGAAGAAGCCGTTGGGGACGGCCAGTATAAGCTGCGAGTGAGGTTCTATCAGCAGGTGGACGGTGTGTGAGCACACTCGGAGGGTCGCTGACCTCGATCAAAATCAGCTTGTGGAGCAATACCCCTCGCCGCATGTTCGCGAGAGTGATGCCAAGCATGATTATCAGGGCACCGACCATGAAGCCCTGGGACCATGCTTCGAGAGTCAGTTTTGCCGGGTCCGACGGCTTTCGCTGCTCAGCGGCTGCGGTGGCCATTGTGTCGACGGCGTGGATGGTGATGCTTTGTGGTTGCCGTGGCCCCGAGATGTGGAAGTACGAATCGAGTGCCAGACAACAAGCATTCTCCGGACGCTCAAGTTCAGGAGCCAGTCAAGGCCGAGGGTTTTATGCTTGGTAAAGCCGTTGCGTGCGACTGAGAGGAAGCACTAAGACGGACTCCAAAGGTGGGGGATGGCCCCACGCTATGACACTGTCCCTAACATGGTAAAGCTTGTGGCTTGCCTCGCTTGGAGAAATACCTTATGGCTTGCGTTTTTTTTCTACATAAAGCGCACAGACAGACTCCAAAGCAGGGAGTGGCCCGGCACTAAAAGCTTGTGAGGGTTGCATAAGCCAGCCGGCTGACCGTTGGCCCCGGATTCTGCCCCTCATCTCATGCAGCCAGCCTATCTCGGACTGATGGGATGCGGGGAATGTTCTAGGCGCGGGCATGCCGTTCCAGGGTCCCTGCGCGCATACACACACAGTACAGTGACAGGGCCGCCGGGCATGTCAGCGGTCGATACTCGGCCAGCAGCAACACCAGTCCGCCAATATCATGATCCACACCTTGAATGGCTGGCGTACAGTCCGGAGTGGTGAGTGAGTTTCGCCAGAAAGCGCTGCGAGGGGTGGGTGTGCACGAGTTGCAGACTTTCACGTTTCAAGTCATTTCTCTTCGCACGAAATTGCTGACCTCTGACTGATTCACGCGGACCTGGTCGTTTCAATCATGTTGTCACCAAGCGAAGACCCAGCAGCATAGAGAAATGTTCCATCAATTCTTTTCAAGTCCGTGGGCCCCAGATGCGCCAAAAGGACATGGAGGATCTGTCAAGTGAGTGAGTGATTGCGAAATCCACATCAGCTGAACATTGCGTGGACGTGCCTAACTCTATCTAGCACCAGCTCGAACCCAGAGGCGTGACCGAGCCAGCCGCAACGGCCACCGTTCCGTTGCGCCCAACCAGGCTGATCCCCGTCGATTGTTTGTAGCGAGGCCAGACCGTCGCCGACATGACAGTGCCGTCGCCAGCAAACACCTCCAAGATTCCGCGGTCGAGGAAGATATCCAGCGCCAGTTTGTTATCCGCGGGTTTGGCGAGGACCGCCTCCCACTTGCCCGCCTGGCCGTAGCCCGCGTTGCTGGTATCCAACGTCAGAGTTCTGCTTCCGACATCGTAGCTCAGGAGGGTGGACTCTGCGGAAGACTCGAACAAAGCCACCGTAAACGAGGAAGCGCTCGTCTTTCCGAGGTTGACAGTGAGCTTCACCCTCGCCGTGTTGGAGTTCCCGATGCTACGCGTCTTCTCGCCGACCTGGAGCCGGCCCAGATTCTTCGTGGGGCCGTTCGCAAGGCTGTTGAGCTCCGCAATGGGCCGGCTGCCCAGGCCGCCGTCCGCCCTGAGGAAGAGCTCCCGGGTGATGGACTGCTGGCCGGCCCAGCCGTTGGCACGGGTCGGCCACTTGGACGTCTGCCAGTTTGCCAGCCAGGTGATGGCGAGGTCGCGTCCGGACTCGTCCTTGTACCACTGCATTGCGTAGCTTGCCGGGCCGGCGTCGGCGAGACCGCGCTTCTCGCTCGTGAACACCGAGCCGTTGTAGGTGCCCGTCTCGTACCAGCCGACGCCGTTTCCGCCGTAGAAGAGGACCCACTTGTTGCCGAGGGGAAAGAAGTTGGGGCATTCCCACGGATTTCCCGTGGTCCCGTCTCCCGTGTACAGGGCACCGATGTGGGACCAGGAAAACGGGCCCGAGTCGGTGGAACGATACAGCTGGACCTGGCCCTGGGCACCGTTGGTCGCGCCGACGACCATCTTCCAGGAGTTGTCTGTCGTGTCGTGGAAGACTTTGGGGTCGCGGAAATCGACGGGCGCGCCCGGGGGAGGGCCGAGAACGACGGGATTGTGCGAATACAGCTTGAAGTTGACGCCGTCGGTGCTGCTTGCGACCGCAACGCTCTGTTGAATGGCGCCGGGGTGTGCATTCGCATCGATGAAGTCGGTGAACACAAGGTCCAACTCCCCTGCGTGGATCATGGCGCTGCCAGTGAACCGTCCAGACTGATCGCCGCGGATGCTCGTGTTCGCGGGCGAGAGGGCGACAGGCAGCTCACGCCAGTGGACCGCATCTGTGCTCGCAGCATGGGACCAGTGCATCGGACCCCACATCGGGGCGTCCGGGTAGAACTGGCTGAAGAGATGGTGGCGTCCTTTCCACTGCGCAAGACCGGCCGGGTCGTTGATCCAGCCCTGGTAAGGGGTGTAGTGATACTGCGGGCGCAGCGGGTCGGCGGCGTAGAGCGAGCACGCGGACGAGTGGCGCGGCGATGGCTGGTTTGCCTGGCCCACCACCTGGAAGGTCAGGCCGTTTCCGTCGCCGAGAGCATCAGAGCCAATCCGGAGGTCGTCAAAGTTGATGTGGCCCCAAGATTCGCTTGTGCTGCTGTCATGAATGACGACGTGGACCATCTGGCCAGCCCACTTGCTGGTGTCCCAGATGATGCGGATCAGAGCCTCGTCGTTGGTCGCCGTCTGCTTCAAGAGCAACTGGTTGTCGCTGTCTCGGACGAGGCCGACGTACAGGTTGTCGGGATCATATCCACCGCCAACGAGAAAGCTCAGGACAGAGCTCGCCCGGAACGAACTAGACTTGAGCTCGCCGACAGCAGACTCTCCCGCCTGGGTGATGCCCCAGATGAAGTACTTCTGGTCTTGGTGGAACGGTCCGCCCCAGTAGGATGCCGAGTTGGTAACGGACTGGTTTCCAAATGCGTTTCCGGAGACGACCTGCCAGCCCTGAAGATTGCCGGTCTCGAAGCCAGGATTGAGAGGCCCGTTGCCATGGCTGTTATCTCGGCGGCCTGGTTGGTCCGGAAGCAGGCCGGCCACCGCTTTGGAGGCCGCCGACATGACCAGGCCAAGCGCGAGGAGTCGGTTACCGGAGCCTGTCATGCTGAATGCGTGCTGCAGAGTAGGGGAAGGTTGGTGCCGGTGTTGGATCTTGATGGCATGAAGTCAGCCGTGTATCAACACTGTTGGACTGGTTGTCGAGGGGAAGATGCGCCCATTTTATACTTCCCGTGGGAGCGTCTCTGCTTCGCTATGGGAAATGATGTTGCTTCCATCAAGTCAACAAGGACGCTGCGAGTCATGCAACTCACTCGAGTGGTGAGAGCATCTCTCTGTGCGCCTCGGTGCCCGCCATGGTCTCCGCCACAGTGTATTAGCCGATCGCAATTCTCTCCACCTCGGTTGAGAGTTACAAGCAACCTGCCCATGGGGTTCACTGCGCTTAACCGCGTTAGCGGATCAAATGGCACGATGCGATGTACAGACCGTCCATGCAACCCGGAACGGTTGGCCAAAGACACTCCCCGTCCGTGATTCCCGGTCTACAACAAGACTCCACCGCCGGGCTTGCATGCCGTATCTGGCATCGAACACGCCGGCGTCGCAATGCCAAGCGCAACCCAACACCTCGAGCTCTCGAACTGCATGCGTGTTCCAGGTCTCACGACCTGGGTCCCATAACAAGCAGCAACCCCGCATCGCCAGCCATGAAGTTTAAACTTGGCCACGCTAGCGTAGCATTCAGCTGCAGTCCTGCACAGGATCCTGCTCTATGTACTCCGCACATAGAAAAACGCAATGTCATCACAGCGCTAGAAAGGCGCTAGAACCAACTTCGCAGAGAACGTCTTCTCCCTTCTCCACCTGATCCCACCCCAACCCCGCCTCTACCCCGACATCTCGGGGAGATTCACTCATCCCGCGGATTTCCCCATTTCCCCGCACCTTACGAGTACCCCTTTTTCTACTTGCTTTGATAGGCTGCCACTTTGCTCCACTAGCCTCCTTACCTGTTCGGGATAACGAGCATGGGGACTCCTGTGCGTCTGTTTCGTTGATTGGTGACCTCGTTGAAAGCGGAGAACCTGGATTGCCGATTATAGCGTCGGGCTTCGACTCCTATCTGCGCGAGGTCACAACCATCACCCCCACTTACACGCTCAACTCCAACTGACCCCATTCCTGACAGAGTGGGGCAGGCAGAGATTCGGTGGAGCGCAAGGTTGGGGGCGGAAAGCTGGGAGGATCACCAGCTTCCAATGTGAATGGACTTTCTGGTGTCTCACCATGGCGTCGCAGTTCGACAAGGGAATGATTCTAGGGGCAGCGGCCAGTCGTTCGGCGACGCCGAGAGATCGCGAAGGTCCACGGTGCCCGCCACCTGGTAACCATATGAGAGTCGTTGTCGTGGGCATCATGGCCATGGAGATAAAATCATAAAAGGACAATGGTCTGTCTCTGTAGCCAGCACAAATCATCAAGCTGAGCGGCAAGCTGCACACATCACGACTCTCCCTGTCTCCCTCCTAGCACTGTGTTCCGTTTCCAAGCACGCGCTGTCAACGCCGACGCAGATCTCAACACCATGGGCTTCCTAAAGAGCCTCGCTCTGTCGCGGCCCGACGACGTGGCAGGCAAAGCATGGCCTGCTTTCGCGATCGGCATGTTTGTTGCTTTTGGCGGTGTTCTCTTTGGGTGTGTTCAACGAATCTCTGATATCTGTCCCAACAACATGCGTGTATTCGAGCTGACCGCCCGCCTTTCTTTTGAAGATATGATACTGGTACCATCAGCGGCATCTTGGCTATGCCCTACTGGCAACGGCTCTTTAGCACGGGCTACATCGATGCCGACGGAAATCCCAACATCACCGCATCTCAGGAGTCTGCCATCGTGTCCATTCTCTCCGCCGGCACCTTCTTTGGTGCTCTCGCCTCCCCTTTCTTGGCTGACTCCGTTGGCCGCCGACCAGGCTTGATGATCTCCACCTGGGTCTTCAACCTGGGCGTTGTGCTGCACACCGTCGCCACATCCATTCCCCTGTTCTTGGCAGGCCGCTTCTTCGCCGGCCTCGGTGTCGGCCTGTTATCCGCCATGGGTAAGTTGTGGGATTCGTCGCCCAGTCATGTTTTCTGAACCATCAAAAGCCGTCCGCTGACAGCCTTGTCCCCAGTCCCACTCTACCAATCCGAGACGGCCCCCAAATGGATCCGCGGCTTCATCGTCGGTGCCTATCAGTGGGCCATCACCATCGGCCTGCTCCTCGCGGCTATCGTGAACAACGCGACTGCGAACCGAGATGACACGGGGTGCTACCGTATTCCCGTAGCGATCCAGCTGGCATGGTCGCTGATCCTCTTCTCTGGCTTGCTGTTGCTCCCCGAGACACCTCGGTATTTGATCAAGAAGGACAACCAAGAAAAGGCGGCACTGTCACTGAGCCGTCTTCGACGCCTGCCGGTTGATCATGAAGCCATTGCGGCCGAGTTGGCTGAATTTCGAGCGACCCACGAGTTTGAGATGACCAAGGGGCAAGGCTCCTACATGGATTGTCTGAGGGCCCCTATTCTCAAGAGGCAACTTACAGGCATGGGATTGCAGGCGCTCCAACAGCTTACAGGTATTGTTAACCTCGTCGTCCGGTTTGAGTTCCAAACAGAAGACTGACCTCTCGCTTTTCCTTTGCAGGTATCAACTTCATCTTTTATTACGGCACGAAGTATTTCCAGAACTCCGGCGTCTCCAGCGGCTTTGCCATCTCGATGATTACCTCGTCCATCAACGTCGCGTCGACCGTCCCCGGCATGTACGCTGTCGATAAATGGGGCCGCCGACCGCTCCTCCTCTGGGGGGCCATCGGCATGTGCGTGTCCCAGCTGATCGTCGCCGTCTGCGGCACCGTATCGACCGGCCAGTACGACAACGGGGAGATCTACGTAAAGAGTCTTGGGGGCCAGCAGGCCGCCGTGGCCTTTGTGTGCATCTACATCTTCTTCTTCGCCTCGACCTGGGGCCCGCTCGCGTGGGTTGTCACGGGCGAGATCTTCCCGCTCACGACGCGCGCCAAGTCGCTGAGCATCACCACCGCGACCAACTGGCTGCTGAACTGGGCCATCGCCTACTCGACGCCGTACCTCGTCAACTACGGCGACGGCTACGCCAACCTGCAGTCGAAGATCTTCTTCATCTGGTTTGCCTGCTGCTTCCTCTGCATCCTCTTCGTCTACCTCATGATCTACGAGACGAAGGGTCTCACCCTCGAGCAGGTTGACCTGTTGTACGAGGAGGTCAGCGACGCACGGAAGTCGGCGGCGTGGAAGCCCCCTTCGTCTTCTTGGGAGCAACGGGAGAAGGGCACGCCTGAGCACAACGATATCGTTGTTCAGACCCATTCCTCGGATGAGAAGAACTGAAAGCGGGAATGGATCGCGCCCTGGACATTGGAGGGTCCCGAGAGTCCTGGACGGGCTGATACCCTTCTTGAGGAACCGAATCTCGGTCAGTACCGGTCCGGGCTGTCATCATCGTCTTTGCGGCTTGGTTTAGGGGCGGAGGGTGCTGGGGTTTTGTGGCTGAGAGGGCGAAGATGAAAGGAGAAGCAAGAGCAGTAATGTGGATAGAGTAGCTGTGTATTAGAGGCGGCAGACCTGGCCGCTGCAGTGTCTGAACTTTGCATTCATATACGTCAAACAGAGCAAATACAAGACCGTACTTGGCTTCACCTGACTACCACACGATAAACATTTCCGTTGACTTGACTTGCGCAGGTATCTACGAATGAGTGGAGACATCTCCCTACCCCGACGTCGGGTTGGGTTCCACGCAGGACGGCCATTAAGAGGAAGGACACCGGTGTTGCGGTATGGAATGGTGCAGAAGGTAAAGAATGGACTGTTACTGAAGTCTTCGGACGTGATTCATAGAATGCGTGACCCTGTGGTGGTGCCGATGTCGTCAAATGGTCACACGCTGAGCCTTTGACTGCTGTTGTGAGATCTTTTGCAGGCTCTCAGATATGACACTGCTTACTAACTAACTTAGATGGATCCAAAGTCAAATAAGTGCCCTATGATCGTTTGGCTCGAGGGTCTGTTGGCGTTGATTTGGGTTAACTTGCGTTGATTCGTCTGAGAGTGCTTGACTTCTTGTCTCCAGCCTTGATTTCTTTTCATCCAGTGGGGATATAGGGGTGGAGAGTAAACAGTGAGTTCTCCCAGCTGAAATGACCCTCACTGAACTGACGGCAGCAATTCATGCTTAGAAGTATGCTGTTAAAGTACAATGGATAATTGAATCAAATTTCGAGTGCCTATAGTTGGCTTGCACTGACGTGTAGACGGGCAGTTACACCACACATCCCCAAGTTTAGTACCTGTTAGGTAACGCGCTCGTAGAGACTAAGAACACTGAGAACGATAGAGTCCGTGTTATTTCCTACTTCTGGATAATAGAAGAAGAAGAAGGCAAACAAAAAGGAGAAGAAAAAGGAGAAGAGAAAGGAGAACAAGAAGAAGAAGAAGAAGAAGAAGAAGAAGAAGAAGAAGAAGAAGGAGAAGAAGAAGGAGAAAAAAGAGGAGAAAAACAAGACGAAGTGGTGCGCGGGGGAAAAGAGCCCCAAGCAATGACAGGATGCCCAGTACCTTAGGCGGCCTGCAGGCAGACCCATCAGGGTAAACAACCTGCCCAGTACAACCCACCAGCTCAAAGGAGTACTTCCCGCACCTCCACCGACCCCAAAGCTACACTTCCCCCAGAGACCCCCAGAGATACACCATCGGCGGACACGTCAGGGAAAATCAGGTCCGAAATAACCACCTCCCCGTCACCCCCAAAGACCTCAACCGAGCAAACATCGACCACAACACGCAAACGCACCGCCCCACTCGCGTCGGGCTGCAGGGTCGCAGTGTGAACACCACCAGCTGCCGGATCATACGAGATATTCCCACTGGAACTCCGATCAACCGACAGTTGCTTCGAGCTCTGCACATAGCTGATGACAGTCTGCTGCGAACCTGCTTTCCGAACGGCGAGAGAGAGCGTGGAGCCAGGAGAGGGAGTGAATGTGATTCCGATGTCGAGTGTCCGGGAGTGGACGCCAGAGAGCAGAGTTTGTCCGGGGGCGAGAGTCTGGTTCGTGATATTGGCCACGAGCCACCCGTACGCGCCGAGCTCGCTGACGGGCGTCTGCAAGAAGCGCAGCTTGCCGTTTGACTGCTGGAGCTCCAGGGTGCGGGGCAACGAAAGCATTCCCTTCCAGGTGTTGGTGGGAGGGTTTGTGCCGTAACTGTTCATCACGGACGCAAGGATCCTCCGCCCATCCGCAGCAGGGACATTTTCCCAGCTGAGGGCGCCGTCCCAGTCGCGGCCGTAGTCGAGCCAGAACGCGCTGGGGTCAACCGGGTCTGCCGTGAATACGGCGCCGTCGAAGGATCCCGTGAGTGCGAAGACGCCATTGCCGCCAGCAGGGGACCCATTGGCAGGAGTGACGACCATGACCCATTTCTTCTGTGTTGTTCCCTTGATGGGAAGTTCGAAGAAGTCCGGCACCTCCCACCCAGTGATTCCGCCAGGGCAGTTTGGAATGTTGCTGGCAGTGAAGTCGCTTCTCCAGGTCCAAGAGAGTGCGTCGCTCGATGTCCAGATGCTCACCTTGTTCTGACCGCCTTGTGCGAGAACCATTACCCACCTGCTCGAAGGAGTGTGGTAGAAGACTTTCGGGTCCCGGATCTCCAGACCGCTGGTGATATCATGTGGCGTTTCCTGGGTTTTTGAGATGATGGGATTGCCTGGGTATTTGGTCCATGTGGTGCCCTGGTCGAGGCTATACGCCAGCCGCTGGTCCTGCACTCCAGTCGAGGGCGAGTAACCGGTATAGAACGCGAGATATGGTGGGTTTGATGGTGATCCTAGTCCCGAAAGATTCTGCGGGTCAAAATACGACGTGCCGGTGAATGCTTGTATGCCGTCTGCACTGGAGATCGCAACCGGTTTGTGAGTCCAGGAGACCAGATCCGTACTGGTTGCATGGCCCCAGCTGAGGTTCCCCCAGAAGTTTCCAGTGGGGTTATGCTGGAAAAATAGGTGCCATGTGGACCCGATCTTGATAAGCCCGTTGGGCTCGTTCATCCAGTTCTCATCTGGCACGAAGTGGAAAACAGGGCGGAAGTCGACGGGAACGGTGGCGGAAGGGGGGACGGTGGCGGTTCTGGTTGTGGCGGTCGTGCTGAGAGCCGTCGTGCTCAGAGTGGTGCCGAGAGTGGTGCCGAGAGTGGTGCTCGGAGTGGTGCTCAGAGTGGTGCTCAGAGTGGTCCCGAGAGTGGTGCTCAGCGTGGTCCCGAGAGTGGTGCTGAGAGTCCTGCTGAGAGTCGTACTTGTCGAGCTACGGGGCGTGGTGGCCGTTCCACTCGTGCTGGAATTCACAGACGGATCGAAAGCGGACGCCAGCATCTTTGCATCAATCGTGACCCCATTTGTGCTTCCCCCAGTTGAGAAAAGATAGGAATTCACGCCTGCATCCTGGGGGAATATCTGCGCCGTCAACGTGACCTCGCCGTTGCCGCCAAAGACTTCAACCGAAGAGGAATCGAGCAGGATGCGCATGGTGACCTTGCCGTCACTGCCAGGCGCCAGCGGGGCGTAGTAGGTGTTGGGGAATGTCCCGTCGAAGCCAACATTTCCGGATTTGGTTCGATCAACAAACATCTTTTTAGAGCCAAAGTCGTACCCGATTCGCGTCTGCTGCGTCAGGTCGGAGGTTGCTCGGAGGAGGAGGCCGAACTGAGATGAGGACGCCGAGTTCCGGTCGGAGAATGTCACGGTGATATCGAGGGCCTTCGCAGAGAGCGGAATAGCTTGTGTTCCCTCGGCCACCGTGTTGGAAGCATTGGAATACGTTCCCAGATACAGAGTGCTCAAGTCGACCGCAGGTTGCTGGATGAGGGTGGGCCACCCGTCGATGGTCTTGAGTGACAGTTTCCGAGGAATCGACAACTGGCTGCGCCATGGAGAAGTAGGGACATTGCTCGCGTATTGCCAGTTGCTCATCCAGGCAATGGTGGTGCGCTCTGCAGACGAAAGCCCGTTGAATGGTGCCACAGCATAGTAGTCAGGGCCCCAGTCCAGCCAGTTGGTCCCCCGCGGCTCAGTCGATACGTCCGAAAAGGAGATCTCATCCACCAGGATATGCCCCCAGCCAGCCGTGCTAAGGTCCACGATTTCGATGACGGCGGTCTGGCCGATCAGAGCCGTGACGTCCCAGCTCGCCGGTAGGAGTTGTTCGCTGTTAGCGCCTGTGGCGGTGCGGACAATCTGACCGCCGACCTTCAGGTTGATACATTCCACGCCTGGGGCATTCCCGCCGCCAATGAGGAAGTTGATACGCTTCTGAGAGATGGTGAAGGACGGCGAGGTGAGTATGCCGGTCGTTATATCGGTGTTGTAGAAGGTGTTGACGAAGTTTCCCCGATTCCCAGTCACAACGTTTTGTCCCGCCAGTGTGCCCTGAGCCGGACTCTTGCCGACCAAATCTCCAGTAGCGGTCCATCCCTGACTCTCAAAAGTACTGGTCCAATTGAAGTCAAAAGCACCAGTGTTGGTAGCTCGCCGAGTAAGGGGAGCAACGGCACCAGTGAAGGTAATCTGGTCGATGAGAATATGCCCCCAGCCACTCGTGCTGAGGTCTGCAATTTCGATCACGGCGGTCTGGCCGATCAGAGCCGTGACGTCCCAGCTCGCTGGCAGGAGCTGTTCGCTATCCTTGCCCGTAGCAGTGCGAACAACCTGGCCACCGACCTTGAGGTTGATGCATTGCACGCCTGGGGCATTGCCGCCCCCAATGAGGAAGTTGATAAGCGGCCGAGAGATGGTGAAGGACGGCGAGGTGAGCGTGCCGGTGGTCGAGTCCACGTTGAGGAAAGTATTAACCAGGCGGCTGCCAGCATATCCAGAGACGGTTTGCTGGCCGGGAAGCGTCCCTTGGGCCGGTGCAGCACCGACCAACCCCCCTGTGGCAACCCAGCCGCGAGACGCGAAGTCGGCAGTGCCTTCGAAATCTTGGAACGTGATATCCCCGGTTGCTGTGGGCGCTGTGCTTGATGTGGTTGCTGTGGTTGCTGGTGGGCAGAAACAAGTGAGCGAGCTTTGAAAGCCCGTGCTCGTAAATGTCAAGATGCTCGTAGATGCCAACGTGCTTGTAGATGCCAACGTGCTCGTAGATGCCAACGTGCTCGTAGATGCCGACGCGGAGGTGGAGGTTGAAGACGGAGGTGGGATGTTGGAGTCCGCAACGAACGCGGTGCCATTAAAATTGCCAACGAAATATTGCGATCCAGAGCCAACCACTCCAGGTGGCCCGCCAGGGTTGAGCCCAACCTGCAGAACCCACTTGGTGTTCGCTTCGTTTCCGTCGAGGGCAAGCGGGAAGAGGCCAGGACACTCCCAGACGCCGCCGACAGCGTTCATTGGGCCGAACTCGCTGGTGTAGGTCCAGTCCTTGAGGTTAGGCGAGGTGTAAATGAGCAGCTTGTGCAGTTGGGCCAGTGAGATGACCGAAACCCATTTCCGGGTTGGGTCGTGCCAGAACACAAACGGGTCTCGGAAGTCGCGCCACTGATCGGCGTAGGGCGCCGGCGGGGTCGGGATGACGGGGTTGGCGGCATCGTATGTCGTCCACGTTGTGCCTTCGTCCAGGCTGTACGCAATGGATTGGGCTTGCGTTCCACCATTCACTGACTTGCCGCTCGGCAGAGTGCGTGACCCGGGATACTGAGCACAAGGCGTTAGAGGTCGGTGGCCATCATGCCAGGCTGGGTGTTCAGAGGACTCACATAGGAGGTGTGTATTGCTACTAATGGCACAGTCCCGTTTGCACCAAAGCCACTTGTGTTCCCGGTGTCGGCGACAGCAGAACCCGAAAAGAACATCTCAGAGATGTCGTTTGGGTAGCCACGAGCAAGGAGGGCGACGGGTTGCTGCGTCCAGTGGACCAGATCCTTGCTGGTGCCATGGCCCCACGACATGGCTCCCCAAGTGTTTCCTCCAGGGTTGTACTGGTAGAAAAGATGATAGACGCCGTTGTAAAAGAGAAGACCGTTCGGATCGTTCATCCAGTTCATGGCCGGTGTGAAGTGATAGCGGGGCCGGTACAGCTCATTGTAGACCTGCGCGCCTGCTGCCTGCAAAAGAGAGAGCCCGCAGAGGAGGGCAAAGGTAAGGAAAGGGGCCATCATCACAAGTCAGATGGATCCGGATGCCGGACCGAAGGACGACCGAGGAGGGATGCTGGCTGTCAGGGTTAAAAAGCTGGTGTTCGCGGCGAAGCGTAAGGTTCAATCTTATACAATTCCCTCCCCAGCTTTGTCTCCGGTGAGGCCGGGAAAAATCACGGACACGAATCTCAGAACACAAATTCTCATCGACGTACCATTCTGTTTTCCCCTCGCAGTAGTGTCGGGCTACCCGCGGAAAAGTGGAAAAACAAACCGGATTGTTTACTTGGGGGACATCCATCGCGGAGGCAGCCTCGTCTCCGCGAGGTGAGGGACAATACGCATATTGGTATGATCATCGTGAGTGAATTATGGTGGTCCGTCGCTGAAAAGCCACACCTCAAGCCCTAGGATCGTCGCATACCTTAGTGGTGTAGAAATGGCGGGGAAACCCCATGGGGTAGACGTGCTCCCTGTAAAGATTGCGGGGAAGGCTGTGGGGAAGTTCACCAAGCCCCCAGAGATCTTCAGCCCAGAAATCGAGGGGAAGCGGGCATCCCAGGCCCTTTTTTCTACTTCGGCGGCGGCCGAGAGAGGCTAAATTCCTAGTTCCGCACCAGAATTTACCCTGCTGGTTGCTGGCGATTGGGCTAATGCATTCATCTCATCTCCTGAATTCACAAACCGCGGGCACAATGTGGAGCGCTTGTCAGGGTGTTACCAATGAGTGGTGGTGAAAAAGGGGGCAGAGATGGTGGGGGGAGGTGGTGGAAGATGGGGGCCGAGTCGTGGGGGATGACGAGGATTTGGGTGCCACGGGTGCCAGCGATGGCACTGTGGCCACTCTCGCGTTCAACTTTGTTGCAATTATGGGCTTGATTGGGAGGGAAACTGGCGATGTATACCTAGGTAGGGTATGATATTCACGGGAGGCGGAAGAAGCAGGATGGTGGGAGCGATGGCTGTTTGATAGAGCCATTGCAGGTCACAGAGGCAAAGCGGAGCGGTCTGGGAGTGTAAGAGGTGGTCGAGTTCTTCTTTGTAACACTGTGTTTTGTGTCTAATCTTTGAAATCATTGGTCTGGTGCCTTATAATCTAACGAATCTACGTGTAACATAACGTAACCAGCCTCGATCCTCCGTGTTGCAGATCACCACCTCAGCATCAGGATGAAATGACCGGCTCTTTACTTCCAGTCCATGACTCCTACGTCTGGACAGACCTTAGCCTCCCGAGGCAACCTGCCTCTCCCGCCCATCCACCCCCTCACTCATACCAGCCCTGATTTCCATCCCTCAACTTCCACTCCCTCACCACCGCAGCCTCCTGCAACCCTTGCCCCATTAGAGCCCCCGAGCCCATCCACATTGCAGAGCCCCATTCAAACCCCGGGTTCTCAACCGCCACGCAAGGATTACCATCAACATACCGGACCCCCAACTCCTTCCGCCCCGTCAGCATCGCCCTGCAGGCCTCCAGCCGCGCATACAAGCCAACATCCCCCCTAGCCCCCGCCCCCCTAACCTCAGCATCAAGCACCTCCAGCACCCCGCGCCCCTCAGTATCCCGCGCCGCCACGTTCGCACCGCCCGGCCTCAGCAGCGTCGCCAGCGCGACCTTGCGCCCCAGCCGCGCCGCCATCAGCAGCGGCGTCTCTCCCTGCGCGTTCCGCGCCTCCACCGCGCGGCGGCCGCCCCGTCGGATCAGCGTCTCAAAGATCGTCTGCAGCGTCCTGGCCTTGTCGCCGTGCTCGTCGGGGATGTGCTGGATGAAGGACATGAGTGGGGTGTGGCCGCGGCGGGAGCAGTGGTAGGGGGAGACGGAGATGGAGGGGGAGAGGAGGGAGATGAGATGGCGGAGGCGGGTTGGGAGCATTATTCCTTCTTCTTGGGTTGGAGGGATCGTGGGGGATGGTGCCGAGGTTGGGGTTGACGTGGGTGCGAGGTCTGTGGAGGAGGAGGTTTTTCGTTTGAGGCCGGGGCGGGCTAGGGGTGTGGTGCTGGTAGGGAGAGCGCTAGTGGTGCTGGTGAAGGAGGAGAGGGAGGAAGAGGAGGACGTTCGTTGGACGCTGCTATCTTGCACAACCTGATCCATGGTGACTTGGTCGAGGATTGCTTCGGCGAGGCAGTGCAGACCATTGCGACCGTCATCATCTTCGACGGCCGGGTTGGTGTAAGCGGATTGGATTGTCTGCACAAGACGGGCGTGGTAGGCGAGAAAGGAGCGCCCGTCAGTTGTGGAAGAGTGCGGACCGGAGGCGGGACTGGCGCTCCGTGACAGACCCTCGACTGAGGGAAAGAAGCTACCGACGCGGCGGGGCGGGGTGTAGACGGTGTAGTGATTTTGGCCGGCTGCATCGGCTGGAGGGACCGGATTGAACCCGAATGCATCTCGCCGTGCGGCCAGGGTATGGTCGAACGAGGAGATAAGACTGGAGAGAGTTACCGGATCTCGGATGAGTGAATGTGCGCGGTGGAAGAAGTTGCGGTTGTAAACGTCGGCCTGGTAAACGAGTTCTGGACAGATGTCATTGACAAGGGCCAAGAGTCGCCAGAGCAGTGCAGATGGGTTTGCGACATCCTCAAACCATTCGAGGTGGAGGACGTGCAGGAACGTTTGGCCAGCGGTGTTTACGGCCCTGAGACTCCCTCCCTCTCGATTGCCAACCATGCAAAGAAGGATTTCTTGATATCCCTCCAAAGCAGCAAACAGATGCAGGGGCGTATTACCGAAGCCATCGTGGAGGCTGGCAGCCCCTGGAAGAGAGAAATGTGCCAGAACATGAAGCGCACGCCCGCTCAGTTCTCCCGTTGGCAACAGCCATGAATTGGCGACGGTCGAGGTCTCCCTGGCAATCGAGCACCAGCAGTTCTTTCCATGTTGTTGGCCTGGAAAATCAGCACAGTTTCGGGTGTGCGCGGTGAGGAAGTCTCCCGGTAGGGCGAACCCAGGGTCTGGAAATGGCTCAAACGGTGTATAGGCGCCAGTCCTCGAGGCAAAATCTTGGAAGTACCCCAGATCGGCTGTCTCGTCGAAAATGGTTGTTGATGTGGGCTGCCCCACAGACCGGTCTTCGTCAGAAAAGTCCGAAATCGTAAACTCTCTGATGAGCGTGCACAGCTGGAGCGCATGGTGAGAGGAGCAATCAGAAAGCCTTCGCTTGACCTCTTGGACCATTGCCGGAGATGTAGGGCTGGCTGGTTCCAACGCGACTGTGACACTGTCTTGTCTTTGAGCTTCTGGTGGCAGCTGAAGGTAGCTCAGGCTGAAGAACTCTGGAGACGCGAAAGAATCAAGGGCTAGGATGTCCTCTGCCCCGATGATCTGCGCAGCCGGAGAACTAACGTCGGAAAAAATTGGGTTTCCCTGTCGATGACGGTCAGTGATAGTTCGAAAAACGGCCTGTGGGGTGGGATCTACCTCTCTCGGGCTGTAACGTGGGGCCGAGTGGTGTCGCCTCGTCAACCCACTCGTACTCCGTCGCGTTGGAGACATGGCAAGGCTTTGGATGCGTCGAGCCATCTCGATTCGTGACTCGGGCCGAAGGTAGCGCGGATCATTGTCGAGCATTTTGTTGATCACCTTCTGCGCCGAGTTCTTTCTGGTACGCGTACATGGTCAGTCAACTAGCCTTTCCTCTGATCCTGGCATTGCCGCACCTCGGATGAAAACCATCGTTCTCGAGCACTCTAATGATCTGCTCAATAGACAACGTCGAGTAAAGGTAGAGTCGTGCCAGCTTCCGGGACCGAGAAGCAGTCCACTGTCGGGGCCGTCCTATTATGGGGGCCGACGGGATCGGTTTGGCGGTGCCGGATTCAGGAGACGAGGCGAAGTCGGTAGCGCCCGAATTTGAGACGGCATTGTCGAGAAAGTGGCGAGGATGGAAGGGCACTGAGCCATCACGAAGGTCGTCCCCGCCGAAGCGCGCTCCACATAACGCAGAGATGGACTGGTCACTGGACGGTGTTGACCGGAGCCGAGGGGAACGGTTGGCAAGCATGTTTTGAAAACTCAAAGTTGTATCGCAAATAGGTCCCCCCGCTTCTGTTTGTAGACTCACCGTCCTGCAGCCCTGATTCCCAATGAGCGTGCAGAAAACTTGAGGATCCGTAGGATATGTGCATGTGCAGAACATCCTCTCCCCTCTGGTGGAACATGAAGATGCATAGCGACTTGGAATCAGTAGAAAGAAGAAACATTTAATGCTTTCTGACAGCTATAAGCCGCACTCGGGAGACTCCGTAAGTGCCCCATGACATGTACCGAGTTGCTAGCAGCCCGTCGAGATTCTCTCCACTTGGAGTGAGCGTAAAAGGCAACCGGGAACGTACTACGCCATGGCTCGTTAGCGGTTTCTCGAATTGAGGAACCAAAGACCAAGAGTCCGTTGGTCGGGGCCGGACCTGGGTGCCAGACTGGCCGGGGGCTCGGATATGCCGACGTTCGCGATGCTAAATGACTCAACACCTTCGAGTTTCTGTCCCAAAGATCTCGTCGATGTCGATGTCAGTGCGGCAAGACACAGAATTTTATTGGTGGTTGATCCATCTTAACCCAGGCACACTCCTGCTCCACACATGCAGCACTTGGATCCTGTTCTGGAATGATGTGATATTGTCGAGTCACGCTAGAACCGCGCTAGAACCACGCTAGAACCACGCTAGAAGCTCGCTAGAAGCTCGCTGTCAGCTTCTCGAAGCGAGGGAAGAGCTTATCGCCCGAGTGTAACCCCACCTGATGCGCACGGGCAACTCTCGCCCTTTCCCCCGCACCTTGCCCCGCGCATGCTCAACGGTAGTCGGTAGGTACCCTGCAGCTGCAGCTGCAGCAAGAATTCACGCACGACAAGACCCGGCTTCTGCTTCGCAAAATGGCAAGTATCGGGATTCCCGATGCACGTGGATGTAGATCGTGCAGGAGGGCGGTCTCCGATGGAACATGGGAGAACAACGAGCAAGGCACGGACTCATGGAGCTTTGTCCAGCGTCGCTTTAAGTGTTGCAGAACAAAACCGGTGTTGACGAGCACACCGTCGGCCAGGGACTCCTATCTCCGCGTGGTTGTCGGCCTCCTATACCTAGGTGTGTATAGCCATGGATACTGTTCTTTAATATCTCAGCGCAGCGTCGTAGCGCCAACAGGGAGTGCTTCCACTCCAGCCTCTCGGCGACACCGAGTGTTACTGAAAGACAGTCAGAGACACGATGGACGGCCCGGGGCGAGAGTCGAAAAATCAGGTACGGCATGTCATGACGTAGAGTCGTAGACATTGTGTCCCGAATCCCGATTTATACGCAGGAAAGCCAGAGACTGCCCAATCAGCGGCTTGCTTGGTATCTTAGTTTGGCGGGAGTGGTCTTTTTTGGGTCCCATTGCGGGATAGGCCAGGCCTGCCCCTCCATCTCTGCAGCCGGCCCACCACAGCCTTTTCCCCTCCATCAACAACCTGAACATCACCACTTGTAAAATACCTACCGTCACTGTTCTGCCCGCATTGCCTGTTCCCTACCACTGATCCACCACCACACTGCCGATATGACTTGGCGTGCCAGTGGGATTGCGCGGTTTAACCCACTTCCGGAAGCAGGCAGATCCTGGTAGGCTGGAACCGTGGCGGGCTCAGCGGTCAGCTTCCGGGGTTCCTGGACCTAACCGGATTAAGGGGCTCGAGAGGGGGTCTCGGCGGAGATAGGTATTTCAGACCGACACCTCCACTGGTTTTCCCAGATCTCCCGATGCCCCTACCGCTGACTGCTCTGCAATGTGCACCGAGTCCAGCCGGTTAGTCTAAATAAACCTGGTCATCTGATGTGCCATGGCCGAGCACGACGTTCCAAGTCCTAGTGGGGTCGTTTTCGCGGACGCGAATGCACCGGCTCCGAACCTCGATGGTTCGCCAAGAAGGAGTCGCAGCCGGGCCATCACGGCATGCAACGCCTGCAGGGCGAGGCGGACAAGATGCGATCGACGCAGCCCTGCGTGTGGCTACTGTCGCACCCGCGGACTCGACTGCCGCTACGAGCAGAGCCAGACCAGCTCCGCGTCTAGGTAAGTGTTCACAGGTCGGGAACAAGAAATCCAACGTCCGCATCTTTCATTTTGAGGATTCCGACCTCAAGTCCCGCGTCTTCTGACACTGCTGCAGAGTGGAGACAGAGCTCGCCGCCATCCATCGCCGGCTGGACGACATTGCCAGCTCGTTGCATGCAGCGCACCCAACGCACCCAACGCACCCAACGCACCCAACGCACCCGCCCCACCACCAGTCTCCGCAACAGCCATCCTCAGTCGCTGATGCGGAGGGTCAAAGTCCCGACGCCGAAAGCTATGCCGTGACAGGGGTGGTGAGATCGCCATTTCAACTGCTAGTGACCGACTGCATGATGGAGGTTCTCGGCTTCGGCCCGGGTTTTGCTCGGAAGCTTGTGCGGCTCGAGAGAGGCATCGCGCCGCGTGCACGCGACGCCCGCGCAGCGAAAGTCGGAGCTGCGAGACCGTATTTTATACAGCAACAACAAGCCCTCGCCGCTCTCGACGCCTTCTCCGCGCATGTCCACATCTGGTACCCGATCCTCCGCCCAGGCTTCTCGGAGCGCTACATGAGCGAACTCGCGGGACCTTTAGCACCCAGTCCTGTTTCGTGCTTGGTTCATTCGGTTGCCGCGGTGGGTGCCCTCGCCCAGGAAGATCAAGCGCTGCGAGCCGGGGCAGCCCCATCATACCCAGAACACAACAGCCAGCTCTATCTGGAGGCCGCCACTGCATCGCTGCCGGTTGTGCTCGTCGATGAGACCATCGAGAGCATTCAAGCGCTGCTCCTCTTGAGCATCTACCACTGTTGCCTTTCCAGGCCCAGCCAAGCCTACGACTACGCCATGATTGCCTCCTTCAAGGTCCAGAACTTCCTTAAGTGCGTCGTCTACGAGGACGAGGACGAGCTATACGAGCAGGCAAAGAGGTGTTATTGGGCCATCCTGCTGTTGGAAAGCGAGCTGCGCGATCAGCTGGACATGGTCGACAGCGGGATATGGAACTCGGACGAAAAGGTCGACTTGCCCGACAGCCGCCCTTCATGGGAGTTTCATCTCGACACCGGCTCTCCGTGTGCAACGACATCCTCTCCCAGTAGCACTACCAGCAGCGGCACAGCATCGGCAGACGGGAGCGCGCTTGTTTCGGACAAGGCTCAGGCATACTTCCTCGCCGAGATTGCCGTGAGGCGCATGCTACATCGCTGCTACACCGCCATCCGCAGGACGCCTCGGGGCGACATCGTCTACGCGCCAGCCATCGCTCTCGAGCTTGAGACGCAGCTCGACGAGTGGCAGAGCGTCCTGCCCGACGCGGTACATTTCCGGTACGAGGATGCCCTCGAACCTCTGAGCAACTTCCTTCGAGTCCAATATCACTGCTGCAAAATGTCCATCTACTGGCCCGCGGTGTATCAATGCATCGAAGACGGCGGGAACCCCACCACGGACATCCTCGAGCACTGCGAGAGATTCTTCCACGCATACACGCAGTCGATTCCCAGCATGTTGATGGCCGTCCGCGACTGCATCGTCAACCGCTGGACGCTCTATGCCACTATCTTTGTGACGTCGATGGCGGTCCTGCGGGCAGTCGGAACGCCCTGTCTGCGCAGCGGATGTGCGGTGGATTGGGTTCACCTCCTGGCCTGCTTGCGGTCGACAAGTTCGGTCGACATGCGCATCGTCAATGCCAGCCCTTCACTGTCCCTTATGCACCGCACTCTCGCCGATCGACTGGCGAACGTGTGCCCTGACGACTACTCGACAACCCCACCTCATCCCACACCGTGATCGTCTCAAACACGGCATTGCCACGCTTCTCACCGCAAATACCCTCATCCTCCCAGGTCTGAGCTGGAGCCCTAATAAGCCGTGGTCGCGAGCGCAAAGCGGTCGTTCGCGAACACCTCCAGGATATCTCCATCGGATAAGATCCGAATACGAAATTTCTCCAAACTATCTCTTTCCCTCGGCGTCCCGTGTTGTAAGCAGAGTGAAGAGACCGGCGTCCGGACGTTGTTGATTGCCGGGTCGGCATTAGAGGCGTGGCGATGGACGGCGATGGTCTCGGCCGCGACCGAGAATGTAATTGTGGCACGGATCGACAAGTCCACAATGTGTCGCTGATGGAAACCGACATCCTGACATCCCACGCCGACTGCAACGATGGCTTCGAGCTCCCAACTTGTAAACCGTGTTTGGAAAATGCCTTGGCTGGTGATTGACTCAGATTCCGGAAGGTAGCGGACGGCTGCACTGTGTTGATGACTGGCCTCACGCCAAAGGCGAAGATGGTCGTCGTGTCGTCATGGTCCGGCTCCGGCCTGAGCTCGAAGAGAGAAATACCCCCCAGCACACCCTGCAGCAACCCAAAGACTCTTGGAATCTGAAGGAGGAATATCTCGCGAGGGACCACAAGCGAACTTTCAAGCCCTTCTCACCAGCGGCTTTCAGGGGCAGGTCTTCGTCTGGGATCCAACCATCCACAAATCGTACGACCGGACCGGGGGTCCGTAATGGAGTTTGCAGCATAATGCGGTCCGTGGTTGAGATATCCCCCGTGTAGGTATTCGAATCGGACGCCGTCGCCGCTGGGAGTCGTGAGAAGGCGGCCTGACATCCACATCTGAGCCCTCCCCGTCCGCGATTTACGCTGAAGATGTGGCCGTGACGGAGCGCTGATGGGACCTCACACGATCCCTCTTAACATCTCTTTCCGCACTCGTGGTCAGAAAGTGTCGAACCTTAGAATCTGCTCGCAGTGCCGACAAGCAGCGATACGCCTATTCTGCCAGGCGACTCTCGAGTCCGTTGCCCGTCACCCGGAGTACATAAGAAAGGGAAGAAAGCAATACTCTGTAAAGGTCACTCCCGAATTTCCTTGCCGCCGCCGTCGTCTGCGTACGCCCGTAATGACGGCCCCGTCAACCCCGGCGCCCGTTGGCCCACTCGGTCTCGCCGGTCTTGACATCTTCTGACGCCCGGGCTTGCCGGTCAGCTGAAACATGAAAACAAGTAAAAAACGAGCAGAACTGGCCCACTATTTACTTACTACAGACAAAATAGCAACGGCTCGACGCCAACAACCAAAAAATGGGTGGCCGCAAGTCTGAATTTTGGAAGGGGGGTGTAAAAAAGGGACTCCACGGGCGGGTCTAGATGCCGCCCAAAAAAGTTAGACTTTGGCTGGGCTGAGTCGCTGACCCAGCGGGCCACGCGAGAAGGTCGTGCTCCATTGGCTCTGAGAGATTCGGTGGAACCCCCCCTGATGATCCTTCGGATCGACCCGGATCTGCAGATTTTACCACCCAGTGTCTAATACACTTTTCTGTGAGGCTTAAACCCCGGCTGGCTGCCTGATCTGAAAAACATCGTCATGCTCACGGTGTGTGTTGAGTTAGAAGGGGGTCCCTCCACGAAGATTTGCAGCATGACCATCGACATCATCGAGCCCCTTCGCACCTGGGCACGATAGTGTCGCAGCAACTCGAAAGGCAACATCACTTCCGCATGTCACGAGTTTTGGTAACGAGTTATCACGATGACTCTCATACACGGGTAAGACGGCAACCTACCTAACGTGTCTTGCCTTATCATCTTGATCGAAAACAAGTAAAAGTGTAACTGACAAGCATTCCTAGCATCGACTACTCGGTTGTCAATCCCGAGAACAAATGGAGGATGCTGAGATCGCAGCCGCGATTCGCGTTTTGGGGCGAGTCAAACTGGCCCCCGACTATAACTTGACGGCTGTATCGTCTAACGCTCGAGGACACAATGCACAGCGCTCCTAATCTCGTCTGGCGTCGTGATGCAAGGATTCGACCTCGTGGCAGGAGGACAGCTCGCTGCACTGCCCGCGTTCAAGGAAAAGTTCGGAGTGCTGCAGGAGGACGGCAGCTACCTGATTCCGGCACGCTACCTCTCCGCCTTCAACGCGATTGCCCCGGCCATGGAGATCGCCACCACCTTCATCTTGGCACCGCTGCTCGAGAAGTACGGCCGCAAGTGGGGCGTCCTGGCCGCATCGCTCATCTCGACCGCTGGCGTCGTCCTCCAGCAACTTGCCCCGGACTGGCGGACGCATCTAGCTGGTAGAGGCGTCAACGGTATCGCAATCGGCATGATGTTTACAATCTCGCCGCTCTGGATCGGGGAGACCTGCCGTCCGGAACTTCGCGGCTTCTTCCTGTGCTTCTTCAACACCAGCATTGTCCTGGGCCAGTTTGCCATTGTTGTTGTCTCGCAGGGCAGTAGTCATCTCTCGGGCAAGTGGCTGTGGTGGCTGCCCGTCGTCGCCATGTACATCTTCCCTCGTAAGTCGGAGCAGTGCCCTCTGCAGCTTCTATGACCGCGTTGCTAAGAACCATTGTTGCATCTCACAACGATAGTGATCCTAACCGTCGCCTGGCCTTGGATTCCCGAGTCGCCCTCCTGGCTCGTCCGCTACGGCAAGCGGGAGGAGGCAAAGAAAGCGCTGCGGCGCATATATGGCTTCGAGGAGCAGGAATTCTATGAGATCGAAGTCTCGCGCATGGAAGAGGAGATACGTTTCACGAGCGATCTGCACGGCAACATTGAATCCAGGCCTCACAGGAGTATCCTGGGCGTGAACGTGGAACCGGCGGCCAGATGCTTCGACGCCACCAACCGCAAGCGCACCCTGACCGCCATCTTCGCCGCTTCCGCGCAGCAAATGATTGGGGCCACGTTCGTGATCGGGTACGCGACGTATTTCTTTGAACTCACCGGCATCAGCGATTACTTCGGCACCTCCGTGGCCCTGTACGCCGTCATGCTCGCCGCCAGCATGTCGGCACTGCCCCTGACCGAGATCTACGGCCGCCGGTTCTTGATTGTCGGCCCCCAATTCGCCCTCTGTTTTCTTCTTTTGATCATCGGCATCTTGGGGTGCGTTCCAGACAAGAGCAAGGCGAGCTTGGGAGTTGTCGCCCTGCTGTATCTATGGGCGATCATCTACCAGCTCTCCATCGGCGCAACCGGCTTTGTACTGGCATCTGAGATTGCTACCACAAGACTCAGAGCGACGACGCAAAGCCTCATCACCGTCACCAATTCTGTCTGGGGTCTCATCATGCAGTTTACGGTCCCTTACATGATCAACCCCGATGCCGGAAACTTGGGGGGGAAGGTCGGCTTCGTGTTTTTGGGAACGGGGCTGATGGCTGCGATCGGGGGCTGCTACTTGTTTCCCGAGCCAAAGGGACTTTCGTTTGAGGAACTGGATAATCTATATGCCATGAAGGTGCCGCCCAGGCTCTTTAGTAAGGTGGCGGCCGAGGGCATGAACCGGCATGACGCACTAGAGCTTGCTGACAATGACGGGGGTATTATTAAAGGACGCATTCGAGTCCAAGCATCGAGAGTAGCATAGCCAGGTACATAATAAGTGTAGCTTACATCCTTATCAAGTACGGAATACATCAACGTTAATGACACTACCGTTGACAGCACCCCCAGGCCAGGATTCTGCCCAGCCACTGCAAGATTTGTGATGTCGTTAATGACGGAGCAAGCTTGTCCTCATCGAGCACCTGAGTGATGGCCCACCACCTGTTGGTGGCCAGCGAACAACCCCACCAGCCCTTTTTGGTGGGATTTGCACCCACCATTGCTCCCCAGAGTAGTTCATCATCACCATCACTCTGTTCTGCTGCCTCTCTACCTCCAAGACGATGCGAGAGCTGGCGCGCAACTGCTTTGACGAAAACCTTGATCGTAAGGAAGAGGGACATCAAGCCGAGACACCGTTCATCTTCACCATCCCTAAAGTTTAGGGCTCCGAACCGCTCGGCTGACACTCTTGATGATGAACTAACGCGGCACCCCGTCTCTCAGGCGCTTCAGCTGCGCAGTAGAACACGTCAATTCTTACGTAAGGCGGAGCGTTCATTCATCCTGTTCATTATAAATCACCTCCACTCTTCCTCCGGGATTCAGATGCCTGTCTCGCGGGAATACGACTTAAATAGCGGTGAACTGTTGATGCCTATGGCAATACAACAGAAGCAGCCTGAACGCGGTATCGTAGGTATAAAGGTGAGGGGCCTGTCGCCAAGGCCCAGCTCAGCTCGAATCGATTCTTAGAAAACACACCAACTCGCACATCAAACCCCACTTCAACTTGTCTCAAGCCCGACCCACTCTCACAAGCGTCTCACATAACCAAGCCTCCGCCAAGATGTCATCCCCCTCCCCCGCCAAACCCGTCCTGGTCCTCATCCCCGGCGGCTTCCACCGCCCCTCCTCCTGGTCCCGCGTCGCCGCCCTGCTCC